>Ga0209777_10009719_pt1 | contig 10315 bp, 8 predicted proteins | sample FrelakmetHBP12HB_FD_187147 | JGI IMG/M metagenome (GOLD analysis project Ga0209777, IMG submission 187147) | Freshwater lake sediment microbial communities from the University of Notre Dame, USA, for methane emissions studies -HBP12 HB (SPAdes)... | ecosystem: Environmental > Aquatic >... | reverse complement strand
TGGGTATCGCCAGCGGCCATCCGCCACGGCTGGACAAGCCAGCCGTGCCACAGCCGATAGGGAACGCGCACGTAACTGAGGCCTTACTTTTAGGGTCATATAGGGTCTTGCATTCCCCCCGGAGGACACTTATAGTAAGGGACTTCGCGGGCCGGTGTAGGTCCGCGTGACCTCTTGGACAAGAGGGCGGCAAGTGGCCCGGCGTTCGGGCCGGAATGGTCTTGTCGCACAACCCGGGAACGGTATTTCAAGGTAACGTGCACGATGGCTAAGAGTCAAATTGAACGGGATTACGGCCTCAGCGACGCGGAAATCGACCAGGAAGTATCGGCGATACTGGGCAAAGCCCAGGAGGCTGACGGGTTAAAGAAGCTCTACGAAGAATCCATTAAGGCGTTCGAAAGCGGCAGTGTGGTGTCCGGCCGGGTCGTTCGCCTGGTCGGCAGCGACGCCATCATCGACGTCGGCTTTAAGAGCGAGGGCTCGGTTCCCCTCGAGGAATTCGACGGCAAGAAGGTCGAGGTCGGCCAGCAGGTCGACGTCCTCCTGGAGGCCGTCGAGGACGAGACCGGCCTCGTGATCCTCTCCAAGCGCAAGGCCGACCGCATCAAGGGCTGGGAGCGGGTCCTCACGCAGTACAAGGAAGGCGACGTCGTCAAGGGCCGCGTCAGCCGCAAGATCAAAGGCGGCCTGCTGGTCGACATCGGCGTGCCGGTGTTCCTGCCGGCGAGCCAGGTGGACATCCGCCGCCCGTCCGACGTGTCGATGTACATCGGGCAGGAAATCTCCTGCAAAATCCTGAAGATCGACGCCGACCGCCGCAACATCGTCGTGTCCCGCCGCCGCCTGATCGAGGAAGAGCGCGAGCACGCCAAGCAGAAGCTCCTGGCGGAGATGCACGTCGGCCAGAGCCGCGAAGGCGTCGTCAAGAACATCGCCGACTTCGGCGCGTTCGTAGACCTGGGCGGCATCGACGGCCTGTTGCACATCACCGACATGGCCTGGGGCCGCGTCGGCCACCCGAGCGAGGTCGTCTCCATAGATCAGAAGGTCAACATAAAGATCCTCTCGATCGACCGCGAGAAGGAAAAGGTGGCGCTGGGCCTGAAGCAGAAGAGCGCCAGCCCCTGGCAAAATATCGAGGTCCGCTACGCCATCGGCTCCAAGGTCAAGGGCGAGGTGGTCAACATCACCCCCTACGGCGCCTTCGTCAAGATCGAGGAAGGCATCGAGGGCCTCGTCCACGTCAGCGAAATGTCGTGGACCCGCCGCGTCAACCACCCGTCCGAGGTCGTCAACGTCGGCGACGAGGTCGAAGTGATCGTCCTGGCGATCGACAAGGCCAAGCAGGAAATCAGCCTCGGCATGAAGCAGACCGAGGTCAACCCCTGGACGCTCGTGAAGGAAAAGTATCCCCCCGGCGCCGTCGTCGAGGGCACGGTCCAGAACCTCGCCAACTACGGCGCGTTCATCGAAATCGAGGAGGGCATCGACGGCCTCCTGCACGTGACCGACATGTCGTGGACGCAGAAGATCGGACACCCGTCCGAAGTGCTCCAGAAAGGCAACAAGGTCAAGTGCGTCGTCCTGAGCGTCGACCAGGACAAGAAGCGCGTCGCCCTGGGCCTGAAGCAGATGGAAGAGGACCCCTGGGAGCACAAGATCCCCGAGAAATACGTGGCGGGCGAAATCGTGCGCGGCAAGGTCACCAAGGTCACGAACTTCGGCGTCTTCGTCGAACTCGAGCCGGGCCTGGAAGGACTCCTGCACGTTTCGGAACTTGCCGACCACAAGGTCGAGAGCCCGGAAGAGGTCGTCAAGCCCGGCCAGGAACTCGAAGTCAAGGTCCTCCGCGTCGATACGCAGGAACGCAAGATCGGCCTGAGCCTGAAGCGCGTGCAGTGGGCCGCCGAAGAAACGGCGCCCGCCGCCGCGACGCAGCCGGCCGCTGGGCCCGAGAAGGAGAAGGAAACGGAGAAGGCGGAGCCGCGCCTCGGCGGCATTCAGCACCTTGAGGACGAACACGTCGAGGCCGGCGGCACGGTCCTGTTCGGCACCGTTCTGCCGACGCCGTCCGCCGAGGAAGAAAAAGGCGAAACGCCGGAAACGCAGGCCGAGGACAAGCAAGACTAGCCGGCCGCCTCGCGGCCCTGACGGCGCAGGATCAGGATTGTTGAAAAAAGGTCTTGCCTTGCCCGGCGCCGGATTGTTACAATTCCGGCGCACTGTCAGTAGTTGTCACCAAGGCTGATCGCGTCCTCACGTGGGGGGCTGCCTTCTGAGGCAGGGGGGAACGGCCACATATGCTCTTGTCGACGGCCTCGCCGGGCCGGCGACGTTGAGGGGTGTGAGCATGGATTCCGGCCTGCAACTTTATCTGCGTGAGATCAACCAGACGCGGCTCCTCACGTCCGACGAAGAGATTACTCTGGCCAGGCGCATCCGCAAGGGCGACCTCCAGGCCCGCGATGAAATGATCCGCTGCAACCTCCGCCTGGTGGTCTCCATCGCCAAGATATACACGCGGCGGGGCCTCAGCCTCCTGGACCTCATTGAGGAGGGGAACCTGGGGCTCCTCAGGGCCGTCGAAAAATACGACCCGGCCCAGGGATGCCGATTCTCGACCTACGCCTCCTGGTGGATCCGCCAGTCCATCAAACGCAGCCTCATCAGCGCCGTCAAGCCCGTTGAAATCCCGGCCTACATGGTGGAGATGATCAACAAGTGGCGCCGGACGGCGGCACAACTGGAGTGCGAGATGGGCCGGCCGGCGTCACAGGAAGAAGTCGCGCGCGGCATGGGCATCTCGCGGCGCAAGGTCGAAGTCATCGCCCGGGCCGCCAGGGCCTTCAGTTCTCCCTTCCAGGCGGTCACCGAGGATTCGGAATGGTCGATGTCGGACATGGTGGCCGACGAGGGGACGCGATCGCCGGCCGACATGCTGCTGGACAGCCGGCGGGCGGATGCCGTCCGAAAACTCCTTGCGGCCATCGACGAGCGGGCCTCCGAAATCCTGCGACTCCGCTTCGGGCTCGACGGCGGCGAGCCGCTGACCCTGAAGGAAATCGGCGAGCGGGTGGGTCTGACGCGCGAGCGGGTCCGCCAGATCGAGCACGACACCCTGCGGTGCATAAGTGACGCCATCCGCAGCCAGGAAGAAGACCGCACTCCTGTCCGCCAGTAGCATCCCTCCGTATTGCGTTACTCTCGGCGACATCCCCCAAACCGGGTGGCATGGTCACGCTTTTGCGTGACCATGTTTCGGGCATTTGCGCCAAGCGTGCGAGCATGGTCACCCAACAGGGTGACCATGCCACCCACCATGACTGGGTACCTCCTTACGGTTTTTCTGTTGTGCAAGCCCCGCCGGCAACGTAAGAATCGTGCTGTCCCGAGCCCCAGGTTGCCTGGAATGGAGATTTCGCATGGCCGCCGGCAGCGCCGCACCGTTGGACCTGAAGAAGTGCATCCGCAGCATCCCGGACTTCCCGAAGCCGGGGATCATGTTCCGCGACATTACGCCGCTCCTGGCGGACCCGCGGGCGTTTAGCGAGGCAGTCCGCCGCATGGCCGAGCCGTACAAGAAGGGCTCGGTGGATGTGGTGATCGGCGCGGAGTCTCGCGGCTTCATTTTCGCCGCCGCCATGGCTCTGGTGCTCGAGGCCGGTTTCGTGCCGATCCGCAAGAAAGGCAAACTGCCCTTCAAGACCGCCAGCGTCTCCTACGACCTGGAGTACGGGACCGACACGCTCCAGATGCACACCGACGCCGTATCCGCGGGCACGCGCGTGCTGATGGTGGACGACCTGCTGGCGACCGGCGGCACGATGGCCGCCTGCTGCGAGATGGTCCGGAAGGCGGGCGGCAAGGTCCTCGGCATCGAGTTTCTGATCGAACTGGGGTTCCTCAAAGGGCGCCAGAAGCTGGCCGGCTACCCCGTGCGGTCGCAGATCGTCTTCGACAACGAGTTGCCGTAGAGGCAGACAAAAGTTCAAAGTTCAAGGTTCAAAGCCTGCCCGCCCGTCCTTTGTGGCGGGGTCCCCGCCTGACTCCTGTTCTCCCGCCAGACCCTTGGCATCCTTGTCTTCGAGTTGGAGCCTTGGCGGCGCGGCGGCGATGCGTTTGGCTACCTGCTTGATGTGCTCGGCCGGCGGCAGGTCTTCCGGGGGCGTTCCGCCGATACGCTTGATGGCGTCGCGGACCTTCTTGCCCACTTCCTTGTGCGTCAGGATGGCCCGCTCCTGGTCATGGATGCCTTCGCGAGCCAGTTTGTCGCGGGTCTGCGTCATGCGGAACTGGTTTGCGGCCAGTTCGGTCGTGCCCATCCGGTCCATCAGTTGCTCTTTGGGCGGGATGTTCTTGCGGGTCTTGATTTCCTGTCTGCCCAGCCTGCCATAAAGGCCCTTGTACCCGGCGTCGTGGAAGACGCCGAACATGCGATCCTGCACGCCGGCGTCGCGGGCCGCGCCCGAAAGGGCCTTGAACTCCTCGGAAGTCTGCTTGCGCACCTCCAGCCGCTCCAGGTCTGCGCCCAGGGCGTCGGACAACTCCTGCCGGCGGGTCTGGATGGCGAAGTACTTCTGGGCGCTGGCGATCTCCGCGATTCGCGGGTCGCCGTTCTGAGCTATAAGATAACAGGCAAAACGGGAGAGGTTGTAATCCGGCACTTCGCGCACGCCACCCTTGCCGAGTTCGATCATTTTGCGCGCGCGCGCAAAATGATGCCCCGGATCATTGCCCGACTTCTCGCAGGAGGTTGCGGCCTTCTTGATGGCGTTCTCAAAACTGCGCCACTGCCTGTACCCCAGCAGCGGCTGAAGGTCGCGGGCGGTCCAGTATTCCGCCCCGTACTGATTGCGTGCCTTCAGTTCCTCAAAGGACTTGCGAGCAGGAACAGGCAAATTTCCTTCGGCCATGACAGGCTCCTTCGCTCAAGACCAACCTCCAAGTTGAAAACCGGCAACACCTGCGCCCCGTTGGGGCTGTAACGATGTACGCCGCAGAGACGTGGAAAACCCCAGCCTCCGGGGGCCCGGACGAACTTCAAGGCGTCCACGGCATCATGGCCTGCCTGCCTGGGTAAGCCGCGCCTGGTTTGTCGCGCCAATGGAATTGAACGACAATGGGAACGCGGAGTTTCTTGGCGATTCTCAGGGCGACCTCCCATACCTTGGGGGCCGACATGCCCGGAACTGATAGGCCGGTGTCCCGAACGGGATGGAACCCCTCCCTAGTGTACGTTCCAGGGCGAATATTAGCGCCGCTCCAATTGCCTATGTCGGCAACATCTGTGTATCCCTGTTGCCACGCGAGTCGAAAACCTGTGTCGGCCAAGTCGTTCCAGTTGCGTGCGTCCTGTCCGCCGATGGATGCGGATGTAATTCTGGTGAAAGAAAGGCTTGGCGGGTTGTTGGGGTCGCACATCATGAATTCGCCGGGAGGCGGGGGCGGAGGTGGCGGGGGCGGAGGTGGCGGGACCGGCCCCTGCCTGTCGGATTTTTCGATGAAGGCGGCAGCCTTTTCGCGTGAAACCGGGATACCGCGCTTTTCAGCCAAGTCCTTTAGCGCATCGGGCAGGCTCGGATAGGGCGGCTTTAGAACCGCCCGTCGCGCTTCGGGAAGACACTCCGTCAAAACCTTTTCTTCTCCCTTGAGGCTCAGGAGGTGCTTAGCCTGTTCTTCCGCTTCTATTGACTGGACTGTTTTCTTATCAAGAAATACACCGAAGGTCCGTTTGATGTCGTCCAGGTCGTCGTTGAGCAGATTCAGGGTCTTGAACCACTTGCTGCTGAACTGCCCAGGGGAGAACAAGTAGTAGAACCTCCATTGGCAGCCATCAGTTATGATGCAGAAGGGCGCCGAGAAGTTGCGGTTGTAATTGTTGAGTTGTCGCTCTGTGTCCGCCAGATTATTGGTAATGCCGCCTACTGGTTTGACCTCTATGAAAACGGCAGCCTTAGACGCGGGTCCGAACAGGGCGACGTCCACCCTCTTGTTGTCCTCTTCAGGGACCGGCTTTAACTCGGTGTTGACCTCCGTGGGGTCCCATATATCCCATCCGTATTCCTGGAGCACCCTCGCCACCAAGGAAAGCCGTACGTGTTCCTCGTTCTTGTACTGGTTTTCCCGAAGCCTTCTTTGAATGTCTTCCAATGTTTCCATTGCAGTCTCCATTTGGCGCTATGAAAAGAATTGCCCGCTACGCCAACTTCCTCGCAAACTGTTCCTCCAGGATATCCTTGACTGCCAAGGCGATGAAGTTTATGCCGGAGCGGCGGAACAAGGTGTCGATGTCGGGCGCGGGTTTTTTCCTTGGCATGGCGATAGGTTACGCCTTGGCCACAGGGAAGTCAATCGGATTAGCACTGAAGAGCGTGCACTATTGCCTGGCAACCGGCTTGGCGGCCTTCGGCGCCTTCCAGCCGTTGGCCAGGGCGAGCGGCAGGACTTCCTCCATCTGGCGGACGTAGTGGAAGGTCATGTCCTTGCGGATTTCCTTCGGGATTTCCTCGATGTCCTTCTTGTTGCGCTCCGGCAGGATGACGGTGTTGATGCCGGCGCGTTTGGCTGCAAGGACCTTTTCTTTTATGCCGCCCACCGGCAGCACGAGGCCCCGCAGTGTGATCTCGCCTGTCATGGCCACGGTGCTCTTGACGCTGTGGTTCGTCAGAAGCGACATCAGGGCCGTGAAGATGGCGACGCCCGCGCTCGGGCCGTCCTTCGGGGTGGCCCCCTCGGGAACGTGGATGTGGAGGTCCTTCTTGCGGAACGTCTCGGCCGGGATGCCCCACTGGTCGGCCCGCGAGCGGATGTAGGAGATGGCGGCCTGGGCCGACTCTTTCATCACGTCGCCCAGTTGGCCGGTCAGGCTGACCTTGCCGGTGCCCGGCATGTTGGTGGCCTCGATGAAGAGGATGTCGCCGCCCACGGGCGTCCAGCCCAGGCCCGTGGAGACGCCGGGGGTGCTGGTGCGGAGCTTGACCTCGGGCAGGAACTGCTCGGCGCCGAGGAACTCGGCTACGTTGTCGGCGGCGATGACGGCCGGCTTGGCCCCGCCGGCGGTCGAGCCACGGCAGGCTCGCCCTGCCAGGGTGGCGACGCGGCGGGCGACCCCGCGGCAGATGGCGGCGACCTGGCGTTCCATGTTCCGCACGCCCGCCTCGTGCGTGTAGTAGCGGGCGATCTGCCTGAGGCCGGCGGGGGTGAACCGTAACTGTTGCGTCGCCAGGCCGTGCTCCTTGCGCTGGCGTGGCACGAGGTACCGTTGGGCGATCGCCAGTTTCTCCTGTTCGACGTAGCCGGCCAGGTTGATGACCTCCAGGCGGTCCCTCAGGGCGGGCGGGACGGGGTCCAGCATGTTCGCCGTCGCGATGAAGAGCACTTTCGAGAGGTCGAACGGCACGTCCAGGTAGTGGTCCGTGAACGAGTGGTTCTGCTCCGGGTCGAGCACTTCAAGAAGTGCGCTGGTGGGGTCTCCGTGCCAGTCGTGGGCGAGTTTATCGACCTCGTCGAGCATGAAGACGGGGTTGTTGACGGCGGCCTTTCGGATTTCCAGGATGATGCGCCCCGGCAGCGCGCCGACGTAGGTGCGGCGGTGGCCGCGGATCTCGGCCTCGTCGCGCATGCCGCCCAGGCTGATGCGGACGAACTTGCGGCCCATGGCCCGCGCGATGCTCTGGCCGAGGCTGGTCTTGCCGACGCCCGGCGGCCCGACGAAGCACAGGATCGGCCCGCGCAGGTTCGCGCGGAGTTTGCGGACCGCCAGGAACTCCAGGATCCGCTTCTTCGGCTGCTTCAGGCCGTAGTGGTCGTGCTCGAGGATCCGCTCGGCCGCCGCCAGGTCGATCCGGTCTTCGCTGCTCTTCGTCCAGGGCATCTCGGCGAAGTACTCCAGGTACGTGCGGACGACGTTGAAGTCGGGGCTCTGGACGGGCATCGCCTCGAGGCGCTTCAGTTCACGGTCGGCCTCGGCGCGGACCTTCTCGGGCATGCCGGCGGCCTCGATGTCGGTCCGGAGTTGCTTGATGAGCGTGGTCTTTTCGTCCACCTCGCCCAGCTCTTTCTGGATGGCCTTGAGCTGCTCGCGCAGGTAGTACTCTTTCTGCGTCTCCTCGATGTGGCCGCGGGCCTCCGACTGGATCTTGCTGGCCAGCTCCAGCACCTCGATCTCGCGCTGCATGTGCTGCGTGACGATCCGCAGGCGCTCGGCGACGCGCTGCTCCTCCAGCAGCGCCTGCTTCTTGGCCATCTCGATGTTCATGTTGGCGCCGATGAAGTCCGAGAGCTGCCCCGGCGCCTCTATCGACGAGACGACCGCCAGCGCCTCCTGCGGAATGCGCGGCGAGAGCTCGATGATACGCCCGATGAGGTTCCGGGCCGTCACCACCAGCGCGTCGAACGGCGGCCCGCTCTCGACGACGTCGGGTATCGGCGAGACGTTCGCACGGTAGAACGGGTCGTGCTGCGTGTACGCATCCAGCCGCACGCGCGAGATCGCCTGGACGATCACAGTCTGCGTCTCGTCGGGCATCCGGACGAGCTTAAGGATCCGCACCGCGCAGCCGACGCCGTACAGGCCGTCCAGCGGGGGCTCTTCCTGTGTGGCGTCTTTCTGCGTGACGACCGCCAGCAGCCGGTTGCCCAGCATAACTTCCTGCACCAGCGCCAGGCTGCGGCGCCGGCCGACCGTCAGCGGCTGGATGATGCCCGGAAAGAGCACCGTCTCCCGGACCGGCATCACCGGGAGCGAGGCGGGGATGGTCATGCTGTCCTCGCCGCGGCCGGGGGCGGCCGCCGCCGGCGGAGCTTCCGGTTTGGGAGCGTCGGTCACGGTTTATTCTCCTGCGGCGTGCGCCGAGGCTTCTCGGGGGCCGCTGCGCGCTTCGGTATCGTAATCGTCAGGAAGCCGTCGCGGTGTTGTCGCGCCGACACGGACGCTTCATCCGCATCGTCCGGCAGGTGCAGGCGGCGGCAGAACTGGCCCTGCTCGATCTCCAACTGGTGCACGCACACCTTGTCGCGCGGCGTGGGGTCGCCGCGCCAACCGGCGACCGTCAGGTAATGATTTTCCGTAAACACTTCGATGTCGTCCCGCCGGACCCCGGCCAACTCGATGATGATGTCGTACCGGTCCGGCATCTCGCAGATATCGACGGCCGGCGTCCAGTCGAACGCCTTGCCGCCAAGCGAAAAACCCGTGTTCAGGACCCGGTGCATAAGGCTCGACATGTGCTGGGCCAGGTGGCCGAGGTCCTCGTGGCTGCCGGAGAGATGAAGGCGATGCATGGGCCATTCCTTAATTACAATACGCATCGGACCAGCCTCCATCATACCCGTTTGCCTTGCGCCGAGCAACCGCCAGCCTCGTTGCGGCCCCTGCGCTTGGTCCCACCGCCGCCTGCGGGTATAATGCGCCATCAAATAAGGCCCACGCGCGGCGGGTCTCCCGACCCGCCGCGCGAGAATGCAGGGTGATCCCAAGGAGGCATAGAGCGCACAAGATGTCCGCCGATTCCTACGACATCCTGGTTGTCGGCGGCGGCCACGCCGGCTGCGAGGCCGCGCTGGCCGCGGCCCGCCTCGGCGCACGCACCGCGCTGGTGACACTGCGGGCCGAAACGATTGCCCAGATGTCGTGCAACCCGGCCATCGGCGGTCTCGCCAAGGGCCAGATCGTCCGCGAGATCGACGCACTCGGCGGCCAGATGGCCCGCGTCACCGACTCTAGCGCCATCCAGTACCGCCTCCTCAACCGCAGCAAGGGCCCCGCCGTCCGCAGCCCCCGCGCCCAGTGCGACCGCCTGGCCTACGCCCGCGCAATGCAAGACGTGCTGCGGCGCCAGCCGGGTCTCACCGTCATCGAAGACGTCGCCTGCGATGTGCTCGTCGAGGGCGGCCGCGTGGCGGCCTTGCGCTGCGAGAGCGGCCGCACCATCGCCGCGCGGGCCGTCATCCTGACGACCGGCACGTTCCTTCGCGGCCGTCTGCACTGCGGCACGAAGATGTGGTCCGGCGGCCGCATAGATGAGCCCGCGGCCGAAAACCTCTCGGCCTGCCTCGAGCGACTGGGCCTGCGCCTGGGACGCCTGAAGACCGGCACGCCCCCGCGCATCGACGGTCGCACCCTCGACTACTCGCGCCTCACCGAGCAGCCCGGCGACCCCGAGCCCGTGCGATTTTCGTATGACCTCGCCGAAACGTTGCCGTTCGAGCCCGCCGCGATTGCACCTGAGCCCGCCGCGATTGCACCTGAGCCCGCCGCGATTGCACCTGAGCCCGCCGCGATTGCATCTGAGCCCGCCGCGGGAGCGGCGGG
>Ga0209777_10009718_pt1 | contig 10316 bp, 10 predicted proteins | sample FrelakmetHBP12HB_FD_187147 | JGI IMG/M metagenome (GOLD analysis project Ga0209777, IMG submission 187147) | Freshwater lake sediment microbial communities from the University of Notre Dame, USA, for methane emissions studies -HBP12 HB (SPAdes)... | ecosystem: Environmental > Aquatic >... | reverse complement strand
ATACCCTTCCGTATGTGGGTTTCAAACCCACAACCCCGCATAGGCTGGCAGGCTGCCTGATCGATCCGCCGGTGTCGGAGCCGAGCGCGAGAATGGTCTGGTCGCTGGCTACCGCAGCGGCGGAGCCTCCGCTCGAGCCTCCGGGTATCCTATCCGTATCCCAGGGATTTCTTGTAGGGCCGTAACAGGATGTTTCGCAGGACGACCCGAAAGCGAATTCATCCATATTGGCCTTCCCTATGAGCACTGCGCCTTCTTTTTTTAGTCTCTTTATGACAGTAGCGTCATATGGCGGTCTAAAGCCTTCCAGGATCTTGGACGCGCACGTCGTCTCTTCGCCTTTGACGCATATATTATCTTTTACAAGGACCGGCAGGCCGTATAACTTACCGCCCTTTTTTTCCGGCAAAGCGGACGCGGCGGCCTTGTTCAAATACACAAAAGCTTTTATCTTCTTATCGAGAGACTCTATTCTTCTGAATAGTGAATCGAGGATATCTGAAGGCGCAAGGTTCTCTTTATCTATTCTTCTTTTAAGTTCGTGGGCGGTCAGCGAATAAAGATTATCCATCTACTTCCCTTCTATGACCTGCGGAACTTTGAAGAAATCGCCTTCTTTGGACGGAGCGTTGCTTAAGACATCTGTTGCATCGAGAGACTTTTTTAGAGAGTCTTTTCTGAATACGTTCTTAAGCGTCGGCAAGACATGGCTTGTTGGCAGGACGTCCTTGGTATCTATCTCATTCAGCTTATCTATATATGATAATATAGCGGCTAATTGGGTCGAATAGAGCTCGCACTCCTTATCATCCAATTCGAGCCTCGACAGGAGAGCGACTTTCGTGACGGTTTTCTTATCTATCTGCACAATATAGTCCCTTATTTATCTATAAGTTATCATATGAATCTGCCTTTGTCAATTTTTACAGCAAGCACAAATCCTCTATGGCCGGCAGGCGGGGACCTTGCGGGGCGTGCCTTCCGCGGACATAAATTTGGATTAGGCATCCAAATTTATTCGGACCAAATTTTTACAAAAATTTAGCCCTGGGACTTATTATAGCGTCATTGGTCGTCTAAATTTTTTGCTGTACCGCCATAAGGTGTAAAAATTTGGTAACGCCGCTCCAGGCACTATCCCCGCAAGGTCTGCCTGCCCTGTGTCATGCCAAGACATCGGAAGCGCTTGCTGTTGCAGAACGGTTGTATAAAACTTTTCTGTTCGTGAGATATCAGCGCGGGTGACATTGGATGGGAAGACAAATTTCGAAATCGGGGATGGGGGGTTAGGAATAACACGTGTATTGTTACGCATATATTTTATTAACCCCCCATTGAGAAATTTGGGAGATCCAATGGCAGGACCCGCGATCAGCCTAGTGTAGGGACAGAAAAGTTTTATTCGTAATAGAAGAGATTGTTTAGGATGCGAAGGGCGGCCCCCGCAGGGTCCACGCCTGCCATCAGCAGAGGGCGGCCGCCAGGGGTTCCGCCTGAAGATTCACAAGAAATTACTCAACTTATTGCGTTGGAGATGCTGGCGAATGAGGATAGCGAAAGGTCTTCGGGCCTTGAGGAAGGATCTATCTTAAGCTCTTTCAATATGCCTGTCAGTTTTTCTTTGGGGATATCCAGCACCGCTTCGCGGGAGAGCGAATTGATGATGGATTTGCGCCTTTGATTGAAGGCGCCTCTGACTATTTTAAAAAATAGCGGCTCATCTCTAACATCGAAAGCCGGTTTTTGAAGGATCTTGAGCCTCAGGAGGCTGGAATCTACGTCGGGGACCGGATAAAAGGAAGTCCGCTTTATTGTATATAGATATTTGGGCTCAGTATAGTACTGCACGAAGCAGCTTATAGAGCTACGGTCCTTTGAACCTTCAGGCGCAAGCAGACGAAGAGCGACCTCTTTCTGTACCACTATTAAGGTACTCTCTATAATTTCTCTATTGCCGATCAAGTATTCTATAACAGGCGTCGTTATATAGTAAGGGAGATTGCCGATGACCTTTATTTTATTACCTGTAAAGATATTCTTAAGATCGTACTCAAGAATATCTTCGTTAAAAATTTTAAGTCGCGGCAGGCCGTCCTTTACGAGATCTTTTAGTATAGCGAAAGCTTTCTTATCTTTCTCTACGGCGAAAAGATCGGCCCCGCTTGCCGCCAGATCAAATGTAAGCGCTCCGAATCCGGGGCCTATCTCCAGGATCGTGTCACCAGAAGCGGCATTTGCTTCTATAATTATCTTATCTTTGACATTACCGTCGATAAGATAGTTCTCACCGAATCTCTTTAGCGGCGAGAAATCATATTTCTGAAATAAGGTTTTTAACTGCGTATGGGTGAGCATAAGTTATCCACAATGTAGCCCATGCTTAAGCATGGGCTACCTGGGACCTGGCTAAGCGACAAGCCAACAGTATCGCTTCCTTCATCGATGTAGGATCGGCTATCCCCTTGCCTGCTATATTGAAAGCCGTCCCATGGTCGGGAGATGTTCTTACGAAAGGCAGACCGAGGGTCAGATTAACCCCGTTCCTGAAGTACAATGTTTTAAACGGGGCCAGCGCTTGGTCATGATACATCGCCACGACCGCATCGAACTGGCCCTTAAGCGCTTCATAAAATACCGCGTCGGCTGGAAACGGGCCATAAATATTTTTTATTTCGATAGACGCCTTCCTGATAGCCGGAATTATCACTTTCTCTTCCTCGTCTCCAAAGAGGCCGCTATCGGACGCGTGTGGATTTAAGCCGGTCACCGCTATCCTGGGGTCTTCTATACCGAAGTATCTTGTAAGATATTCGCGCGTGAGCCTTATGGCCCTGCATATCTTATCCGCTGTTATAGCGCTCGACACGTCCCTCAAGGCAATGTGCCGCGTAACAAGCGTTATCTTTAATTTCTTGCCGACGAACATCATCGCGAAGTCACTCCGGCCCGACATTTGGGCAAGATATTCGGTATGGCCCTCGAAATCCTTAAATCCGGCGCTCCTTATAGACGATTTATTTACGGGAGCCGTGACTAACGCATCCGCCTCCCGGCTCTTGAACATATCAAGCGCTTTATCCAAGTACTCCATCGAGGCCTTTCCAAATGCAGGCTTAGAAGCGGCGAAAGCAAAGTTTGTAGATGGAACATTGGCCATATCCAGGAGAGATATCTCCGTTTTGGCCCTTAAGATCTTTCTCACTTTATCTATTACGAAGAAGTCCCCGATGACCAGAAAATGGGCAAGCTTTGAAATGCGGCTGTCCGATAATGCTTTGACGGTAACCTCCGGCCCTATGCCGGCAGGGTCACCCATAGTGATGAGGATACGCTGCTTACTTGAACTCAATGTAGGCGCTCTTGGAGAGAGAATCTATCCAGCCCTTTAACCTCTGGTTCGCCTTTTCTCTGTAAAGCGATTCCTCGATATCCTGACGAACCTCCGCCAGCTCTCTCATACGGCGGATCTTCTTTTCATCCACCTTGAATACATGATATCCGATAGGCGATTGTATGATATCAGTCATCTCGCCCTCTTTCAGATTGAATACTATATTTTCGATCTGCGGCATAAGGTCGCCTTTCTTGACATAGCCCATCACTCCGCCCTCTTCTGCTCCCGGACCGTCCGAATATTCCTTCGCCAGCCCTTCAAAGCCGCATCCTTCCTTAAGGCGTTTCACGATATCTCTAATGGTTTGGAGGGCTCCGGCATCACCGCCCTTCTCATCTTTGGGCTTTATCAATATGGTGCTCAGTTTTATCTCTTCGGGCTGCATAAAGCTATCCTTGTTATTATTATAATAATTCTTGACCTCAAGAGGAGTTATGATGATTTTGGCGCCAACCTTCTTATCTATAAGCTTGCGTATCATTATCTTCTCTTTATATCTGGCGCGAAGCTCATTGAGGGTAAGGTTCTGCTCATTGAGCATACTCTCAAGGTCTCTATCGGACCCCACCTTCTTCTTCATCTCGTCCAACTTTGCGTCTATCTCCTTCTCTTCGACAGTTATATTAAGCTTCTTCGCTTCGCTGAATATAAGCCGATCTTCTATAAGCTGCTTCAGTATCTTCTCTCTGACATCTTCGAGCATCCTTATCAGCTCTTCACCCTGATACATATTCCTGTACTGGTTGTATACAGGGGCAAGCATCATATCGACCTCTCTCTGTGTGATGATCTCATTGTTAACTACCACCACTATCTTGTCCACGACAGCGGCATAAGAGAGCGCCGCAAGGACCGCAAGGATCACGATAACAACCGGTATCAATGCTATCTTCTTCATCCTCTACTTTGCCTCGAGATCTTTCATCGCGTCATCCTCAACACGCACGCGGTACTTCTCTTTCAGAGATACCACCAATTTATCAAACAATTCATTTCTTTTTTTGACCCTGATAACGTTCTCTATCTTAGGCTTGGCGCTCTCATAAGGCTCGAGAGCTTCGGCCTTTTTGTCGGTCAACTTTATTATATGGTATCCGAACTGCGTATGCACGATAGCGCTCGTCTGGCCCACGCTAAGACCCATGCAGGTATTTTCGAATTCCGGCACGACCTGCCCCTTCCTGAAATAGCCCACGTCCCCGCCTCTTGATGATGTAGCATCTATCGATTTGGCGCGCGCAATATCCTCAAAAGGCACGCCTTTCGAAAGCTCAGCAACTACATCCTTGGCTTCGCCTTCGCTCGCAACAAGTATATGCGAGGCGCGCCACATCTCGGGCATCTTGAATTCATCTTTATGCTCATTGTAAAATGCCTTCATTTCATCTTCCTGAACCTTTATCTTATCGTCAACTTCCATCTTAACGAATTTGGCTATTACTATCTTCTTCCTGGCTTCCGCCAGCATATCTTCTATCTCTTTATCCTTTTCAAGGCCCTTCCTGACAGCGTCCTCAAGGAATAACGATTCCACTATCATATCATCGAGCAGGTTCTTCTTGTTCTTTTCGGCCAGGGCCTGATAATGCTTGGGAAGCTTTGAGAGTTTATTCTTGAAGTCCTTTATGGTTATCGGTTTATCCGCCACGATCACAAGCGCCTTATCCTCTGGGGATGGATCGCGCCCGCAGCCTGCAAGAACGGCTAAAGGTAGTATCGCCAGTAATATTATATATTTATATAGTCTCATATTGGGTAAGATTATATCACTTACTCTTGTAACTTTCAATGGCGCTCTTCAGGAGCCTGCAGTACAGGTCAAAGCCTACCGAATAAATATATCCATGCTGCTGGGTACCAAGTATGTTGCCTGCGCCCCTCAACTCCAGGTCTTCCATTGCCAGCTTGAAACCGGAGCCCAGATCTTTGAATTTCTGTATCGCGGCAAGCCTCTTCTGTGATTCCACCGTCATAACGAATTGTTTAGGTATCAATAGATACGCGTACGCGGCGCGCGTAAAACGCCCGACCCTCCCGCGCAACTGGTAAAGATCCGCAAGCCCGAATGTGTCGGCCCTGTTTATGATGAGCGTATTGGCGTTAGGTATATCGATACCGGATTCTATTATTGTAGTTGATATAAGGCAGTCAATCCTCCCCTTTATGAACTTCATCATAGTCTCTTCAAGCGACTTCTCATGCATCCTGCCATGGGCGACTGCAATGCTCGCTTCAGGGACAAGCTGCCTTATCTTTCCGGCTATTGTCTCTATGCCTTCAATCCTATTGTGGACAAAAAATATCTGCCCGCCGCGCCTCTTCTCCTTTAAAATTGCGTTGCGTATAAGCTTATCGTTATAATAGGTAACGAAAGTATCCACCGGAAGCCTTTCCGACGGCGGAGTATTTATTATCGATATGTCACGCCCGCCCATAAGAGCCAGGTAGAGCGTTCTCGGTATGGGGGTCGCTGTCAACGTGAGCACGTCCACCATGAGCCTGAGTTTTTTAAGATACTCTTTATGGCGTACGCCGAAACGCTGCTCTTCATCGATGACTACCAGGCCCAGATCTTTGAATTTTATATCTCCGGATAAGAGCCTGTGCGTCCCTATTACTATATCCACAGAGCCGCCCGCAACGGCCTCGATTATCTGGTCCTGCTCATCTTTAGTTTTAAAACGGGATAACATCTCTACCCTTATGGGATAGTTCTTCATCCTGCCCGAGAAAGTATTATAATGCTGCTCGGCGAGGATCGTCGTCGGCACCAGTATCACGACCTGCTTATTGTCCATTACTGCCTTGAAAGCGGCTCTCAACGCAATTTCAGTCTTGCCGTAACCCACGTCCCCGCATAAGAGCCTGTCCATGGGCCTGGAGGATTCCATATCCTTTTTAACTTCCGCCAATGAACGCACCTGGTCCGGAGTTTCTTTATATGGGAACTCTTTCTCAAAAGGAGCCTGCCATTCCTTATCGGGAGAAAATTTAAACCCTTCGCTCGCCTCACGTTTTGCCTGCAGCTCAATGAGCTCCATAGCTACTTTGTTAACGCCCGACCTCACATGCTCTTTAAGGCGCTTCCATGTTTTCGTACCGAGCTTGTATAGTTTGGGAGGCCTTCTCTCGAACCCAAGATATTTCTGTATCTTATTGAGGTCGCAGAACGGGACGTAAAGCTTGTCACCATCGGCATATTCTATGACAAGATGTTCGGCGTAATTCTTATCTATCTTTACTTTTTCTACGCCGATATATCTGCCTATGCCGTGATCCACATGGACGACGTGATCGCCCGGCTCTATATCGACGAAATTATCTATAGGAGAATCTTCGACTGCGTCGAGAACTCTTCTTTGTAATTTTTTCCGGGCGATGCCTCTGATCGGAAGTATTATAGCGGCGTTATGGTCTTCTATTGGGTCGTAAGTTATGGGGTCCAAGCTTCTTATGCGCTCTACTTTGGCGCCATCGAGCTCAAGCCTTAAGGGGTAGGCAAACGTAAGCGGATATATAGTTACCGTATCGCCAAGTGCTGAGAAGTCACCCTCTTCGGAGACCCTTTTACTGAAGCGGTAGCCGGACTCCACGAGGCTCGCAAGCAGCTTCTCTATATCTATCTCTTCGCCTAGATGGATCTTTATAGCGTCGAACATTTACTACATCTTTTTTGGCAGGGACACCCCGAGCAGTCCAAGGCCGTTGGCTAGCACGATCCTCACGCAATTCACGAGAACGAGCCTCGCCCTCGACAGGTCCGGATCATCACAGACTACCCTGTGCTTATTATAGAACGAATGGAACGCCGCGGCGAGATCCTGCAGGTATTGGAGGACTACGTACGGCTCAAGCGAATTGGCGCTTATTATCACCACCAGAGGGAACTGGCGCAGGATCCTTAAGATCTCCATCTCCTCCGCCTCCTTCAAGAGTCCTGATCTGAATACAGATGAAATATTGGCATCCTTGCTGAACCCGAGTATGGACCAGATGCGCGCGTGCGCATATTGTATGTAATAGACAGGGTTCTCCATCGACTCTTCTTTGACTTTATCGAGGTCAAACTCCAGATGGCTCGATACCTTCCTCATGAGAAAAGCGAAGCGCGCGACGTCTTTGCCCACCTCATCCATCACCTCGCGCAGCGTCACGAACTCGCCTGCCCGTGTCGACATTTTAACTACATTGCCGCCTTTGTAGAGAGTGGCAAGCTGCGCTATGATCACCGATAGAGAATCTTTATCGTAACCGAGAGCTTGTATGGCGGCTTTTATGCGGGGTATATACCCATGGTGGTCCGGCCCCCATATATCTATCAGATTCCTGAAGCCGCGCCTGTATTTGTCAAGGTGGTATGCTATGTCCGGAGCCAGATATGTGTAAGAACCGTCGGACTTTATCAGCACCCTGTCCTTATCATCGCCAAACTCCGTGGAACGGAACCATGTCGCCCCGTCCTGCTGGAATATATAACCCTTATCTTTTATAAGTTCAAGCGCCTTATCTATTGAGCCCGACTTCCGCAGGCTCTCCTGGCTGTACCATACATCGAACTTCACCCCGAAATCTTTAAGGTCTTTTTTTATATCATCGAGTATCCATTTAAGCCCGAACTTCCTGAATATCCCTATATCTTCTTCAAGATATTTCTTGCCGTATTTATCCTTAAAGTCACTTGCTATGTCGTTCACATAGGTGCCTTTATATCCATCCGGAGGGAACTCTTCTTTGATGCCGCAAAGCTCGCGATAACGCCCGCGGATCGATCCGCCAAGCGTATTCATCTGATTGCCTTCATCGTTCACATAATATTCCCTGCTCACTTCACAGCCTATGTACGCAAGGATATTGGCAAGCGAATCACCTATAGCGGCCTGTCTGCCGTGAGCTATGGTGAGAGGGCCCGTGGGATTGGCGCTGACGAATTCCAACTGCATACTTTTGCCCCGGCAGATGCTCGTCCTGCCGTAATCATCTTTTTCGCGCTCAATATCAAGCAGGACTTTATAAAGATAGGCGCTGCTTAAGAAGAAATTTATAAATCCTGGAGGCTTAACCTCTATCTTCTCTATATCGCCTTTTAGTTTTGACGAGGCTAGGACACCTCTCATCTTATTCGCTATAAGCTCGGCGAAATCTGCAGGGCTCTTGCCGCCCAAAAGACGGGCTAACTTCATCGCTATGTTGGTGGATATATCGCCATGCGACCTCTCTTTGGGGATCTCTAAAGCGGGGATAGTTTCGTGGGGTTTGGCGGCAGGGGCCTTAATATCAGCGAGAGCTTCTTTTAAGGAGCTCTCAACTAATAGAACGACCTCTTTTTCGATTCCGCCATAATGCATTTTGCCTCTTCTTTTTGCCGGCAGGTCTCTTAACGGCTTTTTTAGGTTTAGAGCGCATGCTTTTGCGCGGCTTCGTTTTAAAGCCTTCCGGGAACTTCTTCTTCGGAACGCCGCCCCACAGCTTCTCCAGCTCATAGAAACGGCGCGTCTGGTCAAGGAATACGTGCGCTACTACGTCACCGTAATCAAGAAGGACCCAAAGGGCTTCACGCGCGCCTTCGATATGCCAGGCCCGCTCGCCCTTATCCCTGAGAAGATCTGCTATGTTATCGGATATGGCCCTGACCTGTGTAGTGGATGAGCCGCTTGCGACCACAAAATAGTCCGAAACGCTCGGTATCCTGCGCATATCCAGTGTAACTATATCGAGCGCTTTCTTATCGGAAGCGGCCTTAGCTATGGCCAAGGCCTTAGACTTAGACTCTATATTACTTTACCTCTTTTTAGAAAAGCATATACTACTTCATTATCTTATACATGCCTGTGCTGCAGCTTGTGCACTTGCCTTTCATCGCCTTACGCCCATTCTTCATGGTGACGTTCTGCGTATCTTTCATCTCTTTCTTCTCTTTGCACTTTACGCAATATCCTACTTCTGCCATTTCAAATCACCTCCTTCTCTATAAACTTTTTAAATTATACACTACAAAACGCTTCCGGTCAAGGATATGTTGCCTTATCATCTATATAGCTTGTGATCGATGATATATTTGCGCACCTTTTCAGGCACAAGATACCGTATAGACCTGCCCTCGGCAAGGCGCCTCCTTATATCCTCTGAGGATACCTCTATGGGCGTAATAACGACGGTATCGACCTCTTTGGGCACATCTTTTATCGGATATCCGGGCCTGTTGGCCACTATGAACTTCGATATCTTGAATATATCATTTATATTCTTCCATGAGAAGAGGTCTTTCAGCGAGTCAGAGCCGGTTATGAAGCATAGTTGAGCATCCTCACCGTATACGCCGCGGAACTCTTTCAATGTATCTATGGAATATGACTTCTTCTTTGAATCTATCTCGAACGTGGATATATCGAAAGCCGGATTATCCTCTATGGCAAGCCGGACCATCTCCAGCCTATCCTTGGCGTTTATCACTTCCGATGAACTTTTATGAGGCGGCATGAAAGCCGGAACAAATACCAGCTTCTCCAGTTTAAGCTTAAAATAAGCCTCCTCGGCCAATATCAAATGGCCTATATGTATCGGGTTAAAAGTTCCGCCGAGTATCCCTATTCTCATCGCCATAGCCTCTTTAGTTATAAGTCGTAAGTTATAAGCTGTAAGTGCATAACTTACGATTCACTACAAACGACTTACAACTTACGACTTACAACTATTTTCTTATCTGCCCTTTACCGTAAATCACGTACTTGTACGAAGTCAATTCCTCAACTCCGACAGGCCCTCGCGCGTGTATCTTGTCGGTCGAGATGCCTATCTCCGCGCCTTTGCCGAACTCTCCTCCATCGGTAAATCGGGTGGACGCGTTGACGTAAACACAGGCAGAGTCCACTTCATTTAAGAATCTTTTAGCCCTCTTTCTATTCTTCGTAACTATCGCATCGGA
>Ga0209777_10009717_pt1 | contig 10317 bp, 21 predicted proteins | sample FrelakmetHBP12HB_FD_187147 | JGI IMG/M metagenome (GOLD analysis project Ga0209777, IMG submission 187147) | Freshwater lake sediment microbial communities from the University of Notre Dame, USA, for methane emissions studies -HBP12 HB (SPAdes)... | ecosystem: Environmental > Aquatic >... | reverse complement strand
CATTAGAAAAACTAGTATCTTTCTACAAGAAATTTGGCTTCAAAGTTTTTAAGAATCAAGGTGGAAATGTTATTATGATAAAAAGAACCTAATTGAACATCAATCTTTTTAGATTAGCCAATTCTTTCTTCTCATTCGTACCATCGAATGAGTAAAACGGATAAAGAACCTTGTCAGATAGTTTTATAATAACATCAGTTATTATAGAACGGTTATTGTGCATTTTAGCCCAATAGTCAATGTAATCCGATAAACAACCGTCTGTTTGACACACAGGACAACCAACACAGGGTTCATTATCTTCCACACAATTCATATGCGCAGTTGATTTGAAAGGCATATCTGGATAGATTGTTGCTCCAGATTGTGGATTAGTATCTACTAATATTACCACATTTATTACACGCACAAAGATTGTTCATAACCGTATTTTTATTTGTTTTCCCAATCAATCTTAGGACAGATTTTTTTGTACTTAGCCTTAATATAAGAAGATACTATCGGCTCATTAAATGGTCCGCCTGTTCTACCAAAGAACCAAATAACTAACGCTATTAATAATATAGAATTTATAAAGTTACCCACGAAATGTGCTGTACCAAACCAAGATGTATAAGTCAACTGATGAAATACACCAACTACACTTACTCCCATGCAATACACTAATAAAAGAAATGCGTATATGGCTAACGAACCGAGCGACCTATCTTTAGAGGCATATATCGGAAAATCTTTTAACTGTTTCCTATAAATACACTCACCAATCTCAAACATGAATCCTACTATCGAAAACAATGCAAGCGGCACAATACATACCCACATTAACATTAGTCGCCAGAAATAGGGACATAAACTTTTTGGCATTTTATCAGAGCCACTAAAAGCATAGAAATCACGGTACAGTCTTGCTGTAATACTATTAACATTTCGTTTCATAATTCAAATTTAATCTTCCAGAACATTTTTCTATATGTTCATAAATATCAGTTTGTGAATAACCATCAAATGAAACACCACAAGTGCAAACAAATTCATTAGATATATCAGAGAAATTATCTATAATTAACTTGTATTGATAGGCATCTTTTGAGCCTATTTTAGGAATTTGTATTATTACATCACCGGCTAAATAAGCCGTTTTGTCAGTGCCAGTAAAATACTGTGATATTGGTGGCTTTAACCTGCTCATAACCTCTGCTACGGTTATTTTAGGTAAACTACCTTTACAAGCCTGCTTTTCTTCTTCGGTTGAATCTTTATTGTCCCAGATAGCTTGTGCCTTTTCTGCAAAATCGTCATCCATATCTTGTTGGGTAACTTCGTTTACATCTTTGCCGAGTTTGTCTGCCAAATCGAACATATAATTTTTAATATAGCTCATTTTGCTTTTTTTCGTTATACAAATATACGACAAATAAACTTAACAATTTGTTAAAATTCATTGTCCATTTCGTCCGTTCTGTTATGAAATGTTAATCTTCTAATCTTGAAATAATCCAAGAATTGAGTTCCAATTCTCTCCGAGAGAATTCATAGTCAAGTAAATATTTTTCCTCAAGTTCGTTTATTTTTTCCGAGATTTCAAATAGCAATTCGGTAACTGCTTCTGTTTGCCAATCAGCAATAATCCATGCGTGTTGCTTATCAAAGCCTACCTCACCTAGGTCAGAGGCGAGATATGCTAATCTGATTAAACCAATAAGTGATTCCCTTTGATATTTCTTTGCAACAGCAGCCGGTATAAACATATCGTACATATATGATTTTGGTGGAGTATTCATTCTTTGGTTTTTTATAAATTCATCAACAGTCGGTCCTCCGAAGCACATCGCCTCGATCTCTTCCCATTCCTTTCTGAACTCTTCCGGTGTTATTGAAGCCAAATGCGCTTTCAACTGTTCAAGCATTCCCATATCAGTTGTTTTTGCCTCGTATGCTACCAGACATTGTTTTCACCCTGCCGGCTATATCCTGTGCATTAACACTACCGGACATTGTTTCAACATCACCAGTCACATTACCACAAGTAACACTACCAGATAAAGTTTTTATGTTGCCCGTCACATTTCCACATTTTACACTACCGCTCTGTGTGTCCACACGATGCGCATCACCTGTGACTACCAGTTCTTTACACGAGCCTACGCTCAGTGATTCCAGATTACCTACCACAGATATTGTGATTATCTTTTCGTCCGGCATTGTTTGTACATTACCGTCAATTGTGATAACACCATTAATGATGCTCACATTTTTACCACTGAAAGTGGAATTGTTAATCGTAATTGAGGAGAATTGCATTATTTGGATTTTAATTGTTTTCTTAATAATTCGCATTCTAATGCGTCCTTAGTAGTATTAACCGCACACACAGCATAACCCGTTTGTGTACTGCCGTTATCTACATACCACACATGATAATTCATACCATTTATATTTTCGTCACGTTCTCTGTAAAGAACACCATTATTAGAGCCTCCAAAATCTGCATGTGCTTTTTGCACACCAAATTCACAATTGGAGAGTATAATACAAATACCGGATAATATCAGTAATTTTTTCATATATTAGCTTGCTGGATAATTGTCCCAACCCCATTCATCAATTGCTAAATCCTTGTACTCATGTGTTATACCATCTACACATATTCTTCCATCTGCCTTACTCGAATAGAATATATATATCTACCACATTGACTATTTTTGGTAGTAACGGTAGTATGCGAAAACAATAATACTTTTGAGTTTGTCCTTAACTTATAAGTGTAAGAATTATTTACACCGAGAACTCTTTGTAAGATAAGATCATTTGCATCACCACCAAATGTGGTATTTATTCCTTTTTTGAGGAACTTCTCGGTGATAACTTTCGCTTTATTTACCTTGTTCTCTTCTAACATATATTCACGGTGTTTGCGTGAATAGAACTTTAAGTCCCTTTTTAGGTAACTTAATGCCTTTTTAGCCAAAAGCACCTTCTGCTCTGTTGTTAGGTAGTTAAGATAGTCCGGACTCACCATTGCTGCTCGTATAACATCGAATCCCAAAAAGTTGTAAGCAGAATACTGTCCTCTTGGATCGTCCAAGAAATTTTCAGCATGTCCCATAGCATACTTGATGTTATCCAAGCTGCTTTCGCATGTAATACCTTCGGTATAAGGTTTCAGCTTATACATTGTCTTATATGATGAATCTTTCATACCGTTATTTAATTGTTAATTGATCTTCTTTCCATAGAAGTCTTGGACATATACCAGCCTTTTTAGCTTTAATGAACTCAACAAATAACGAAGGTTTTTTGATTACACCTTCATTTTTATCGTCATAATAATCTTTTAAGGTTATTTTACCGATTATTAGTCCTACTAATGCTGCACATACCGCCACTATAATACCAGTTGCTATTAATGATTGCATAGGGTATGTCCAAAAGAGCATTGCTAATGCTATTATCGTTACAATCGCAGATATACCTAAAATACCCCAACATATTCCAAGAATAATAACTCTGCATATCCTTAAAAACATATTAAGTTCTTTTGGATTATCATTCCCTGCTAATCTTTGTAGCCAAATAATCGGGGATATTAGGCATATAAATATTGTTGACCAGAAATACGGACAAATAGACCAATATGTTGGCTCATTGTTGCTGTAATCTGCCCATACTTGGAGGCGAAAATGCCATGACGACTTACTTAGTGTAATCGGTTTCATAATTATGCTTTGTGGAATTCGAAATCGTTTGAATAAACTGATATAAAATGGTCACCTTCTGCAAAGATAACATTTCTTTCACCTAAAATAGCCTTAATTGTTTCACTGGCGATTTTTTCGTCAGAAACCACAGGTAAATTAATTTCTTCACCCTCAAGTATCATTTTCTTACCATAGGAAGGACCGTGTACTTTACTGGTAAGAAATACCTCAATGTCATTTATGGCGATTGCCCTTACATTCTTTTTCATTAGTCAAGTAATTTTGTTATTGAGAAATTTTCCAGTTTCAATTTGTTCTCCACAGTCTCTAATACATCAAAGAATCTGCGAGTGATAACCAATGTCATTTGCTTTAGTAAACCACCTAAGTCTGGGTCCTCACCAACAAAGAAATTGAAATCTATTTTGGATTCGAGCCAGATTTTTAACTGAACAGCAGCCTCAAATCCATCAGTGTACCTATTCTCCGCAATAGCAGTCCTAACTTTCTCGAATTTCTTTATAAAATCCAGATATGTTGAATTATTCCTGTCTATCGCATAACTACGTTCACCAGTTTTTGGATTAACATAGGGAGTATCTCTTTCTACCATCAATTCTTCCAGATAGATAGCCATCTCAGCCATCGTTTTGTGCTGAAGGGAAATATCCCGATACATGTATTTGTATTCCATGCTTAGTAAGTGATTTTTATCAAACCACCTTTTTCGCTACACTCGTCAATAGCAAGGTTACCACCTTCAACCGAAGTAAGTTGTTCAGCAAACTTTGTGGCAATTTCTCTCATGCCTTTCGCAGTTAACTTTCCGCCTACTGTAAGACCTAAGCGTTCAAAGTTAATCTTTAAATCTTCGGTTGTTACGTTAGCTACACTCACCGCTACTTTAACGTCAGGGTAAGATGGGTTGAATTTCTGGTTAGAACCTTCTATTTCATAGACACACCTTACGTTGTCTAATTTGCTGGTTACCAATGATGCTTTTTTCATATCAATTGTTATGTTTTTTTCGTTATACAAATATACACAACTTTATTGAAACGACACAATAACAGATGTTAATTATATCACAAAATCATTCAAGATTATTGGTTCTCTAACTGGAATATTTTCTTTTTCAAAGAATAGATTTGTGAAAGATCGTCTATATAAGACGTTACATTAACCCACATTTCAACCTCATTAAACTGCATTTTAATCTCATTCTGATTTAGCCGTTTTGCTTCGGTTTTAGCCTGTGCCACACCTTCAAAGAAGTTGCAGCCTTTTGATGGTTCGAAACTCATATAAGTTTGAGGTGTTTGTATTTAGGTGATTGTAAATTTATTGCATAGCTTGTTACCAAGTTTACCAAATCCGTATGTATTTCTTTTAGATTAGCCACACACAATATAGGTGTTTTATCAGTTGGGTCAATCCACATTTCACGATTACTACCATAATAAAACACAAAACACGGTGATTGTTCGTGCGTACCGGAAGCTCCGATTTCGTATATTGAACTTATCTTAATTGTTTTTCCTTGAATTAGTAACCAGTGTTTCATAAAACAAATTTGAAAGGTAACATTTCTTTTGCGTATCTTTGTTCTATTTTGCCGTTGAACTTGAATATGATAATAATTTCTTCACCAAACTCAATTATAAATTGACGACAAAATCCACAAGGAGGAACAGAATCGGCATCCGCATATACAGCGATTGCTTTTATGTCTTTACCTGTGTGTCCAGCAGTAAAGCACGAACCTATCGCAACTCTCTCCGCATGAACAGAATCATAAGATGCGTTCTCGACATTTACACCAAGAAAAGTCTCCCCTGAATGTGTTAACACAGCCGCTCCAACATTGAAATGTGAATAGGGCGAGTAAGCATTTTTGGAAACTTTCTCGGCTTCAAAGAAGAGATTATCTGCTTCTAACTTCGGTAGATATGGATACATTAGAATGTTTTGTTAAGCATAGCGGTTAACAATTCAGTCATATTGGCGAAGGTAACAATTGAACGAGTTTTTGATGCCAAACGAATAGAATCATACCATGTTTTTTCAGCAAATCTCGGTGAGGAATTTGAGCAGTTCATTGCCACGAATCCGAATTTTTGGTTATGACCATCTTCCTTTTTTGTCAGGCGAGCAAGGATGCAATAGTTCTCGCTGTTTTGTGAGCGATAGGCAACTATTTCATTGCCTTGTAGGCTATCTAACTTAATCTCGGTTGCGGTTTGTGTAACGATTATTTTTTGCATGTTTTTACTTTTTTGATATTACAAAGATACAACAATTAAAGTTAAGAATTTGTTAAAACACTAACTTTTTTGCTGGCTATTTTTTTATGGAAAATTTTCAATGGACAATTCTCAATTACAATTTCTTTTATATCAGCACGATCTCTCAATACATCCTCTATATCACCAGCAGATTTAAGTAAAATTGTTTGGTTGAAATTCATTATATTAACCAGATTATCTACAAATGACCTTATCATTTGTTCATTGTAAATCGGTTCATACATATATAAAACATCGGCATGTTCAATATCCTTTGAAGATATATTCATCAGATCCGCCTCTATAACTGGTATATCATCGAAAAATAGACGAGAGAATTCTATTAGAGTTTTATCCCTTTCAATACCGGAAAATTTTATTGGAGATTTCTTGTTAAAGAATAAATCCGTTATATACAGCATATTGGTAGTTAAGTTCATACCACAACCTAAGTCAAGAAATGACTTACAGTTTAACCGTTTAAGTATTTCGTAGACTTTCGGTAAAGTATTACTTGATAGATAATACCCATATGCGTTTTCGCCATCAACCAAATTATAACACGCATTTTTGATTTCAGGTATTCTACCGGCTTTTAATAGCTTCTCCATCGGAATATTAACTTCATTGAGCGCACTCAAAAAGTTATATATATCCGTTTTATTTTTTGTAGAAAGTTCTCTGCCTAATTTTATAGTTCTCATACTTCACAATTAGTATTGTGGTGCTGTTATTGGCGGAAATCCACCGGGATTTACTTTAGGTATTATAGGATCTTCTGTTACAGAAACAGCAGTTATGTAGTCCCTTGCACCGCATCCACGGTGACCAGAATCATATACAATGAAACGATAAGTGCCATCAAGTGGTACATTATAGATAGTTAGAAAATCAGGATGATTCCACAAATTACCTAACTGACACATAGAAACACTTCTTGTAGCAGCATCATAATCGCATGTGGTTAATTGACCACATTCAGCAGAAGCGATAGCACAAAGAATATCCAAATTTGGAATAAGTTCCGTTGTACTGTGATGACGATGCTCTACCGTAGTTTTTTGCATAAACTTTAGTATATCTATCTCACGTTTCTTTGCCTTTTTAGCCTCACGTACCTCTTTACGCTGTGCCTTAGCATAATCATCATTTTCCTTAGCACCAGGATTTGCGGCATAATAAGCCTTTCGCTCTTTGCGAGCGGTTGCTATAGCAGCCTTACCTGCATCGGATTTCAACGAATAATATGGTGGTGTGTGCATATCTTTTAATTGATAGACAAATATACGAAAAATAAAGTTAAGAATGTGTTAAAAGTTGAAATAAACAGGCAAATATTTCGTTATTTTATTTTCAACGTATCTACTAACATATGAAACTCGGTTATTCTTTCATCCGATACAACATTATTATTAAATACACCAAGCCAATAACCATCATACCTTAAGTCGTACCTATTGAACGGATACCTTATCATTGCTGTCGTATAATCATTAAACAAATCTTCCGACAAAGAACCACTCGAAATATCGCATTTTGTTGCGGGAAATGATTCAGTTGAGAACCTATCTATATTAAATTCGCTCCAATTATCTAAACCAAATAGCTTTTTTGTATTAAACCAAAAGAATGTGCCGGAATAATGCCAGTCCACACATACCCACGGTGGGCAAGGTATATCTACTCTAAAAACACCGGAGAACAAATTGGATTCAAGATTTTTTTCAACTGTAACTAATGTCTCCAGATTAAAATAATACATAGCTACTAACCATTTTAGTACACAAATGTCAGTATCATACGTTGTGCCTTTGCTATGCCCATAGAATGTTATACTTTCGTCATTATCCAATGATTTCAACAATTCTAATTGTTCAATAAAGTATTCCGATTCTCTATTTTCGGGATGGTTCTTAACCACCTTAAGAGTGGCGTTTGGTAGGAAATTGAAGAATGATTTAAGGATACTTTCAACTATTGGAGTAATTTTATCGTCTGTTGCGATAAATATTATACAATGTCCGTTGAAAATATCCTTATATTTTTCCAGTAAAAATAGGTGTTGATAGATATAATCGGGGATATTGTTTATATTAATATAATAATAAAACACTAAATTCCTTTTCATACTATTCTATTATCAGGATGCGGAAAGTTTTGCTTTAGCCTTTTTAAGTTTATTGGATTTCTTTTCAGCCTTCTGAAGTTGTATTACTTTTTTGGCTATTAGCAATATCTCCGCAATAGTAAGATTGGTTTTCTTATTGTTTATTTCAATCGTACTCGGCACAACATTACCTTCAATATAACCTTTACTCGCATCAACTCTGTCAACCGACATTTGATGTACACCCGATTGTGTAAAGGGAATACCAGTGTAGAAACACTTTTTGGTGTTCATTATTTTCTTTATAGTCTTGAAAGATAAATCAAATTCAAGTCCACGGCTATTAGCCGAACTTTCAAAGTGAATTAACTTTTTAGCTACATCAATATCCCTTAAAGCACCACCATTTTTGAATGGCAGAACTGCTGGCTTAACCACTCGTTTTGGTACATGATTTTTTGGCGCATCTTTTCTATCCAAATCTTTGATATGATTTGTTAAACTAACAGGAGCTACTATGGGTCTCGGTTCTTCTGAAATTACGGGTGTTATAACTGGTGCGCAAAATAAAGCATCGGGTCTTTCAACAACCGGATAACGTGCTAGCAATTCAGCATTGGGTCCTTCAGGGAATACTATATTTTCGTGACTCCTATTTGGCTTATATTTTATCCATGTATCTGTTTTTCCTTGTTTAATATGCGTTGTAAATACGCCTAAACCCATAAGCAATAGCTTAGTCTGCGAAAATCCGAATAAATTTGGATTGAAATTTGTTTGGTGTTTAGCCCAAAGGTAGGCACCTATTTCGGTAAGATTTACCCATTCCGTATTTAGTGGAAAACTTGATAGCGTATCTTTTATAGCTTCGATTGAGGATTCCCTTGTAGGTGCTGTTGACATTTATTGTGTGTTTACTTACTGTAAAGATACAAAAATAGCCTGAATTAACAAGCTATTTTTGTGTTAAACATTTGTGAAAAATTAATGATGTAGGTGTTCCGGAGTCGCATGGAAGTCGTCTCCATGTTCATTGGCTACTTCAATACTTTTTCCAGCAATAGTTTCGTTAGAAACTTCACTTTCTCCGCCAATTGGCGTTTCGATAGCCGTGTCGGCTGTGTTTTCTGCGTTTTTCATTTTGGTTGTTGTTTTTATAAAATTGGCGAATTCTGAAATCTGAAAAGCTGGTCCAATGGATGCTAAAGAAATCTTTAGTTCATTAATGTATCCGTCCATTTTTTCTTTGGCATTTTCCAAATTTATTATTTTGTCGGATATTTCCTTAGTTTTGTTATTACGTTCAATAACCCGATTATCATAGGCAGCTTTGTCATTCTCGTATTTGGTGACTACACCTTCAAGTACGAGGATCATTTGCGCCATATCGGATCTGATTTGCCCAATACCATTGGCATCATTAGCCTCACAGTCGGGATACTTGATATCCAGTTGTGCTTTCTGTGTCCGGATTTTCTCCAGATTTTCTTTCATAATGGTGAAATCGTCCTTTTTCGTTTTGGGCGTGAAATATACCGCCAGTTGATCGAATATGTTTTTCATGTTTATTTGTTATTTTAATTCTCCGAAATCAATATAAGTTTCACACATTGCCGTAAAGTCCTCCAATGAAATACCGTCATGCTCCAATCTGTAACAGAATTCATCAAACCTAACATATACAATATAGATATTGTAATGTGTGGTATTTCCAACTTCTGTTAGTAAATTTTCTATCATTTTATACTTAGAGTTGGTTGGGTACCGAACACTCGATAGATTAAGACTGTAAATATTATATAAGTCCTGAATTAATTTTTGTTTCATTTTAGAATGTTAGGAATGCGAAAATATAAATATGGTAATATGATATACAAAACATAAATGCTAATAACCATATCAGAATAAAAAATGCTATGTTATAGCGTGAATAAATTCCAAAAAATATAGTTATCAACACTTCCATTATTGAACTTTTATCTATTGTGGATACCCACCAAAGAAAAAGCCATGTTATTATGATAGAGCATATAAAGGCAATAATCATTGCTGTGCAGGTTGAGGTTTTTCAGTTATCGTAAAACTACCACAAATAGTTTGTGATCGGTTTCTGCTATCAGTGAAACTGATACAACCAGTAGAATCTTTCGATACTTCATTGGTGTAATAATAATTACCATTTGTCCTTATCGTGTATCGGTACTTATTGCAACCACATTTACACGAA
>Ga0209777_10009716_pt1 | contig 10318 bp, 6 predicted proteins | sample FrelakmetHBP12HB_FD_187147 | JGI IMG/M metagenome (GOLD analysis project Ga0209777, IMG submission 187147) | Freshwater lake sediment microbial communities from the University of Notre Dame, USA, for methane emissions studies -HBP12 HB (SPAdes)... | ecosystem: Environmental > Aquatic >... | reverse complement strand
AGAATGTCGAGTTTCTCCGACTTCGCGACTCGCTCCACCTCGGCCGCGAAGCCCGAGAAATTCCTCCCGGATCTCCGATCTGCCGTGCTCTATGCGGTGAACTGAATGGAAAAGGGCCAAACTCCAGGGACAGGCCTCCTGGCCTGTCGCTGGAGTCTCAATGTTTTTCAGGCGGCCGCGGCGGCGGTGAGAATTCGATCGGTGAGGGGGAGATCGCGGACAGGCCTCCTGGACATCCCTCCTGGCCTGTTGCTGGAGTCTCTATATTTTCCAAGCCCCAAGGGCGAAAGATACTAGCCCACGGCGTGAGCCGTGTGGAACAGCGTGTTAGGGAGAGCGAGCCCCGGAACGGGGCGAAAGGCTGGTCTCACCCCAGAGGCCGCGCACATCGTATGTTCGTGTACCCCGCGAGACGAATTGGCGGACGACCCCAAGATAGTCGTCCGGTCCCCTAGGCGTGGACTACGCGGACTGCGTCGCGCGTTCGAAAGGCTCAGCCTGGGCGTGCCGGCGACGTTCGGCGATCGCGCCCCACACGAAGCCTACCAGGAAGCCCGCCGCATACAGCAGGTCATGCGATCTGCCTGCGTCGTGCCCGGCGGCAAGGCCCTCGCGAAAACTCTCGAACGGTTCTCCGCTCCGTCTCATCGTTACCTCCTCTCTCATTATCGGGCCTCGCGCCGGCCAACGCTCCGGCCGCGTCCGGCAGGATGGTTCGGTGCGCCTCGCCATCAGGCACTGCGGCTGACCTGCCCCGGCCCTGCGGTATACTCAGCGTGACCATGCTCACGCGAAGAGGTTTTTTGGCCGCCACCGCTGCCGCCGCGGCTGTAGCCGAGCCGAAGTACCGCCTCGAGATCGGCGTGATGGACGGAGTCGTCGGCAAGCCGGGCAGCCCCGATGCCGTTGCGCTCGCCAAGAGCTTCGGTCTCGCTGGACTGCAAGTCACGCTCGGACAGCCAAAGGACGGCGCGCTTCCGCTCGAGGACCTCGCGCTCGAATCCCGGTTCATCGCCGAATCCAAGCGACTCGGCGTTCCGCTCGATGCGACATACATCGACGTGCTCCACGTCAACTGCCTGAAGAGCGATCCGCTCGCGCCGAAGTGGGTCTCGCGCGGCATCGAGATCACGAAGCGCCTGAACGCGCGCATCCTTATGACGGTCTTCTTCGGAAAGTGCTCCGTGCTGAACCGGCAGGAAGCGGACACCGTCGCCTCCTTGTTCAAGGAACTCGCGCCGGAGGCGGAGAAGGCGGGCGTCATCCTCGGCTTCGAGAACCTCCTCACCGCCGAAGAGAGCGCGCGCGTGCTGGACCGGGTGGGTTCGCGCGCTCTGCAGGTCTACTACGACGTCGGGAACGCCACCAACATGGTGAAGGTCGATGCGCCCCGCGAGATCCGCTGGCTCGGGCGCGCCCGCATCTGCCAGTTTCATTTCAAAGATAAGGGCTACCTCGGGCAGGGCCAGGTGAGCTTCGCCGCCGTGCTCCGGGCCATTCGCGATATCGGCTTCACGGGCTACGCCAACCTCGAGACATCCGCGCCCTCGGGCGCGATGGAGGCGGACCTGCGCCGAAACGTGGAGTACCTGCGCGGCGCAATGTACGCCCTCGACAACACGATAATCCGGGACAAGTAAGCGCGCCGCTTCCCGAAGGAGACCAGTCATGAATACCCCGATCCCCTCGGCCGCAACGCATCGCGAGGACCTCGAGCGCGTTTTGAAGGTGCTCGAGAACACCCCCGCCATCGACCGGGACCTCATGGCGCCGCCCGGAGAGTTCGCGGCGCGGCTGGCGCGCGTCAACGAGGCGCTCGCGCGCCACGGCCACAAGGTCGGTTTCGTTTTTTCCGATGAGCACTACGCGGGCGACGTGCCGTATCTCGGCGGCAACACGAACGTCTCCATCGAGCAGGTGGCGGGTGTGGCCGGGCCCGGCGGGTTTCATGTGGCCGCGGGTCTCGAAGGCGGATACGTCGCCGAGCAGCTTGCGCCGCGGTCAGGCGCCATTGTTCACAAGGTGGAGATTCTCCAGCTTGCCGACGAGAAGTACCCGATCCGGGCCGAGCGTCTCGAAGATGTCATCGAAGCGGCGGCCGGCGGGCCTGTCGATCACATCGCGCTGCTGACGCCGCGTCAGGTGATCCCCGCCGCGCTGGTCGAGTACCTGGAAGGGCTGTACGGGCCCGAGGGCGTCGTCGATGCACAGGAGCTCTACTACCGCGTGAAGTACGAGAAGAGCGACCTCGAGATGCGGCTCATCGCCGATGCCTGCACCGTGGCCGATGCCATGTTGCGCGCAATGCTCGCGGTGCTTCGACCTGGCCGTCTCGAGACCGAGGTTGCGGCATGGGGGCAGTGGACGGGGCGCATGCTCGGCTCCGAGCGCGATGGCTTTCCGGTGATGGTGGGTGCGAACGACGCTAACCGCACGTTGATCGGCCCGGCCTTGAACCGGCCGATCCGGCGCGGCGACTGGGTGCACGTGGGTGTCGCTCCCAAGCGCGACGGGCTCACCTCCTGCGTGCGCCGCTCCGTCATAGCCGTCGAGGATCCGGCTGAAGTCACCGCAGAGCAGCGCTACTGGTTCGACCTCGTTGAAGAAGCTTACGAAGTGGGCGAGAAGGCCTATCGCAAGGTGGCCGCTGAGAACCTCCCCGCGTGCCTGCAGGAGGCAGCGCTGGTGGACTTCTTTCGTGGGCGCGCGGCTGAGGTCTCCAAGCGGGTTGGTAAGACGATCGACCTCGCCTCGCTCAAGCCCTACACCGGAACCCACAACTCCGGGTATACCGAATGCCAGGAGTTCTTCGGCGCGATTACGCTGGACAGCCACGAGGCGCTGGGGAACCAGATCGTCACGATGCTCGATGTGGCGCTGCGGGGCATCGGCGACCGGTGGGACGACGTCGTGCTGCCCGGGTTCGACTACTGCGTGGTCGAGAACACACTCGGGAAGTACGGTCCGAGGGTCGAGGTTCTGACGCGGGTTCCGGTCCACGCTCAGGAGCTTGTAGGGCGCTAAACGGTGCAAAACAGCGCTTAAATGACGTCTAATACGCGTCAAAACGGCACTATTAGCACGTTTTTGCACGCTATTCCGGGCGTGCGAAGGGGACGCAGTGACCACCAGACGACGGGGACAGACTGCTCTGTCCACGCGCTTCGCTTGGGACAGAGGAGTCAGTCCCCGGGGCGAAACAAAAGTGATAAAAAATGTTCCGGATGCCTTCATCTGAGGTATCCTGAACCGGACGGGCATGGCGGTTCAGAGTTACGCGATCTACACGCGCTGCAGCCACTGCGGCGTCTATGACAGGGATCTGGCGTGGTGTACGCTTTGCGGCCGGCCGAAGGACCCTTCGGCGCCGCGCGGCAGCGTGTCTCCTCCTCCACCTCCCCCGAAGCCTGCCCCGCCGCGCCGCAAGCGGACACCCGCCGCCAAGCCTCTGAAATCGAAGAAGTCCCGCCCCGCTCGCGCGGAATCGGCGCTGCGGAAGCCGCTGCGCGAGCCTATACAACCGATGCTGCCGCTCGGCCCCCGGCCGCGGGCCGCGAAACCGGCTCCGAATCGACGCGCGGCCAAGCGGGGGGTGAAGAAAACTGCCGCCAAGCGCGCCAAATCCCGCCGCCGCTCTTGACTACGATAGAGGGGTGAGCTTTCCCATTCTTCGGACCGTGATGCCCGCGGCCTCGCGGCTGAAGAGGTTCTGATGCGGGCGGTCATCGCGCTGGTTATCGCCGCCACGGCGTGGGCCGCGGAGCCCGCGCCCGTCTTCGTCTACGCGGGGACGGGCGGCGAGGAATGGATGAAGGCGGCCGCAGCCCTGGGCTGGGAAGTGGTCTCCGCACCCGAGGCGCTGCCGGACGACGCGGGCGCGCGGTCGGTGGCCGCGGCTCTCGAGAACGCTCGCAAGCGGCGCGAGACGGACCCAACGCGCACTTACCTGGCGGGGGCTGGGGTGGGCACCGCGTCGGTGTTCTACCTGGCGTCGAGACTGCCGGGAGTCTGGGCGGCGGCGCTGGCCGCGAGCGGCAATCCCACGCCCGCCATCGATACGAACCGCCTCTTCGGCGCGAACGCGCAGGACGTGCCGGTGCTGTGGGCCGCGGCGCCGCAGGAAGAGGCGGTGCTCGCTCCGGTGCGAAAGCGGCTGATGGCCGCCGGGTTCGACATCGAATTTCGAACGGACAACGTCACAATCGGCGCCGCGCTCGAATGGCTGGCGACGCACAAGAGGACGCCGTTTCCGCCCAAGGTGGACTGCGAGACCGGGAATCCCGAGTTTGCGCGCTGCGACTGGGTGTCCGTCGCGAAGTTCGATCCGGCCCAGCGAAACGATGTGCTGCCGTCGTCGCGCGTGACGCCGGGCAGCGGCGCGCGCCTCGCGCTCGGGGGCTTCGGGTACTCGACCGAAGCTCCAGGTTCCGGCATCACGATCACGTGGCTTCAGCCGGGATACTCCGGGCCGCTGCGCTTGCAGGACCGCATGGTTTCCGTCGGAGGCCACGCCATCAAGGATCCGCACGACTACGCAGCTTTCATGGCGTCGCAGCAGGAGGACAAGAACACCGCGATCGTGGTGGAGCGGGGCCGCGCGCGGGTGCGGCTGGAGACGAGGATCGCGATCCCGCGGCGCGAGGAGAACTTCACGGCGCGCATCCAGGCCGAGTTCCTGCAGGACTCGCGCGAGCTACTCGTGATTTCGCGCGGCGTCTCCGCGCTACGTATCACGCTGCCCGCGTTCTGGACGCCATCCTCGATCAACTGGAACGGCACGGATGCAGGGAAGCCGGACGCGCCGGGCTGTTGGCTTCTCGTGTGGGGTGCGCAGGCGCAGAAGTGCGAATGACCGCGCGGGAGTCAGGAGACAGAAGTCAGAAGACAGAAGTCAGAACACAGAAGACAGAGGACGCGGCTTCCTTCGCGCGCCTCGTATCCACGGGCATCCCCTCGGTCTCACGACGAAACCGTGTGGGAGAAGTGGACTACTTCGAGGGGTCCGGTTTCTCCGCCGCGGGCTTGCTCTTCTGCGGCGTGGCGTTCCCCGACGGATGGCGCGTGCGGTGCTTGTGCGTGAGCACGACCGGATTGCGCTTGAACGGCCGTTTCTTCGACGTGGGGGCGACGGCTCTCTTCTCGAGCGGCGGCGCGAGCTTCTCCGAAGCCAGGATCCCCGAACTCTCGGGACTATACAGCTTGCGGTACATCGACGCGTTCCGAAGGACAGCGAAGACATAGCCTCGCGTTTCGCTGAAGGGGATGGTTTCGATGAACTCCGCGGGTTCGCGGTAATCCGCCCATGTAAGCCAGTTCTGCACGCGGCTGCTGCCGGCGTTATACGCCGCGAGCGTCAGCTCCCAGCGTCCTGAGTATGTCGTGTCCATGGCGCTGAGGTACTGAGTGCCGAGCCGCAGATTGACCTCCGGGCGGAACAGAATCGCCGGACGGAAGCGGCGGCGGCTCATCTTCAGCAGCATGCGTCCGGTGGAGGGGAGGATCTGTGTGAGGCCGTAGGCCCGGGCCGGCGAGACCGCTTCCGGGTTGAACTCGGATTCCTGCCGGATGAGCCCGGCGACCATGTAAGGGTCGAGGCCGTTCCGGCGCGCGCTGCGCTCGAGCTCCGTCCGCCAGGGCATCGGGAAGAGCAGCCGCCAGAGGCTCGGGGGCGCGCTCTCCACGGGCATCGAGAGATAGTCGGGGACGAAGTTCTTGATGAGGCGCATCGCGCGGTGCGGCGCCCCGTACCTGGAGGCGACCTGGGCGAGTTGAATCGCCAGCACGTGCGGCTGGTTGCCGGTACGCGCGCCGTAGCGCAGCTCCGTCTCGGCAAGATCGTCCAGCCCGGCGGATTCGAGCAGCCGGGCGCGTTCGATGCGTGTCTGGGTGGACGGATTCGGGTCGAAGGTCCTGGCCGTCTTGGCCACTGGCCAGACCACCGCACTGAGGTATGCGTGCGTGGCGGGGGATTCCACGGCTCCGAACAGAGAGGGCTGCGAGAGCCGCTGCCCGGCGGCCTCGGCATAGTAATGGTTGGGGAAGCGGCTCAGTATTTCCGAGTAATACGCCTTGGCGGCCTCGCGCTGGTTCGCTGTTTCCGCGCTGCGTCCGAGGAAGTACAGGGCGGCGCTCGCGCGCTCCGAGCCCGGGAATCTCACCAGGTGCTCTTTCAGCAGGTCCGAAGCGTCGGGCTGGCGCCGTAAATACGAATTCCAGGTGATCTTCCAATGGCAGTAGTCGGCCTGCTGGTCGGACGGAAACGATTCGTAGCAGGCATGGAAAAGCGGCACGTACTGGTCGCTGCGGTTGTCCACCAGGTAGCGGTTTCCGGCGCTGACCAGGGCTTTGAGACGCCAGGCTGATTGGGGATGCTCTTCGAGGCGTTTGATGGCGGCCAGCATCTGGTCGTCGCGTTCCAGGCGGCGTGCGGCCTCGGCCACGTAGTAGAGGCGCTCGGCATCGGCCTCGCGAGCGCTCACTTCGAGTGCGCTGAGGTAGTTGAAAGCGGCGCCGGTCTGGTAAGAGAGGAACTGCACCACGCCGATTCGTACACGGGCCAGGTCCCGATCCTCGCCGCCCACCGTCGAGGCCAACTGTTCGTACTCGACGCGGGCGCGCTTCCAGTCCCCCGCGCGCGAGAGCCTTTCAGCGCGCTGGAACGCCATGTCCGTCGAGGCCTGCGGGTAGAGGGCGCCCAGGGTTGCGCGGAGCTCGGTGAGCGCCGCTGAAGCGGCCTCCGCCTCTCCGCTTGCCGGATGGAGGTAGTACACGCGCTGCCAGGCGGTGGCGGCAGCCGCGAGGTCGTTCATCGCGCGGGCGCACGCAGCCAGCGCGGCGTCGCCCGCCGGCTGCGGCAGGCTCGCATAGCGATTCCGCAAAAGCGCGACGGCGTCGGCCGGCCGCCCGCTTTCCTTAAAGGCGCGCGCCAGCAGCATGGCCGCCTCGGGTTCCAGAGGCGATGAGGGCGCGGAATTCCAGAGGGGCTCGAGGTCCGTGATGGCGGCCTGGAAGTCCCCGATGTCGGCATCGGCTGCGGCAAGCGAGTAGCTGGCGTAATCGGCCAGCTCGGGAAGGCGCGCCCTGGCGGCGCGGAGATGCGCGATGGCGTCGGCCGGCTGCTTCAGGCTCCGCTCGGTGATGCCGGCGGCCAGCAGAGCCAGTGCGCCGCTTTGGTCTTTGGGGTGGCGCGCGGCAAATCCGAGCAGCGCAGCGCGCGTGGCTGCGGATGGCTTGTCGCGATATGCCTGGGCCAGAGCCTCGACACTTTGCGCACTCACGACGGCGGCGGCACACAGGAACAGGCACGCGGTCCGCGGCGCCAGTCTACTCCAGGGGGCCAGGATAATTCTCTCCCAGAACAGCAGCATCCTCATTCGCGAGTCTTTTCACCAACTCCTGGTGCAAGTAGTCCGGCAGCGAAGGCGAGGCGGCCCGAAACTCGCTGCGGTATGCCGCCCGGGCAGCATCGATGTCGTCCTTCAGCGCGGAATACAGCCGCCGGTGCGCTCTGCCGTCCCGGACCCGGCCGGGTTGAAACAACAGCAGCTCCGCCACGCGAACCCGTGCGAAGCGCCGGGCACGCAGGTGCAGGGCCTCGGCGTCCGCGGCCGGCGGCGCGCCGTCTTCCTCCGATTGGGCCGCGCGCGACCGCCGCTCGGCCGCCATGCCCGCAAAAATCGCAATTGCCTCGAGCCCGTTCACCACCATCTCCGCACCCGTTACCACAAGCAGCGACGCCGCACGTTCCCGGACGACAACCGGGACCAGGGCGCAACGTGCCGCGTTGCCCAGCAGGGACGCGATGGGAGCGGAAACCTCACCGGGCGACGCCAGTGTGAACACCGTTTCGCGCGTGCGCACCGCCTCGGCGGCGGCCGGCGCGCGCTTCAGGCTGACCGTGGCCGGCAGCGCGGCCGCTTGCGGCTGCGAATCCTTCGCGCGCGAGCCAACGAGCGTCAGGCGGCCGCCGCCGACCGCGAATAGAAAGGCTCTCTCGCAGAATCCGCCCGCCGCATCGAGCAGCGCGGCAGCCCACTGGCTTTCGGTCTGCGCTTGCAGAAGCAGGCGGCAGGCGCGGTTGAATTCCTCGGCGAAGCCGCCCCGCGCGCCGGGGGACGAGACATTCGCGGCACGAACGCGCTCGGCGAGTTCCGCCTCAAAAAGGCGCTGGATGCGGACGGCGAGCGCGGCGAAGCGGTCGTCGAAAACGCGCTGGACGTGCTGCTCCCAGCCCGTGCTGAGGGCCTCTTCGACGCGAAACATCTGGAGACGCCACGCCGAGGTGAGCTGCTTGCGGGCTGCCTCGCGCTGTTCGGAGATGGCTGTCTGAACGCGCGAATTCGGCTGGGCCGGGGGGTACGGCATCCGTAGAATTCCTATGTTAACGCATCGGTGCCTTGCGGCATCAGATGAAGGAGCAGGCGGCGATGGTGACAGCAGCCCATGTCTACGGGTAGGGCGTCAAAAGTGACCCCGTCTGCCCAACTTCCGAGTGCCCCGTCCGGGAACAGTGCGACAAAGGTCCATCGGTTCCGGTAACGCCACTTTTCGCCCCCGACTTCTCGCAGATTAGGGAGGTATTGTAAGGTCATGCAGCTCGCGACCCTTGCTGCTTACCCTCTTGCGATCTATGCGCTGCTTGCACCGCGAGTCTTGGACTCCCAAATCAACGTCGGTGAGCGGCCCGAATTTCAGCAGTACCCGACCACTGTTTACAAGGGCAAAATCGTTATGCCCGCCTTCAAGAGAAGTAAGCCGGACGAGTTCTTGCGGCCTGACGGCGACCACAGGTGCGTTGGTGCGGACGAGGAACAACGCCGCCTGTTCTTTGGCAAGAGGAAGCCGAACTTTGCAGGGCAATGGACTGTATATAGCTGCACGTGCGGAACAGGCTGCGGCTCTCCGTTTATGTGGAATGGACGAACCGGCGAGGTCTATCGGGACTTTCCTTTCGCCTATGTTAGCGTCGGCCCGCCATCGACGGGCTGGCGCGGCCTCGTCCATACTGCCGAAAGCCGCTTGCTGGTCGTCGAAGGTTCAATAGACGGGGAATTCCGGGGTACGTGTTACTATCTTTGCGACGGCCAACGATTTGCACTCCTATTGCGGATTCCATTCCCTTCACCGAAGCGATGACTGTGTCGCATTGATCGCTTCGTAGCGTCCAAGTGCGATTCGTCATGGCAGGTAGACGGGGCTTGCGGACTTCATCCCGGCGACGGTGGCTTCCAAGCGGGCACTTTACCGCAAACGCCACTTCGCGACCGTCATTCGGTTTCGGGCATTTTCAGTGCAACGGAGCAACCATCCTGCTTCCGACACGACCTTCCGCAGCGTCAACACCTTCGCTTATAGCAGGGTCGGGTGACATGGGGCGGATCGAACCACTTGCGATTTTCGAACTGCGTCGTCTTCACAACGCAAAACAGTTGACCCCGGCTTTGCATCGAGCAGGCGGCTGTGCCAGGCAAAGCATCGGTCAGGACGCCCCGACCGCGCCTCTGCATTGACTACACTAGCAAGCCAACTTGACTGTACGGCGGAGCGAGCGGCAATATCAGAGTCATCTTGCCGCTCGATTCAGTCCGTGCAGATTTCGTATTGGCTTGGCGTCGGCTGCGCAAGAGGAAGGTGACCTCTGCTGCGGCGATCTTGTCGCTGGCTCTTGGCATCGGCGCATCCCTCGCCGCTTTCCAACTCGTCGACGCACTCCTGCTGCGACCGTTACCAATAGCTGCTCCGGATCGCCTGTACGCTCTTTCTCGCCAGGCATTCCGGACGGACGGCCCGTCCACTGTCCGCGACACATAGGAATATCCGCTATTCCGCGAGATGCGCGCCGCCGTAGCGAGTCAAGCCACCCTGATCGCCATCTCTGTAGCGGAACGTGTGGAAATCACCTTCCGCTCCGATCGGGAAATGGAAAGAGCGCACGTGCAGTACGTTTCGGGAGAGATGTTCGAGACATTCGGACTCCATGCCGCCTCAGGCCGCCTTCTCTCGCAAAAAGACGACCTGCAGCCTGGCGCCCATCCGGTTTCCGTCCTGTCTCACGATTACTGGTCGCGACGTTTTGGTCGAGATCCGCAAGTCATCGGGCGAACCTTCCGCATCACCAATAACCTTACGGGCACTCGCATCTACCAGATTGTGGGTGTGGCGGGAGTGGGCTTCACAGGCACCGAGCCCGGCAAGGTGGTCGACATCTTCCTCCCCGCAATGATGCATTGGGGGATGTCTTTTCCGGAGTGGTCGTTATTCAGAGCTTTTGTGCACTTGAAGCCGGGTATATCGGTCTCGCCGGTACGCGACCACCTCA
>Ga0209777_10009715_pt1 | contig 10318 bp, 14 predicted proteins | sample FrelakmetHBP12HB_FD_187147 | JGI IMG/M metagenome (GOLD analysis project Ga0209777, IMG submission 187147) | Freshwater lake sediment microbial communities from the University of Notre Dame, USA, for methane emissions studies -HBP12 HB (SPAdes)... | ecosystem: Environmental > Aquatic >... | reverse complement strand
ATATGTACTCATTAGATAAAAAGCAGAAGGCGCTCATCTTGACATTGTGGTCTATCGTGATCCTGGAGTTGATCCTAATTTTAATATTGGTCTACTTCTCGAGATGGGCTTATTTCATATCTCTTTTTATCGTTTTTATCCAGCTTGCATCGCCTTGGTTTCTGATTTTTAATCTGGCATTCTTAATTTATAGTTTATTAACCAAGGAAGTAGAATTTACATGGGAATTCTGGCTGAATTATTTTAAAGAGTTATACAGATTTTTTTTATTATCGTTTGGTATGGCAGTTGTAGTGCTGATCGCATCGTTCATATTAGGGACCATTCTTGGAACTTCTGCAGAGCGCGTATTTAGCTTATCGGTTATAAAAGATATGCAGAGATGGGTAGCTGCGCATTTTTATTAAATATTTAAGGCAATGTGGTAGAAGTGGCGAGCTTGGGACAGTCCATTAAAGCTGTTTTGCCTTTCTGACGAAATCCGCTAAGAAGCAGCGGTCGGCAGGGATTATATTGATAAATTGGATCCCTAACCGGTACCCTTTCCCTTTTGTTGAAACGCAGCTAGTTACTTTTCCCCGGACCTCTATCGATATTCTTCGGTCCTCCGCCTTTACGGCTTTCTCATCAAGTATAACAAAGTTTACTGTGACTATTGTCGAACCGGGAAGTTCGTAATTTGAGAAGATAGCCATCCCGTCTTCACTTATATCGATCGCGATCGTATAGATCTCTTTATTGCCTACCATAAGGCGTATTAACAAAGGAGAATTGACATTGTATATAACTGTAAAATTTACCTTTGTACGTTCAAATCTTCGCCTCTCCGACCCTTCATATTGTCTATCCATGGTTTCACCTTTCCTCTTATATATCAGCATTATAACATCAAAAGACCGATTTTTGTAAGCCTCTTGTACCGTTTGTAATTATCATCCTTTAAAGTGTCCCCTTTCTAAAGCTTGAAGTTGTCCCCAGGGACACATTAAAGGTTGAAATTGGGGACAGGCTGAAAGTTGCGTTTTTCAAACGGTACAAGATTCTAGCAAGATTCTAGATCTTCATGGCCCAAGGCGCGCCACAATTTATATAGCATATCTACGGACTTTTCAATGAGAGTATTGTATAATATAAAACAAGCTTGGGACGGTCCATATAGGGCCATTCCACAAAGTGAACGTCGCTAAAAATAGATGAACCCGACCTTACCAGATATTAATCTATTCAATCTTGATCTAACAGCATTGTCCGCATACCTTGAACATCATGGTTACCGGATATTCTTTCTCGGGATATTTTTTGAGAGCTTCGGACTGCCCGCGCCGGGCGAAACGTTATTGATCGTGGGAGGGATCCTGGCGGCCAAGGGGCATTTCAGCATTATCCTGATAATGGCGCTTGGTTTTATAAGCGCTGTGCTTGGCGATAACGTTGGCTATGCGATAGGTCTTTTCGCGGGCCGCAGGTTTTGTGTCAAGTATGGAAGATATATTTTTCTAGGTGAAAGGCGATTAGATAAATTAGAGAAATTTTTTGAGAAGTACGGCAGTGAAGTAGTTATTGTGGCCAGATTCATAGCGGGCTTGAGACAGTTTAACGGGATCATTGCGGGCATTGGGAAGATGAGGTGGAGAAAATTTCTCTTATATAATATTATCGGAGCGGCGCTCTGGGTGGTATGCTGGTCTAGTATAGCATATATAGCGGGGAATCGCGCAGAAGGCATGTTTTCCGCGTTTACATGGTTCGAATATCTGTTCCTTGCCGGCCTATTGCTCTTTCTGGCGCTTTTTGTCGTTTATAAATTTACAAAGAAGAAACATGGGACGCGTTAGTGCCGCCCTGCCTGAATAAATTTTTCCATCCCGAAATTATTTGCTTCTCATTCTTATCTGAAGGCGGTATAATTCAAATAATATGGAAAAGATATTAATAGTCGAAGATAATAAGACTCTGAGCTTAATTCTCAAAGAACGCCTGGAAAGAGATGAATTTTCAGTCGATATTGTCGGTGGTGGATTTGCCCTGCTGGCTTATTTAAGGGATTCAGTAGAACCCGATGCCGTCATTTTGGATCTATTCATTCCGGAAAAGAGCGGGTTAGAACTACTGGACAGCCTGGTCAATAAGTGGGGAAGAACAAAAATATTTATTTATACGGCACAGGCAAATTTGAAATCAGCATGTTTAAGATACCCGGCAGTATGCCGTTTTTTTAAGAAAACCGAAGATATGCAATCTCTGATCGAGGCAGTAAGGGAAGAATTGAGGACTTAGTAATGCGAAGATCGATATATATATGACAAGACTGATAACATATCTCAATAAACAATCGAGATATTTCTTTATATCTTCAGGGATCCTGATCACTTTTTTGGTGACTATCATAGACTTTTTAACGAAAGATTTTTTTGTTTTAGAGTTCTATATAATACCCGTCGTACTGGTCGGCTGGTTTGCGGGAAGAAATGCGGGATTTTTTATGGCGTTCATCAGCGACATAGCGGCTCTTATCCTAGATATTATCGAGACTCCTCATCATGCCAGCCCATTAGTCCATTATTGGAATTTTTTTATGAATTTAGGCTTTTTTCTGGTGATCGTTTATTTTATAGTATTTTTAAAAGAAACCCTAGAATTAAAATCAAAATTTACATCAACGGTATCACATGAATTAAGGACGCCAATTGCCGTAATTCAAGAAGGCATTAAGATGGTGCAAGAGGGATTAGTAGGCGATATAAACGATAAGCAAAAAGAATTATTAGGCGTGGTCAGGATGAACGCGCATAGGTTAGTCTGCTTAATAAACGATATATTGGATTTCCAAAAATACGAATCCGGCAAAATGAGACTGATCCTTGAAGAAAACGATATAAATAAAGTTGTGCAAGAGGCCTATAGAGGAGTTGAGCTTTTGGGAAAAGAAAAAGGCTTAAATTTTGTTTTTAATATGGGCAAGGGCTTGCCAGAAATAAAATTAGACAAAGATAGGATTATTCAGGTTATTACTAATCTGTTGAGCAACGCTATAAAATTCACTGACAAGGGCACTATTACCGTAAGCACCATGAAAAATGGAAACAATATTCAAGTGGCGGTACAAGACACAGGTTGCGGGATCAAATCCGTAAATATGCCAAGACTTTTCAAGAGTTTTGAGCAATTGGGAAGACCTAGCAAACGCGGAGAAAAAGGGACAGGCCTAGGCCTTGCTATTTCGAAAGATATTATTGTTGAGCATGGTGGAAAAATATGGGCGGAATCGGAGTTTGACAAAGGAACGGCACTTTATTTTACATTGCCCATAAGCCAGGGGTAAATACAAGGAGATATCGTAGCTGTGCGTCTTGACAATTCCGGATATTATGATATGTTTATACTAACAAAGGAGGCAGATATGGCGCGGAAATTGAGTATTGTAGTTGTCGTTTTGTTCATAGCGGCTATCTTTACTTTTAAAGCCGATGCGCAACAACCGCCCTCAGGCGGCAATTCTCAGATCCAGGGGCAAGCCGAACAAATACGGCAGGAGATGGAATCATTGCGTCAGCAGGCTGAGCAGATACGCTCTCAACTTGAACAGCTTCAATCTCAGGCTAAAACTTTAAAAGATCAACTGCGGCCTATACGCGAGAAGATAAAAGATGATAAAGAAAAACTTCGCCATTTAAGAGAAGAAGGCCGCGATCACCGCCAACATGCGTGGCAGCAGCGTAAAGCTCAGCAGCAGACACATCAGCAGGCACCAGCCGTTCCGGCGAAACAATAGTTTGTTATAAGAACCCTGCGGTAGTTTATCTATCGTAGGGGTTTTTATCTGTCTGGCACCAATGCGGGGAGCGATCTCCATAAAGCCCTTGCGTATAAATAACTTGCGAGGGCTTTCTATTTGGGGTAATATAAATAATAGAACGGAGCCGTAAAAATATGCCGAAAGATCCGGAAAATAAATGCCGCCGTTATAAGACCAAATTCAGCTTTGGCGCCACATCGGCTATAATCACCAATCTGGGCATTATCACCGGCCTGGATACTCTCGCGCATCCCAAGACGAGCATTATCGCGAGCATATTGGTAGTCGCTTTAGCCGACAATATAGCCGATTCATTCGGCATTCATATCTATCAGGAATCCGAATGTATCGATAATAGAGAGATATGGTTCTCCACCTTAAGCAATTTTTTTACAAGGATATTTCTTTCATTGACATTCATTATTATGGTAGCCGCGTTACCGATAAATCTGGCGGTGCCATGTTCGATCTGCTGGGGGCTGTCGCTATTAGCCATTATGAGCTATGCGATAGCCAGGGACAGAAACGTGAATCCGTATTCGGAAATTTTCAAACATATCATTATCGCTGTCTTCGTTGTTGCCTCAAGCCATTTTGTCGGCAGGTATATAATCAGTAAATTTAAGATCGCGGTTTAGAGGAATTATGAAGAGTAAAGTATACTTTGTCCCGGTCAGCGCTTCCGATCATAACAAGGTTGTAAAAGAAAAGATAAGAAAGCTTCTTAAAAAAAGTGAAGTGCTGAACTTTATAACCCGCGGGGAGAAGGTTGCGGCAAAGATCCATTTTGGAGAAGAAGGCAATACCGGTTTCGTAGATCCTGAACTTGCGGGCGTCATATGCCGGGAAGCAGAGGCAAAAGGCGGACGCGTTTATCTTTCGGACGCCAACGTACTTTACAGGGGCAGGCGCAAAGATTCCACCGAACATCTGAAACTGGCTTTAGAACACGGATTCACTAAAGATACTACAGGTGTGGATATCATAATACCGGATGACACGAAAAAAGAGGAGACGGTTGAAATAACTATCGACCAAAAGCATATTAAAATAGCTAAAGTAGGGCGGTTCTTTCTTGAATGCGGTTCGCTGATAGCCATAAGCCACTTTAAAGGGCATATACTTACCGGTTTCGGAGGAGCGATAAAGAACTTAGGTATGGGCTGCGCGACCCGACAGGGAAAACTGGCCCAGCATAATAATTTCGCGCCTGTGATCCATATCGACAATTGCGAAGCATGTGGCTCATGCATTGCTGTCTGTCCGGCAAACGCCCTGACACTTAATGGTAAGATCTCGCTGGACCTGAAAAAATGTATAGGCTGCGCCAACTGTGTGGGCGTCTGCCCGACGCTCGCTCTATTTGTTGATTTTAAAGCGGGCGCGGCTGTTCAGGAGAAGATGGCTGAATACGCTTATGCGATCCTGCGCGGGAAAAAAAAGAAGGCGGCGTTCATAAATTTTGCGATGAAGATCAATAAGGAATGCGACTGCTGGGCCCAGGAGAACCCCAGGATCGCTCCGGATATAGGCATATTCGCCTCGCTCGATCCGGTAGCTATCGACAAAGCTTCATATGATATGGTTAATAAAGTCTGTAAAAAAGATATTTTCAGATCGATGCATCCCGACCAGGACGGTAATATTCAGCTTTCGTACTCCGAGAAGATAGGCTTGGGGAGCCGGGAGTATGATCTGATAGATGTGTAAGACGCAATATGCGGCTATATTTAAAAAATGTTGCGAAGGATTTTTATTTGGAGTAAAATAAAAAAAGAAGGAGGTGTTTTATGGCAAAATTTTTTATGTATGGAAAGTATTCTCAGGAAGCGTTAAAAGGCATCTCGGCCGATAGAACGAAGAAAGCGCTTGATGTAATAGCGAAATCCGGAGGTAAGGTGAGTTCAATGTACGCGCTTCTGGGCAAATACGATATCGTACTGATAACGGATTTTCCAGCAGTTGCAGATGTAATGAAAGCATCGATCGCCTTAAATAAGATGAGCGGTATAACCTTTACCAGCTTCCCCGCGATCAGTATCGAGGAATTCGATAAGATCACATCATAACGTAAGCGCACCGGAAGATCCATGCAGAAGGGATAAGATGGCCCTATAGGCTCGCAACGCATCTATTTTAGGCCATTGTTATCTTCATATATATTCCGTTTCAGCTTGATCTCTGCTTTGAGTTTTATGATCTCTTCTTCCGTGCTGGCCAGCAGTTCATTGATCTTCGCTACGTCTTCCTTCAGGAAGCGGTACCGGACCTCAAAGCCTAGAAGAATAAAGAAAGCGAACATGGCTATGGTTGTAGCTAGCATATCTCACCTCCTTTTTGTGTAGATAAATTTCAAATAAAGTATACCATATGAAAGCGCTATAGTAATGAGAATAATGAGATCATTCAGGAAAAAATTTTCAGGCATTCTGCTCTGCTTTATTTTATTCAGTGGCGCTTTCCTTTCGAGCGCTATTGCCGGCGATATTGCCATATTCGGCGACAGCCAGCATAATGAAAGCATCCAGCGAAAAGTCGTCCAGACTGTTTTGTCTTTTAAGCCTTCAGCCGTCTTCAGGGTAGGAGATAATGTTGATAACGGGAACGATCCGGCTCAATGGAAGCTTTTTAAAGATATAAACGGGCCTCTTCTGAAGGCCGCAGATTATTTTCCAGCGCTCGGCAATCATGAAGAAGAGTCTCCACTCTATTTTGATACTTTTCCGTTCTTAGATCACAAGCGCTGGTATTCTGTCGAGCGCGAGGGCATACATTTCATAGTTTTGGACAGTAATTCCGGCCTTAGTTCCGGCTCGGATCAATATAATTGGCTAATATCGGACTTAAAGAAGATTAAAGAAGATGTCAGGTTCAGGATAGCGATATTTCATCATCCTATTTTTGATGTAGGCGTTCATGGAGCCGATGAAAAAAGGCTGGGACCCATACTATTGCCTCTATTACAGAGATATAGAATATGCGCTGTATTCTCCGGCCACGACCATAATTATCAACGATTTATATATAAGGGTATATATTTTATCGTAACCGGGGGAGGCGGATCTAACCTTTATGAACAGGCCAGAAAAAGCCCATATCTGTATAAATTCGAAGAGACGTACCATTTCTGTTTGCTCTCTCCCCGGATCTATTCCTTAAGAATAAGGATCATAGGGATCGATTCACATACTATCGATGATTTCACGATCCATAAAGAATAATAACCCCTTGTAACCTTAACGATCACAAGGGGTTATTACTTTGATCTTATGTATCTATTTTCCGGCCTCTTCTTTTTTCATATGTTTCTCTTCACTCATCTTCTGCAACTCCTGCGCCAAAGCAGGGTTTGTTGCCTGCAGGGCCGCAGCGGAATCTTTCATGAGCTTCACCTTTGCCTCATGCTTATCGCTCCACTCCTGGTTCTTCTGCAGCTTTTCCGCTTTTTTATCCGCCAGATCATTCAAACTTTTCGCTAAATCCGGATTTGTTGCCTGAAGAGCCACCGCGGAGTCTCTCAAAGTCTTTATCTGAGCGGCGCAGGCCTCTTTATCTATTTTGTGCATTCCTTTTTCCATCTCCGCGAATACCGGTCCGGAAATCAAAGCGATCATTGCAAATACGGCCATTCCTGTAACTATACTTTTCAAATATTTCATTCTCTTGCCCTCTCCTAATTTATGCCATCTATTTCAGGCTATTATTTTTTCGATCCGAGCCTTTACGGACTTTTCAACTTTCAGCAGATGATGTATATGGCAACTCTGCCCGCTGCCCTATCCCATAATTCGCCCCCTTTCTTATGCGCATTACGAGTCCTGACACGATAATATTATAGCTCTAATTATATTGAGATGCCAGCAAATTCCTTTGGTTGGGCAGGCACGAGATTTTAGTGCAAAAACAGGATTTGTATGCTATAATAGCGCAATAAAAGAAAAAAGGAGGAGGAAATATGAAAAAGATATTAAAAAACAGATTTTGGGTTATCGCTATTCTTTGTATGGCTATTGGATTATCCTGCTCAGATGCGTTTGCGTGGGGACATGGCGGAGGGGATAGGCATTACTACCGCGATGGCAGATGGTACAGGCATGGTTGGCTTGGGTTTGACATTGCTGTTTCTTCTCTCACTGTGGGGGCGCTTATCGATTCCCTGCCTCCCAGATGCACAACAGTTATGGTAGGAGGTGTGCCATACTACTATGATAATAATGTTTATTACAGGCAATATCCTTACGGTGGATATGTTGTTGTTCAACCGCCTGTTGTAGCCGCGCCTGTTATGGCTGTGCCTGAAGCGGCTCCGGTTGTTGTAGCCGCGCAGGCTCCCGTTGTTGTCACCCCTGCCGCCGGGCCTCAGGCCCAGGTACCTGAGACTTTAATAGTGAATATACCTAATTCAAGAGGCGGATATACGTCGGTCACTATGAAGAGATCAGGCAATGGATTTATAGGGCCGCAGGGTGAGTATTATCCCGAACATCCTACAGTAGAACAATTGAAAGTTCTGTACGGTAAATAATAAGTAATTCAAGATAGAGATAAGATAGGGATAGCGGCCATTTTTGCGAATGAATGGCAGCTATCCCTATTTATCGTTACGATCTGATGGTGGAACTCTTTATTTAAGTAAAGTGATCGACTGTACTTCTTTTTCTCCCGCGGCAGTTTTACTTTCTTTAACCCTGACATCATCGCCTTCCTTTAGCTGATTGAGCGGAATGATATTAGACGCGGCATCAAGAATTTTTGATACGGAACTGACCGTCAGGACTATCGTTCTGCCTGTAGTGTCAACGACGCTGATAGCCCCGTTCATAATGCCTTTTGCCGGATCGGCGGTCGTTACCGAAGCCACTTTACCGATGATTGTTTTGGCTGCCGGCATGACAGGTGATGACTTTACGGGAGCAGGCTGGGTCTTCGCCGCTTCCTGAGCGAAACATATTGAGCCGACAAAAGCTAACGTTATAAGGATCCCGAGCGTTCTCTTCATGATGCCGTCTCCTTCTTTACCTTCGACCTTTTTTTCTTTTGAACTTTTTTGCCGTGTTTTTTTGCCTTTGATTTTACAGGCTTCGCGGCAGCCTCCTGCGTTTTATTTTCAGTCACCTTTGCCTGGTCGCCTGGCGCGGCAACCGGTGCGTTTTCCGCAAAACAGAATGAGCTTGATAATAAGACTGCGAACATAATAACTAATAACTTTTTCATATATTTCCTTTAGGTTTTTAACAGGTTGTTTAAGAATTTAAAATACCGCAAACGGATAAAAGCGGGGCGGGGATTTTTCGTGCCTGCCTATATACTGTATAAGAAATTGCTGCGGAAGCAATAAGAAAGCGAAGGTTATGATGAACCAGGTATAGAAAGAGGCATAATTGTCAAAACCGGTCTGAAAGGGCAAATCAGAAGGCTCTGATACAAGCCCCCCCGCGCTATCCAGGGTTTCCGCATTTGTATTTCTCAGGCACAGACAAAGGGAAGATGCTAATATGGAAATCAGGATCAGGAATACAAATCTTGGCTTCATAAGCCCGTATTATACGTCTTTGGCTCGTAATAGACAAGATTTTATTGCTTATCAAAAATTATATTTTGACAATATATTTCTCATGATATAATAAAAACATGAACTCAAGAAAAGAAGCTTTTAAATTCATAATTTTATTAGGCGTGGTCAGCCTTCTTGCCGACGTGACTTATGAAGGCGCGCGCAGTATCACAGGTCCGTATCTCGCTATACTTGGCGCTAGCGGGACCGTGGTCGGGATCGTCGCCGGTTTCGGGGAACTGATCGGTTATGCCTTAAGGCTTATATCCGGCTATGTCAGCGATAAGACGGGAAGATACTGGCTGATAACTATCTTCGGATATGTTATCAATCTTATGGCCGTGCCGCTTCTGGCGTTAGCGGGCAGGTGGGAGATAGCCGCGGCGCTTATGATCTCTGAACGGATAGGGAAAGCGATCCGCTCTCCAAGCCGTGACGCTATGCTCTCGCACGCGACCAAGGAGGTCGGGCGGGGATGGGGCTTCGGTTTGCATGAAGCCATGGATCAGATAGGCGCGATGCTTGGCCCCTTGATCGTAGCCGCGGTGCTCTATGTTAAAGGAGGCTATAAGACTAGCTTTGCTATATTACTTATACCGGCTATTTTAGCTATAAGCGTACTTTTATTATCAAGGTATCTTTATCCAAAGCCCCGCGATTTGGAAGCGAGTTCAGTTACTATAAAAACGAAAGGTTTTCCGAAAGTATTCTGGATATATCTTGCCGCGATAGCTCTTGTAGCCGCTGGGTATGTCGATTTCCCGTTGATCGCCTATCATTTCAAAAAAGCATCTATCGCTTCTGATAACTGGATCCCTGTTTTTTACGCCATCGCTATGGGAGTCGATGCCATTGCCGCTCTTGTATTCGGGCGCCTCTTCGACCGCATGGGCATATCGACCCTTGTATATGCGGCGCTGGTATCTTCGATCTTCGCTCCCCTGGTATTTTTGGGAGGTTTTTATACG
>Ga0209777_10009714_pt1 | contig 10319 bp, 9 predicted proteins | sample FrelakmetHBP12HB_FD_187147 | JGI IMG/M metagenome (GOLD analysis project Ga0209777, IMG submission 187147) | Freshwater lake sediment microbial communities from the University of Notre Dame, USA, for methane emissions studies -HBP12 HB (SPAdes)... | ecosystem: Environmental > Aquatic >... | reverse complement strand
GTATTATATCCTGAAGCAGAAGTGCATCCTTGGGGTAAAACGGTTGGGGTTTGAAATTGGCCTGTTTTTATCAACCAGTTGTCAATTCCTGTCTGCCACATTACATATTGCGGATCAGATGTGGGATTTTGTGGCTGGGGGCCTGAAGGGTCATTTTTATCAACATAATATAAAATAGTATGGATATCGCCTGGCGGTAATTGTCCTAATAATATTGGGCTTCTGTTTGTGATGGGATCAGGTGGAGTAAAATTTTCAATTGGATTTGACGATACTATTTTCGTCATAACTTTGTTCCACATAGGAGCGGCAATTCCAACGCCTTCATCTTTTGTCGGCTGGTTATTGCTATTTCCAGTCCATACGCCTATAGCAACAAATGGGGTATAACCCATTGTCCAGCCGTCTCTAAAGTCCATTGTAGTGCCCGTTTTAGCGGCTACCTGATAGCCAGGGACATATAATGCCGAGTGCGCACCGAAAATCGGGGTTCTAGCATTATTATCAGATAAAACATCGCTGATTTGTCTTGCAATTTGAGTATCTAAAACCTTTGTTGGCTGTTCCTGATTTTGTTCAATAATATTGCCCTTTGCATCTGTGATTTTTAAAACGCTTACCGGTGGAATATAATTTCCTTCTGTAGCAAAAACTCCATAAGCTGATGTCATTTCCAATAAATTAACATCTCCGCCGCCCAGAACCAAAGAAAGTCCATAATTTTTAGTATCAGTAAGCGTTGTGATGCCAAAATCTTTCGCTGTTTGCAATGTATCTGGGATTCCAGCTAAATAAAGAATTTTTACTGCAGGTATGTTTAACGAGCAATCTAACGCTGTTCTAACGGTAACTGGTCCTCTATTTTGTCCGTCATAATCTTCGGGGTTATAGCAAGCGCTGCCATCTGCGCCAATTTTAGCATATCCACTCGGATCGCAATTAGGATTAAATTCAGTTCTTACATCCCACAACACAGTTTTTGCAGTATACCCTTTTTTAAAAGCAGTAGCATATGCGAAAGGTTTAAATGAAGAACCAGGTTGTCTTTGTCCCATTGTGGCTACATCATATTTAGGATCAAATAAGCAGCTTTTAGATATTTTTTCATCACAACCAGCTGGATAAGAATCGGCAAAATAATCTTTTGAGCCGATTAAAGCCAAAATTTCACCTGTTTTAGGGTCTAAAACAACCATTGCTGCGTTATTTGCGCCTTTGCTTATATTTGTTTGGTCTGCATCTTTTATCACTTGTTCAGCATATTGCTGGATATCCCAGTTTAGAGTGGTATAAACCCTTAGCCCTTTCTGTTTTAAGTAATCTTCTCCATATTTATCATCTAAATATTTTTTGACGTACATGACAAGATCAGGCGCTTTTATAGATTCCGTATTTGCAGAAAAATTTAATTTTTCATTTTCAGCGTCCTTTAATTGCTGGTCTGTAATATATCCTAATTTCTGTATTTTTTCTAATATAAGATTTTTATTCTGCAGTAATTCACCTTTGTTGGGCCCATAGGGAGAAAAATAACTTGGAGCAGGAATCATGGCAGTCAGGGTTGCAGCCTCCGCTATAGAAAGATCGGATGCAGGTTTGCTGAAATAAGTCTGGCTCGCTGCCTCTGCCCCGTAAGCATTCTGCCCGAAGGGGATTTTATTAAGATACCAATCAAAGATTTGGTCTTTAGAATATCTTGCCTCGAGTTCTACGCTTAAAACAATTTCTCTGATTTTTCTGGAAATGCTTTTTTGGTTTGTGAGATATACTGATCGTATCAGCTGTTGAGTTATTGTAGACCCTCCTTGATATGTTCCGTGAGATATCAAATCAACCCATGCTGCCTTGAATATTCTTCCGATATCCACGCCTCCATGCTGATAAAACCTGGAATCTTCCGATGCTAAAACTGCATGCTTTAAATTGTCTGAAATTTTATCAAAAGGGACTATTTCTCTTTTTTCTTCGCCATAAATATCGTATAAAAGGACCTTCCCCGTGCTGTCATAAATTTTAGTTGATTGTATAAAAGGGGTCTCTGTAAACTTTTCTGGCTGGGGCAGATTCCAAGTGTAGTAAATAAATAATGCCACGAGCGATAAAACCCCGATTAAAAACAAAAATGCCAGATATTTTCCGACAGTAATTAAAATTTTTATTATTTTGTTCTTTTTCAAATTATCCATGTTTTATTTTTTAACAAACATTTATATATTATACTACTAAAAGGTATTTTACAGAAGAAATCAAAAAATGCAAGATTTTAAAGATAATAAACAAAAAGCTGCTTTATAGCAGCGTTCTTGTCTGTTTGCTAATATTTATTCATCCTCTTCTTCTGGCGTATCCTCCTTATCATCGTCATCATCATCATCGTTTGTTACATCATCATCTGTTGTATCATCGTCTGTATCATCATCCGCGTCATCGTCTGTATCGCCCCATGTATCTTCAATATCGTCGTCTTCATTGATTAGTCTGGTTAAAAATTCGTCTTCCATTTTTAAGGCGGCGCTAATTACTAATCGCACGCTAATTTACTGATTTTACGAATTCGTATTATTTGTAAATTTGGGTGTTATTCGTAGATTGGAGCCACTTTTTGTTTATTTTTTATTCTATTGCCATTTATTATATTTTTTCATAGATTATTGTCAACCCCATTAGAAGTTTTCCCCTGTGGAAAACTTTTTAATAGCGAGTAATGGGCGGTAATGACGTAAAATATAGTTTGAGCAGATTAAAATTATTTACGTTTTATAGAGGGCTAAGTATTTACTTTCCCGCATATTAATAGGTCTTTAATGCGGCGCAGATTGCCATTCCTAAAGCATCAAAGGCATCATCTTTTTTTCTATTATTTTTTTTAAGGTCAAAACTATCTATATTGATGGTTTTTTTAATCATCGCCTGTATCTGCTTTTTTTCCGCTCTGCCGTATCCCGCAATAGCCATTTTCATCTGCAATGGAGTGAATTCGCAGACTGGCAATTTCTTTTCTTCAGCAGCCAATAAAATAACTCCTTTGGTCTGGCTTACAGGCATTACGGTTTTTAAATTTTTAAAGAAAAATAATTTTTCAACAGACATTATATCCGGCTTGTGTTTTTCTATCAATTTCGTTATTTCTCTATGTATTTTTTTCAGCCGTTCGCCGGTCGTGGCAAACTTATCAGTGATTATGCAACCAAAATCAATAACTTCAAGACTTTTATCTTTGTGTTTTTTGATAATTGCATATCCTGTAATGACGGATCCGGGATCTATTCCCAAAATTATCATGAGAAATTATTCTTTGATATTTGAATAAATGTCATTTACCGCATCATTTTCATCTAAAGCTTCAAAAAGTTTTTGCGCTTGCTCCTTTTCTTTTTCTGAAAGCTTAATTTCTTCTTTTGAAACATAATCTAAAGATGCCGATTCGATTTTTATTCCTTTTTCTTCCAAAGATTTTTTAACTTTTTCCAAATCCTCTGGTTTTGTATAAATATCAAGTTTGTCTCCATTTATTTTTACATCGTCAGCACCTAATTCAATTGCCATTAATTCCAGTTCTTCTTTTGATTTGTCTTCAATTGGGGTGGTTATAGCTCCTTTTCTTTCAAACATCCATCTTACTGCTCCTTCTCCTGCCATTTTCCCGCCGTTCTGGTTTAAAATGGATTTTATTTCGCTCAATGTTCTGTTTGTGTTATCTGAAATGCCGTCAATTATTAAAGCGATTCCTCCAGGGCCAAAACCTTCGTAAGAAACTTCCTCCAAAGCTTCGCCGGCCAATTCGCCAGTTCCTTTTTTAATTGCCCTTTCGATATTTTCTTTGGGCATGTTCATATTTTTGGCCTGTTCTATCACAGCCTTAAGTTTAGAGTTTTTTAAAGGATCTCCCGACCCGCCCCCATCTTTGACGGCTATTGTGATCAGCCTGCCATATTTAGAGTATATTTTTCCTTTTTTTGCATCATTGGCCGTCTTTGTGGCCATGATTGTTTTTGCATGACTATGTCCTGACATGATTTTTAGAAAATTTTAATTTTATTATTAATACAATTGTGGCTAAAATTATTGTTATTGCCAAAGCCGTAAAAAATAAAAACCAAGGATTATTTATCTTATTATTATCTTGGTTTGTGTCTATTGTTTGGCTCAAATCAGCTAATCCTGCCTCAATATCATTATTATTAACAGAATTTTTTGTTTTTGGCAAGGTTTTAGAAGTGCTTTTTGCAGCAACTGTGATAATATTGGCTGCACCCGGGGTTAAAGTTGTGCTGAAAACCCAGCCAGAATTTGTTTTGTTATATGACTGGCCTAATGGAGCTTTTGAAAAAGTTGCTGAATCAATAATTTTTTTATCTGGCGTTAAAAGGTTTAATCCATCTTCATCATTATTCAACATTATTTTTGTATCCGGTCTTTTAAAAACTAAAAATCCATTAGTTATGATTTTTGTATTTTTAGGGATTGTATAAGTTGTTGTTGTACCTTTTATATCTTGAATCTGCCAGTCAGACAAATCAACATCAGAATTATTGGAATTATATAATTCAATCCATTCATTAGTCTCATCGGCTCCTTCGGGATTGGGTAAAATTTCATTTATTATCACACCGGTCGGATAGAGTACCACGGGCGGCGGTGTCGGTGTCGGAGGGGGCGTTGGCGTAGGTGTTGGCGTAGGTGTTGTAGCGGGAACTAGTGTCGGACTTATGTTTTGATTAATATTCTGGGTGGGTTGTTGGGTTTGTCCTTCGACATAAGCCAACCCCTGATCTTTTATTTTTTGCAAAGTTTTTGGTCCAATGCCGCTTACTCTCAATAAATCATCAACTGAAGAAAAAGGCCTTGCATCTACTATTCTTTGTGCTAAGGCTGGTCCTACTCCAGTTATCCCATCTAATTGTTGCAGAGAAGCTGTGTTAATTTCTATTCTATCCGCCCCAAAAACAAAAGCCGGGCATAATAATATTAAAATTGATACAGATATTATTTTCTTCATATTATTGTATTTTATTACAAAAAGAGTATAAATAGAAATACAAATATAATTTTATTAAAAATATATGACAAAAAGAAAAATTTTATTCTCAATAATTTTTATAATTTTAGGCTTAATAGCTTTTCAAATTTCGATTGACCGCATTATCGGATCCGATCAAAATTTTACATTATTCGAATTATTGTGTCCTGTTGGCGGAATGTTTTTAGGTCCAATCTTGGGAGCTGTATCTGCTTTTGTAGTTTATGGTTTAAATATAGCTATTTTCCATAAGTCATTAGATTTTTTAACAATAGCTTTGGTTCTGCCTCCAATGCTGGCCGCAGTTTATTTTGGGCTAAAAAACAAAGCAACTGCAATTATTTTTCCAATCTGCATTGCGCTGTTTATATTAAATCCAATTGGCAGGCAGGCATGGATGTATTCTTTAATCTGGCTAATTCCTTTTGTTGCCACATTCTTTAAGAAGAGATTAATTTTTAATAGCTTGGGCGCCACATTCACAGCTCATGCAGTTGGTTCAGTATTCTTTCTTTATGCATTCGGTTTGACTCCGGCAATTTGGATGGCTTTAATTCCAGTTGTTTTTATTGAAAGAGGAGTTTTCACATTGGGAATTTGGACGAGCTGTTTAGTTTTAAATACTGTCTTAGATATATTAACCAATTTTAAAGCAGTTAATTTTTTAAAGCCTTTAGTTAACAAAAATTATCTTATTTCTCCAAGATTTTTTAAATCTTTTGCATGATTGTAAAAGCAATCAAAACAAGGCCGTTAATTCCTCCGCAAGATGATTTGCTTTCTGTTATTAAGCAAAGTTTTTTGAAATATAAACTAAAAGAAAAATCTATAATAGTTATAACTTCAAAGATTGTTTCAATTTGGAAAGGGAAATGTATAAAAATTTGTGATATAGAAAAAGATAAATTAATAAAAAAAGAAGCAGATTTATATATAGATAGAAAAAAAATATCATCAGATTATGATGTAATGCTTACAATTAAAAATAATATTTTAATTCCAACTTCAGGAATTGATGAGAGCAATGCTGATGGATATTATATTTTATGGCCGGGAAAACCATTCAAAGCTTGTAAAGAAATTTATGATTTTATTAAAAAAGAATTTAAACTAAAAAACTTCGGAGTTATAATTTCAGACAGTCACACAACTCCCTTGCGGACCGGGATTATGGGAATTGGAATTGCTTATTATGGTTTTTATCCTTTGCGGGATTACAGGAATAAAAAAGATATATTCGGTAGAAAATTGAAAATGTCTCAGACAAATATAGTCGATTCTTTATCAGCTGCCGCAGTTTATGAAATGGGCGAGGGGGCAGAGCAAACTCCAATTGCCGTCATCGAAGACATTAGTGATATTAAATTTACCTCAAAAAAGCTCACAAAAGATTTTTTAAAAATAAAACCCGATGATGACATTTACGCCCCGGTCTTAAAAAGCGTACAATGGAAGAAGAGTAAATAATTTTATGATTTTATCACATTGGTTGGTCATTCTGAGTGCAGTAATAAGTTTGTCCGGATCTGCAGCTTACATATTTGATACATTAAAAGGAAAAACAAAACCAAACCGCGTTAGCTGGTTTTTGTGGTCTGCGGCTCCTATGATAGGAACGGGCGCTGCTCTTTATGCCGGAGCTGATATTTGGGCGACAAGCCGTATATTTTTGGCAGGATTTATTCCAATGATGGTTTTTGCATCTTCATTTATAAATCCACACAGTTATTGGAAGTTAACCAAATTTGATTTAATGTGCGGATTTTGTTCAGTATTGGCCCTTATAGTTTGGTTTTTTGCAAATTCCCCTATATTAGCAATACTTTTGGCAGCAACAGGAGATGGCTTTGCTGCTTTGCCTACTTTATTTAAATCTTGGAAATATCCAGAAACTGAAACAGGTTTGACTTTTTTAGCAGGGTTTATAAGTACATTGATTATTTTGCCTTCCATACCGGTTTGGAATATAGAAAATTCTGCTTTTCAAATATATCTTCTGGTAGTAAATGCTCTGCTTGTATCTTTTATTTTTAGAAAGAAAATATTTCAATTTATAAAAAATTAAAAACCGCCTTAGGGCGGATTTTTTGTTAGAGTAAGTTGCTTTGTTTTTTGAGATGTTTTAGGTCTAAATGTTCATAAGCTAAGTTTGTGGCAATTCTGCCTTTTGGAGTTCTTTCAATAAGTCCGCATTGCATCAAGTATGGTTCGTAAATATCTAAAATTGTTTCTTCTTCTTCCATTGCAGCTGCTGCTAAAGATTGAAGGCCAACCGGCCCTCCGTTGAATTTTTCAATTAAAGCCCGTAAAATGCTTCTGTCACTCGGTTCCAAACCCATCATATCTACCTCTAAAGAGTCCAAAGCATTTTCTGCAATTTCTTTTGTAATAATTTCTGAGCCTTGTACTTGAGCAAAATCTCTTACTCTTTTTACAAGTCTGTTCGCAACCCTTGGAGTGAATCTTGATCGCTGGGCGATAGTTTCTATCGCGGCAGGCTCTATTTTTATTTTTAAAAGTTTACCGGATCTCTCAATTATTTTCTCAATATCTTTGTTGCTGTAAAAATTAAGCTGGAAAGAAGCTCCAAAACGGTTTCTTAAAGGAGCTGACAATAAACCAGGCCTTGTGGTGGCTCCGATTAAAGTAAATTTCGGCAGTTTTAATTCCATTGTCCTTGCCATTGGCCCTTTTCCTAAAACCAGATTCAATTTATAATCTTCCATGGCAGGATATAAATATTCTTCTATAGTTTTATTTATTCTGTGGATTTCATCTAAAAACAAAACATCCCCTTCGGCCAGATTAGTTAATATTGCAGCTAAGTCTCCGGCTCTTTCCAAAGCAGGACCCGAGGTTGACCTTATTGTTTTACCCATTTCATTTGCCACAAGATAGGCTAAGGTGGTTTTTCCTAATCCTGAGTTGCCGTAAAACAATAGATGGTCCGGACTCTGGCTCCTTTGCTTTGCAGCTGTTATAATTATCCTGATATTTTCTTTAATTTTGTCCTGCCCGACGTAATCTTGCCAGGAACTCGGCCTTAAAGCAGAGTCTAAAACCTCGTCTTCTTTTTTTGGTAAAACACTTGACATATGAATTAAAAGATGATACAATAGAAGATATTGAAAATCAACAACCAAATTGCGGTATTTTTCGTATGATATAATGACAGGCGGCTCTAAAGTTGGAGGTATTATTTGGATTTGTCCCAGCTTCGGATAATCTTGCTCCGGCTCGATTATTCCTCGGACAAGTCTTTGTTTATGTCCCAGACATAAAACACCTCCAACTTTAGGGCCGCCTTTTTAGTTCTGTCCTATAATGATTAATTTATGATTTTTACACTATTCCTTTTTAGCTTCTTTTATAGAAGCTATTTCTTCATCCATCTCAACAACTCTTTTTACTTCATCAAAAGTTGTTATTCCTTCTGCAATATCAATTAAGCCTGATTGGTACATTGTAACCATCCCTTTTTTAATTGCTAATTCTCTTATTGAGGAAACTGCTGGGTTCGTCAAAATAAATTTTTCCAATTCAGAATCGACTAAAAATGTTTCATATAATCCTTTTCTTCCTTTATAGCCGGTAAAGTTGCAAACCGGGCAGCCTCCGTCTTTTTTTGCTCTGGTAATTTTAATATTGTCTAAATCAGGTATCTTTATACTTTTTGGCAAATTTTTTAGTCCTCTTTTCAATTCTGCCAATTCTTCTGCTGTTGGTTTTTCTTTTGTTGAACACTTCGCGCAAACTTTCCTTACCAGTCGCTGGGCAACAGCCATTTTTAAAGCAGGTGCGATAGAAGAAGGTTCGGTTCCTAAGTCTACAAGGCGGGGAATTGTCCCTGCTGCATCATTAGTGTGTAAAGTTGAAAGCACCAGGTGTCCTGTCAATGCAGCCTGCAAGGCGATTGATGCTGTATCTAAATCTCTGATTTCCCCTACAAGAATAACATCCGGATCCTGCCTTACAATAGACCTTAATCCGTCAGCAAAAGTATAACCCTTCTCAGGATTAACCTGTGTTTGGGAGATTCCTTTTAAGTGGTATTCAATAGGATCTTCGAGAGTGATAATTTTAATTTCTGGGTCCTGTATCTTTTTCATAAAGGCATACAGTGTTGTTGTTTTTCCCGAGCCTGTAGGGCCCGTAACAATAATCATCCCGTTTGGTTTTTCAATTTCTTTTATAAAGACATCATAAACATCTTTCCTCAAACCTAAATCATCCAAATCGATCAGGCTTTTTGGATTCAGAATTCTCATAACAATTGATTCTCCATATTCAGCAGGCAGACTGGAAGTTCTGATTTCGATGAGAGATTCAGTAATTTCAATTGTAAATCTGCCGTCTTGAGGCTTGTCTGTGATGTTAAGTTTTAAATGTGAAAGAAGTTTTAATCTGGAAATTAAATGATGATATACATTATTGTCAAAAAAAATAACATCCTGTAGAATGCCATCTAATCTTAATCTTAACCTTGCCTCATCTTCTTGGGGTTCAATATGAATATCAGAGCCATCAAGAACTATAGATCCGTATAAAATAACATCCAAAAGTTCGGTGACATTTTCGGTGAGATATTTTTCAATTTTATTTTTTAATCCTCCAATATCCTTTACGTCTGCCTTTACTTCATCCATTATTTTTGGAGAAATAGTTACAGAACCTAATAATTTCTTTGTTTCTTCCATTTGATTTTAAAAATTAAAAATATAAAAACTTTTAAATTTTCTTTGGATTAATTTTATAGTAATTCTATAAAAATTACTGCATTTGGAATTGCTTCATAAAATTTCTAGTATAAGGGCCAACAAATCCTGTCCCATTTTTTAATCCCAGCGGTTTTAGAATATATTGGGCGTATTTTTCCTGAAACTTGATTACATTGGCTTTTGTCAATGCGCCAAAATAACCAGTGGCCGAGGTTTGGTTGTTCCAAAAATCCTCATTTATCAAAATTTTTTGAAGCGCTAAAACATCATCGGTTCTCGCGCCAACTCTCATGTTGTTCTGCCATATATCAGGTGAATAGATAATAATATCGTTTTTTGCATCAGATAATCTTCCAGTGTATGTAAATTCAGTAGCATAAACATCCGAATCAAAAATTGCTGATATCTTTTCTGACACATTTTTTAATTCATCTAAAGATAGTTTTATATTGCTGTGGTGGCGCCAATTCACATATCTAGAAGAAAAAATATTCATCGGATCATTAAGCTGATTTTTAGTAATTAAAAATAGGTGGATATTGTCCGTATTTTTACCATTTACAGCTGTTGGGGAAAATGCC
>Ga0209777_10009713_pt1 | contig 10320 bp, 10 predicted proteins | sample FrelakmetHBP12HB_FD_187147 | JGI IMG/M metagenome (GOLD analysis project Ga0209777, IMG submission 187147) | Freshwater lake sediment microbial communities from the University of Notre Dame, USA, for methane emissions studies -HBP12 HB (SPAdes)... | ecosystem: Environmental > Aquatic >... | reverse complement strand
TATTGGAATTTAATCAAACCACCTTTCGATAATGTTCCTGATTCTTCAATGTATGTAGATTGCCATGAATCCATGGAAAATGTTATTTCTGAAACAATCTTTGCTATTAAAGAAGGCAATGAATGTTTTGCTGTTATTTTTGGTGATGTAGGTTTAGGCAAAACTCTTTCTCTGCGCGTAATCATTGATTCATTAGAGCCGGAAAAATACAAAGTCGCTTTAATTACCAATCCTGCCCTTTCTTTCATACAACTGCTAAGAGAAATTATCGGCCAGATAACCGGAAAACAATGTGAAGAAAAAAAGAAGGTCGATTTACTCGAAATATTTAATCGTCTTTTGTTTGAAACAAACGATCAGGGTCAAAAAATTGTAATCGTTATTGACGAATCTAATGTTTTAACTTCCGCTAATCTGGATGATTTGCGCCTTTTAACCAATATGCAGGATGACGAGCATAATCTTTTCACCTTGATTCTTGCTGGCCAGATTGAACTGGCGGAGAAATTAGAACATCCTAAAATGGCCAATTTATTTCAAAGGATTGGCACTTATGGCCACATAGAAAAACTACCTTCAGAGGAAGCTCTTAAAACTTATGTCGAAACAAGACTTAAGTTTGCCGGCAGTCAAAGAAAAATATTCACAGATGACGCTATTCCTGTAATTTGGGAATTTTCCGAATATGGCACTCCTCGCCTGATTAACAAAATATGTAAACTTTGTTTGAAAGCAGGCGAAACTAACGAATTTCAAATGATATCAGGTGAAGTTGTCTCGCAGATTGCCGATCGCTTCCGGAAAATAAGTAAACCTACTTTGCCAAAAAGTAAAATCCCTAGCCGTCCGGAAATAGAACCACCAGAAGAAAAAATCTTCGAAACTGATACTGAATTGCCGAAGAAAAAATTCGGGACTTCAGTTCCAAGAAAAACAGCGCCTAAAATAGAAACACCACCTATTGATATTCCCCCTCAACGGGAAGCTAGACCTGTTCAACCAAGGGTGGTAGTCCCGGAACAGCCTCCTGTAACGCCTATCCCACCTCAAATGGAAGATGCTAGACCTGTTCAACCAAGGGTGGTAGTCCCGGAGCATCCTCCTTTAACGCCTATTCCACCTAAAATGGAAGATGCTAGACCTATTCAACCAAGGGTGGAAGTCCCAGAACATCCTCCTGTAACGCCTATTCCACCTAAAATGGAAGAAGCTAGACCTGTTCAGCCAAGGGTGGTAGTCCCGGAGCATCCTCCTGTAACGCCTATTCCACCTAAAATGGAAGATGCTGTCCATGTTGAAACAAAAGCGGTACCCCTGGCAAAACCTGTTGTAAATTATGTTCCTATTCCGGACGTACCCCTGGGAAAACCTTCAGCAACTAATATTACTCCTAAACGGGAAGCAGCTAGACCTGTTGAAGCAAAACAAAAAGAAACGGAAGAGCAGCCAGCACAAGTTGAGAAAGAAGTTTACGAAGAAGTATTAATTGGCCAACAGAAGGTAGAACTTGCCATTCCTGCTCATGTTATAAAACAAGCGCAATTGTCAAGCTCTGAAAGTAAAAACAAATTGGCGGGATATTGGTCAGCACAAATCATTAAAGAAAATCCGCACATAATGAGGTCATCTCTTTCTGATCCGGTTGCTATATGGTTTGAAGTCAAAAATATTATTTTAAAGAAATTCAACAGCACCTAAAATATAAACGATACAATGACTTCACTATAAAACTATGAATAAAGAATTTTTAGAAAAACAAACACCTCAAAAGTCTTATAACGCTTATTCGGATAGTAACAAACTTACCATCGCAAACAGAAAAAAAAATATTAGAAACGACGCCTATTCTGCCGAGGATTACGTCAATTTTGGTTTTATTCATCTGGAAAATAAAGATTATGATGAGGCTTTAGAATGTTTTCAAAAAATAACGGAACTGGAACCAGACAATCCCCAAACTTTTATAAACATGGGATATATCTATGAGCAAATGGATATGTTTGATTCTGCAAAGAAATGCTACGAAAAAGCCTTAAAAATAAACGATGATAACATTGAAGCAATTATCAAAATCGGGCATATATTAGAATTGCAGATTGATTATCACCATGCTGTAGATCAATACAAAAAGGCTATTATGATCGATCCGCGAGCAGTTGAGCCTCGTTTTTGCTTAGCGACTTTGTATGATAAACACGATATGTATGATGAAGCAGCAGAAGAATATAAAAATATTCTTGAGATTAATCCGAAACATGTGAAGGCCCTTCACAATTTAGGCAGAATTCATTTTCAAGACGGAGATTATGCTAAAGCTTTAAAAAGTTTCCAAAATGTTTTAAAACTGGATCCGGAAAACACTGATGTATGGAACGATTTAGGTTCTGTTTATGAAATAACTAACAATCTTATACAAGCCATATCTACTTATCGCAAAGCTCTTAAAGTTAATCCTCTTCACGAAGAAACTAACTTTAATTTGGCTAATGCCTATTTTTCATTATTCTTATCAAATCCTAATGTTGTAAATATTGAAGATATAATCAAACGCCTTTATTTTGTCCTTTCGCGCAATCCGCACAATGAAAAAGTTCGGGAACTTTTGAACAAAATACAAGGATCTTAATCCCGGACAATAATTAATTCTCAAATAAAGCTTTCTTCACATGGGCATCTGCCGAACGCAAATAGACAGGAACAAAGGTTTCAGCATTAAGCAATTCGTTTCGATTATATTTTTCTCGCCCTAAAATACCCACGGATGAAGCCCGGATATACTGCTGTGCGGCTGAAGCGATATTAATCTTTTTATTTTTAGTGTTACTTATAATGCCGGCATACTTTATCGCTCCATCACCTACAAATATTATCTCTTGTTCCTGATTAAGGATAATTTCCCGTGGATCAATAGCTTTATCTGTGCCTATCTGATCTAGAAGGCCATTTTTGTTATACCGGTAAAACGCAGCATAAATCTGTCCGCGACCCGCATCCATCACAGAACAAATTATTTTTGAACTTTTGCCTACGTTCATAGCAAGAGCCGCAAGGGAAGAAATCCCGACAGCAGACTTTCCTGTTGCCAGCATCAGCCCTTTGAGCGTACTGACTCCAATTCGCAATCCTGTAAACGATCCAGGACCAATAGTGCAGGCAAATAAATCAACTTCGGCAATTTTTATTCTTGTTTGAAGACAAGCGTAATCAATGGCAGGCAAAAGCACCTCCGAATGATTTAAATCAACATTGATTATGGTATCATAAAGAATAACATCATCCTGCAATAGTGCTACCGCAACAGTTTTGGAAGAAGTATCAAAAGCTAAAGTTAACATGGCTCACTTAAATATTTTCATAATATCGTTGACGACTTTAAAGTTCAAACGCTCAATGTCAATAAAAATCACAAAAATCATCAGCATCAACAAAATAACAAACCCGATTTGCTGGGACATTTCCTTCACTCTGATGCTTATTTCCCTTCTGCTCACAATTTCGATCAGGTAAAAGAAAATATGGCCGCCATCGAGAACAGGTATGGGAAAAAGATTAATTACTCCTAAGTTAATAGAAAGCACGGCCATAAAGAGAATAAATGGGATTATGCCTTCTTTTACCTGAGCACCAGCAACTTGAGCAATAAAAATGGGCCCTCCTAAAGTTCGTGGCGAAATAACACCCTCAAACATTTTAACAACAGAAATAACCGTCAGTTTGCTGATATACCAAGTCCTGTCCACCGAGACAATAACTGCGTCCCAAGGATTTCTTTTTACTATTGTCGTCTTTCCGGACGGAGAAACTCCAATAAGGTATGTGGATTCTTCTTCACCAAAAATATTCTTTGCCTTAGATAACCTTGGTTTAATTAAGAAATATTTCTTTCCCACACCCCTCTGGACAACAATTTCCATTTCTTTGCCTTTATTTTCAGCTATTATTGGCTTTATATCTTCCCAAAAGACAACTTTACGACCACTGATGGTAATAATTTTATCACCATTCATCATGCCTGCTTCAAAGGCGGCAGATTCTTTTTGCACTTCACCAAGATCAGCAGTTAAATTTGGCAAACCATACATGGAAACAATAATAAATATCACCAGAGCCAATAAGAAGTTAAAAACAGGACCGGCCAAAACAATCAGCATCCGTTTCCATCTAGGCTGTTTATAAAATGATCTTTTTTCATCTTCCGGTGACAATTCTTCATTACCCGACTCACCCAGAAGTTTGACAAATCCGCCTAAAGGAATCCAGGAAAGTACATATTCAGTTTCCCCAATTTTCTTGCCGATTATCTTCGGGCCAAAACCGAGAGAAAATTTAAGAACGCCAACACCGGCAATTCGCGCGGCCAGAAAATGTCCCAATTCATGGACAAAAATAAGAATACTAAGTAAAATTATAAAAGAAATTAAGGTAATCACATTATTATCCTTTCTATTATTTTTTTTGTTTCTCTTCTCGCCCATAGATCGGCTTGTAGGATATCATCTAATGATGGATTATTAATAGAATTATGAAGAATAAGAATTTTTTCCATAATTTTAGGCAAATCAATAAACCGAATCTTATTCTCCATGAATGCGGATACAGCAACTTCATCCGCGGCATTTAAAACCACCGGAGCCGTGCCACCGCAAATACCAGCTTCATAAGCAAGACCAAGACAGGGAAATTTATTTATATCCGGATTGTGAAATTCCAGATTTCCTGTCTTGACAAGATTTAAAGATGGGAGGTCATTACTTATCCTCTCCGGATAAGTTAAGGCATAAGCAATAGGTATTTTCATATCCGGAATTCCCATTTGCGCCAAAAAGGCGCCATCAATAAATTCGACCAGGGAATGCACTATGCTTTGCGGATGAACCAAAACATTAATATTACTTATATCCACATTAAATAACCATTTGGCCTCTATGACTTCCAGCCCCTTGTTCATCATCGAAGCGGAATCAATAGTTATTTTCTTTCCCATCTTCCAGTTAGGGTGACGCAATGTTTGTCTGAGACTTACTTTCTTCAATTCATTTCTGGTAAAATTTAAAAACGGACCTCCGGAAGCCGTCAAAATTATCCGTCGCAAATTCTGGATTTCATGTCCTTCCAAACACTGAAATATTGCACTGTGCTCGCTGTCAACAGGAATAATTTTCACTCTTTTTTTAATCGCTCTTTTGGTCACAATTTCTCCAGCCATAACCATCGTTTCCTTGTTGGCTAAGGCGATATCTTTGCCCGCTTCAATTGCCGCAAGTGTTGGTATTAAACCAGCGGACCCTGATATAGCGGAAATAACAATGTCTGCTGAAGGAAATGAAGCAATTTCTTTTAAGCCTTCTTTACTATAAAATATTTTAATCCTGCTTTTAGCGTTCAATGCCTCTCTCAGTTTAAGAGCGCTCTCTTTAGTGCTTACAGCAACCACTTTGGGATTAAATTTTTCTATTTGCTTTTTAAGCAGCTTAATATTTCTTCCAGCGGCAAGAGCCTCGACTTGAAATCGTTGCGGATTTTTTTCAATAACATCCAGCGCGCTGCATCCTATTGAACCTGTTGATCCTAAAATTGTTATTTTTTTCATTTATTTAATCACAAATATCCGGTAATAATAAACAAACGGGGCGATAAAAATCAGGCAATCCAAACGATCAAGGATGCCACCGTGACCAGGCAGAATTGAGCTTGCATCCTTAAGCCCGTAATTTCTTTTGATTGCAGATTCGCAAATGTCTCCCAGCTGGCCAATAATACTGCCTGTAAAAGCAAGAATTGCTATTTGCATCAATGATATTTCCGGCAATAAATAATAAGCGAATATAGAACAAGCCACTGTGCTTCCTAAGACCAATCCTGCCAAACCTTCCACAGTTTTACCGGGGCTGACTAAAGGAGATAATTTATGTTTGCCGAAATATTTACCCACATATAACGCGACTATATCGCCCACAAAGGCAAGGATCAAAACAAAAAATACCCATAAAATTCCCTTTTCCATCATTCGTAATGAAATGAAATACGACATCAAAAAAGGTATATACATTATGCCAAAGATTACTTTGGCGACGGATAGGACATCAAAATTTGATTCTTTAATCGACAAGATAAATAAAATAAAAACAAGCAATACAGAGAAGGCCAGCACGGCAAGTAAACACTGATTATTCCCCAAAAAGACAAATAAAGGAATTATTATCGCAAAAATCAGACCTTCAATTTTTTCTCTCACAAAACCATTTTCGAAAACCATGTGATTGTATTCCCAGACTCCACCCAGAATAAATAAAATCACAACAGCACAGAAAACTGCTTCTGGAGAGAATAAAATAACTATGATTAATAAAGGCGCCAGAATAAGACCTGTCAACCATCTTTTTAAATATGAATTCCCTATCTTTGACATTAATTCAAACCTTAATTTTTTAAATTCATAGTTCAGATTGAAGAATCTTTTTCTTGCAACTGTTCGCTGGTTAGACCAAAACGTCTTTCACGTTTTTGATAGCTGGCAATTGCTTTAAAAAGATCATTCTTTGTAAAGTCAGGCCAGAGGACATTAGTAAAATAGAGTTCTGTGTAAGCCATCTGCCATAGTAAAAAATTACTGATGCGATACTCGCCACTGGTTCGAATTAATAAATCAGGATCAGGCATTTCTGAAGTGTATAAATAATTGTTAAAAGTTACCTTATTAATTTCATTGACATCAATTTTACCGTTTTTATCATCTTGAATAATTTTTTTTACAGCACGGATAATTTCATCTTTTCCTCCGTAACTTAAAGCCAGATTTAAAACCATTTTGTCGTTTTCTATCGTGCTTGCTTTTACCTGCATGAGTTTTTCCTTCACCGAAGGATATAAACGATCTATTTCGCCGATAGTTGTGAGCCTGATTCCTTGTTTTTGCAATTCTTTTATTTCTTTAGTCAAATATTCTTCCAGTAAAAACATCAAAGCTTCCACTTCTTTTACCGGACGGTCCCAATTCTCTATAGAAAAGGCATATAGAGTGAGATATTTTATGCCGATTTCGCGGCATGTTTTTACAGTTTTTCTGACTGCTTGAGCGCCTTTTTTATGTCCCCGAATTCTACCTATTGCATGTTGTTGCGCCCAACGACCATTACCATCCATAATTATGGCTATGTGTTTGGGTAATTTATTCCAGTCAATTTTTATCACTAATTTAGCTCCAATTTATTTTTTATTCTAATAGACAGAGCATTTTTTTTCAACAGGCAATCTGATTTCAGTAAATATGAATAATATCTTCAAAAGTTAATCCTTGAGTAAAACAATCTGTTAAAGCAAATCAGCAGAAAAACAAATGGGGAGTTTTTGACTCCCCATTTGTATATTTATGTAAAATCCAGTTTAAATCTCCATTATTTCTTTTTCTTTGGCTGCAAGTATTTTATCTGTTTTTTCAATATACTGGTTTGTTAATTTTTGAACTTCTTCTTGCGCGGTAAAAAGTTCGTCTTCAGATATTTGATTATTTTTCTTCATATTTTTTAATTCTTCATTAGTATCTCTACGCGCATTACGTAACTTAATTTTTCCTTCTTCCGCCATTTTTTTTACAATTTTAGCTATTTCTTTACGCCGTTCTTCGGTCAATTGAGGAATGGAAAGACGTACTACTTTTCCATCGTTTGACGGCGTTAAACCTAAATCCGATTTTTGAATAGCCTTCTCAATTGCACCAATTACTGAAACATCCCAGGGAACAATAAGAATTAGACGGCTTTCCGGAACAGAAATGTTAGCTACCTGAGCAATGGGAGTAGCAACACCGTAATAATCAACCTTTACGCCATCCAACAATGCAACGGATGCTCTGCCTGTTCGCACCCTGCTGAAAGACTTACCTAAAGTGATAATCGCCTTTTCCATCTCATCTTTAAACTTCTGAAAAGCAGTTTCTTTAGACATATTATTCTCCTACGTAAGTACCAATTTTTTGGCCACAAATTGCTCTACGGATATTTCCTCTCTTTTGCAAATTAAAAACAATAATCGGCAACAAATTATCACGACAAAGTGATATTGCGGTCGCGTCCATTACTTTAAGATTTTTCGTTAATACATCAATATAGCTTATTTTTTTAAACATCACCGCCGTTTTATTCTTTACCGGATCGCTGTCATATACTCCATCAACCTTAGTGGCTTTCATAATAACATCTGCTTTAATTTCCATAGCCCGTAAAGATGCGGCAGTATCTGTTGTAAAATATGGATTGCCAGTTCCCCCGGCAAATATCACTATTCTTCCTTTTTCTAAATGGCGCATGGCTCTTCGCTGAATAAACGGTTCGGCAATTTCACGCATTTCAATTGACGTCTGCACACGTGTAGGAATTCCGCACCTTTCTAAAGCGCTTTGCAGGGCAAGACTATTGATCACTGTAGCCAACATACCCATGTAATCCGCTGAAGTTCGATCGATACCCTTAGAACCAGCTTCCAACCCTCGAAATATATTACCGCCGCCAACGACAATTCCTATTTGAATATTCAGATCGGAAACGGATTTTATTTCTTCCGCGATGAAACTAGCCACATCTGGATCAATTCCGAAAGGCTGATTACCCAAAAGAGATTCTCCGCTGAGTTTCAATAATATTCTTTTATAAATGGCTTTTACTTTTTTCCTGCCCATATTTATTTATCTAAGTTCCTCTCCTAGTTGAAACCTCGCAAATCTGCGAATAACAACATTTTCACCAGTTTTGGCAATAATGTTATTCAAAAGTGTCCCTACAGTGATGTCTGTATTTTTTATAAATTTTTGTTCAATCAAACAGACATCTTCGTAATATTTCTTGAGTTTTCCCTCAATTATTTTGTCCCAGATTTTTTCCGGCTTTTTTTCTTCACGTAACTGACTGCGGTATATTTCTTTTTCTCTATCTAAGACTTCCGAAGGAATTTCATCAGGCCGTACGTAAAGCGGATTGGATGCTGCAATATGCATTGCAATATCTTTGGCTATTGTTTGAAAATCTTCGGTTTTTGCAACAAAATCAGTTTCGCAATTTATCTCCACCATAACCCCAATTCTGCCACCCATATGAATATATGAAGCTACCGTACCATCTTTAGCAGCTTTAGAAGATCTTTTTGTTGCTGCAGATAATCCTTTTTTTCTCAAATAATCAATAGCCTTCTCAAAATCACCGTCCGCCGCTATTAATGCTTCCTTGCAATCCATCATGCCGGTACCGGTTTTTACTCTCAATTCTTTTACCATTGCTGAAGATATTTCCAATTTTATATTCCTCCCTCTTAATACATTAATGAATCCAAAATAATTTACAGTTATTTGAATGATTCGTCGGCATATTCCTCCGACTTATCAATTTTATCTTCCATTTCCACACTTTCAGGGACATCTGTTTCCACGGACTTGGGTTCGGCGGCCAACTCTGTTTCTTTATTTGATTCCGCGGTTAGCTTCTCTTCAAAGCGCTTTTTTCCTTCCAAAACCGCATCGGCAAATTTAGAGGTAAATAATTTAATTGCTCTGATAGCATCATCATTTCCCGGTATAACATAATCGATATCGTCAGGATCACAATTCGTATCAACAATGGCCACCAAGGGAATTCTTAATTTCTTTGCTTCATTAACCGTTATATGTTCCCGGCTGGGATCAACAATAAAAACAACTGCCGGTTGAGATTTCATATTGCTAATTCCGCCTAAAACATTTTCCAGCTTTTCCTTTTCTTTCTGTAATTTGGTTATTTCTTTTTTGGGAAATGCTTTAATGGAATCATCGTTAAACATTGCAGTTAAATTATTTAAACGGTCGATACTCTTTTTAATGGTCATGAAATTAGTTAACATACCGCCGAGCCAGCGCTGATTGACATAAGGCATGCCGCAGCGCATAGCTTCTTCCTTAATAGCTTCCTGTGATTGCTTCTTGGTGCCGACAAAAAGGACCTCTTTGCCCTGGCTGACAGTATCAACAACAAAGTTATACGCTGCCTGAAATAGGCCGACGGTTTGTTGCAGATCAATAATGTAAATATTGTTTCTCGCCCCAAAAATGTATGGCTTCATCTTGGGATTCCATTTGTTTGTCTGATGCCCGAAATGGACACCCGCTTCCAGTAAAAGTTTCATTGAAATTGCTGACATATTTTTCTCCTTTTTTGTTTTTTCCTCCATCCCCTTCAACTTACACGGCAAACTTAATTAAAAGCAACATACCGGTAATCCAGGAATGTGTGAAATTTGAATTTGGCGGCAATTAACACAAATAATCGGAATAATCAAGTTTAAATAACTGTTTTCAGG
>Ga0209777_10009712_pt1 | contig 10320 bp, 10 predicted proteins | sample FrelakmetHBP12HB_FD_187147 | JGI IMG/M metagenome (GOLD analysis project Ga0209777, IMG submission 187147) | Freshwater lake sediment microbial communities from the University of Notre Dame, USA, for methane emissions studies -HBP12 HB (SPAdes)... | ecosystem: Environmental > Aquatic >... | reverse complement strand
CGTCAAACAGCCCCTATTTTCTCTTGGCAGGGGCTGTTTTTATTTCTGGTGGAGGCAGCTACACCCACTCTGCCTCCATGTTCACAATAAGATCTTTACCGGTTTATACTGGGTTTACCGAAGTACCAACGCGTTGCCGGAATTTACATTGGACTTGCCGAACTACCCGCTTTTATATCTACAATGACCGCTAGGTCTGGCTGTCCCTCAAGACCTTGCCGGTGGCTTTATCCTTCCAGTATCCACGCTGCTGTACCGGCCAGTTAAAGCTGATAGAGCCGGGGCGGGGGCAATCGTTAACGCAGCAGCCGCAGTACCAGCACTCGTCAGGATGCAGGATGACCGGCGGTTTGCCTTTCTCCGGGTTGGGGATATAGACATCCACCTGGCAGACTTCCACGCAGTGATTGCACCCGTTGCAGACCTCGGGATGGAAAATCACGTTGGTGTTAGGGGTGGTTAAATTGGGCAAAGCATATACCTTTTTTTGAGCCATCGCCGTCTCCTTATTTTCCTTGATAGATACCGGAATAGTCTTTATTGTGCGCCTCGTAGCTGGCTTTCATATCGCCCCAGTAAGTGAGGGGCAGCTCTCCGGCTTGTACCTTGCCGTTCTCCAGCTTGACGGTAACGAACTTCTTCCATTCCGGCGGGTCGACCTTGGGGTAATCGACACGGAAGTGATTAAGCATCATACTGCTGGCTCGGCGCGCCAGGGATGCGTTGATGATGATTTGCCCGTGCGTCAGCAGGCTTAAATCTTCGATGCTGCGCATCAGCTTATGCGGGTCGAGCGCGTAAAGACGCGGTACGTGGACTTCTTCTATTTCTTTCAATGCGTCCAGCCCCATTTTCATCAGATCTTCCGTTTTATATTCGCTACAGAAATACTGCATAGCGCGGGCGATGCCGGCGTGCAGCTCTTTCCAGTCGATGCCAGCAGTGCGTTTTATGGGAGCGTAAATGCGGGCTTTTTCCAGGGAGACCTGGTCTTTAGACGGTTTGACTTCGCCGACCTGCCGGGAAAAATCGGCAGCTTTACGGCCGGCATACCGTCCGGTCGCGGCCGCGTAAGAGTGGTCGCCGGCGGCATACATATTTTCCCCGGCTACGTACAGCCCGTCCAAAGTTGTCTTTAAATCCCAATCGACGACGGGTCCGCCGCCCCCGGCGTTGCGCCACTGGGAAGGACTGTTGCCCTCGATAAAGCTATAGTTCTGGAGAAGGTGCTTGGCCGGGTTGAAGCCGGCTTTTTCATAGGTATCCGTGATTATTTTACAGGTGGATTCTTCACCGAGCATCAAGTCCCACGTGGCTCTCCGCTCTTTTTCCGACATTGCCGGGAAATCACCGTAGAAAGGCAGGGCGTATTCGCCGGTTTTTACACCATTGATAATTTTTTCCATATCTGCCTGCGTTGGTCTCATGGCGCCGCCGTCCGCCCAGCCCTGTGTCGGCCACGGCAGCTTCTTACCGTTGGCATCTACAAGCGGGACGTTCTCGTAGCTGGCGTCGCCTGCCCCGCCGTACCAGGTATGCTTGTAACCGGTGCCGAGGCCCAGGATGCCCGTCCGCTCCATCAGGGTAAGCGCGGCGCCCGCCCGCCATGCCATAGCATTGCCGTCACCGGTCATGGTGCGCGAGCGGAAGGTGTTGTATCCGGCCAGTTCAGTATTCAACATAAACAGGGACCAGTCGCCGGCGGTAGCGACGACGGCGGCTTTCGACTTGAATATCATGAATTCGCCGGTGCGGCCATTAAGGCCTGTCGCGCCGATAACCCGTCCACCCTGGACGCCTTTTTCCGTCAGCAGGTTGGTCACCATTACCCGGTCGAAGATTTGCACGCCCAGCCGCTTGCATTCCTTCTTGAGTATGGGTTTGAAGGTCGAGCCCCAGATACGGATGGTCATGTTATTCAGTTTATCTTCCGGATTGCTTTTAAAATGCCTCCTGATGGCGGCATCGCCGCCAAAGCCGATATTCCGGGTGTAACGCGGGGATATCATAATTTTTGTTTTTTCGTCACGGCCCTCTACGCCGACATATTCATCCTTGGTGTCCCGGATTTTACCCCCCATCTGCTCCATTTCTACCAGGGCGTCCCAGTCCTCGCGGCACTGTATCTGGTTGCCGATGCCATTGCAGTAGGGGTGCTCGGACATGGCCACTGCCCATTCATCCGGGTCTACATTCGCTAACGGGTTGGCAGGGACGTTGCACCAGTGGTCGCAGCCCGGTCCGCCGGCACCGCTCCGCTGTACATCACCTTTTTCCACCAGCGCCACACGGACGCCTTTGCGGGCAGCGCTGATAGCCGCCCAGCAGCCCGCTATGCCGCCGCCGATAATCAGGACATCGGTATTGATTTCTTGCTCCTGGTCATAGTGTATGGGGTAGGGCCAAGAGGGCGCTTTACCATCTTTTTCCAGAAAATCATGCCATCGGGTCATAGTGTTAACCTCCTTAATTCAATAAGCGATAATTATGGTCGCACCAAGCAACAAATAAGGTGCGGTTTTGATAGATTGTACTCCCTTAGCCCCTGGACAATCAATATGCGGGGAGAAAAAAAGAAGGGCAGGCCGGTTCGCCTGCCCTGTAACTTAAAAACTACTGAATCGGGAAACCGCGGGTTATTTCTCTTCTTTCGGCGGACGCACCCGTGACGGGAGGATAAACAGGGTGACGACGGCACTGACCACCATGATGATGGCCGCAATTACCAGCGCATGCTCCGTACCGGAGGTAAAGGCCTGGTTGGACTTATCGATGATTAGTTGCGACAGCTGCGGGGAGGGCATGCTTTGTGCGACAATGTGAGCTCCCTGGATGCTGTTGCGGATTCCCTCTAGCGCCTGGGCGGGCAGCTGGACCGGCCACTGCACGGCGCCTATCCTGGCAAGGTAGGTGGAATTCAGGAGAGTGCCCAGCACCGCCACTCCCAGCGCGCCCCCGATTTGCCTGGTGGTGTTGTTCAGAGCCGAACCTACGCCGGATTGGTCTAACGGAATTGAACCCATTATCGAGTTCGTAGCCGGAGCCATAACGAAACCGATACCCATCGAGACAATGCACGAAGCGATAGCAAATTTAGTGTAGGAAACGTCCACGGCAGATATATGGGCAAAATAGAAGAATCCGAATGCCGCAATCAAAATACCGAGCGCTACCGTAAACTTGGTGCCGATAAATCTGGCGATAAGAGCCGAGATGGCGGCGGAGACAAAGGACACTGCGGCCATGGGCAAGAGCCGCACTCCGGCTTGAAACGGCGTGTAGCCCTGTACAGACTGCAGGAACTGCCCTAGGAAGAAGAAAGCCCCGAATAAGCCGAACATGACCAGGGTCAAAGCCACGTTGGCTCCGGTAAAAGACATGTTCTTAAAGAAATTCAGCGGCAGCATGGCATTTTTATACTTCAACTCCCAGATGATGAAAGAGACCAGCAGCACGGCCGCCGCAATGAAAGCATAGATGATATGTGGTTCCGTCCAACCCTTCATCCCGGCCTGGATGATGGCGTAGACCAGGGCAAAAAATCCACCGATAGATAAAACAGCGCCAGGAATATCCAGTTTGCGGGGGTTTTCTGACTTCGAGTTCTGGATGAAAATGCCGCCGCCGATTAGCCCTATCGCCACAATCGGGATATTGATATAGAACACCGAACTCCAGTGAAAATTGTCCAGCAGCCACCCGCCAACGAGCGGTCCGATGCCCATGCCCAGGGAAAAGATTGCCGCCCAGAAGGCGATAGCCTGGGCTCGCTCTTTCGGCTCTCGGAAAGTCGCAGTTAAAATCGAAAGGGTTGCCGGCAAAATCGTCGCCGCCCCGATACCCATCAACGCCCGCATGGCGATAAGCATTCCTGTGGAGTTGGAAAGCGCCGCGCCCAGCGAGAACAGAGCGAAAATCACCAGCCCTGCCATCAGCGCCGGTTTACGGCCAAACCTGTCACCCAGATACCCCAGCGTTAGCAGCAGCCCGGCGATAGACAACACGTAGGCATCCACAATCCATTGCAGCTGGCTGGAGCTGGAACCCAGTGATTTGGCAATCGACGGCAGTGCCATGTTCAATACGGTATTATCCAGAGAAATAACGAGCAGGGAAATACCCATAAAGGCAAGCGCAATCCATCTCTGGCGGTAGGCTTTTGATTGTTCTGGCATCGAAGTCTCCATTCGGTGTTTATTAATCCGCTTCGTCAATAACTTTTTCGATGTGACGGCAGGCTTCGGCGATGATGTTTTTTATTTCCGCCAGCCTTTTCTTGTCCAGCCGCTGCGTTTTCCGGCCTATAAGACGTGCTATTTTTCTAAGCTCGTGAAAAGTGTCACGCAATTCATCCCGGTCGCTTTCCTCCCGCCAGTCGTGCATGTGGCTTTTAATCCGGGTAATGATGGGTTTACTTTCCTCCAGAAAACGTTTGCCAGCCTCGGTGATGGTATAAACCTTTTTACCGTCCCGCTCGGAGGAGATAACGTAATCCAGGTCTTCCAGCATCTGGAGAGTAGGGTAAACGCTGCCGGCGCTGGGTATATAGAAGCCGTGGAAATGGTCTTCCAGGGAATGCATGATTTCATAACCGTGGCTTGGCCCGCTTTTTAAAATGTTGAGGATAACGTATTTGATATCACCCTTGGAAAACAAGCGCGGTTGTCGCTCGGAATTAAATATTTGTCTAAACATATTAACCCTCAATGACTATATTACGATATATCGTAATACATTACAATGCATATGTCAAGAGGGTTTTATGGATATTTTTTTACCGGGCGCAGGTAAAAGAAAATGAGGGCAGGCTGTTTTGCCTGCCCTGCCTAACGGCGCTCGCCACCATGTTGCGGCGGCGGTTGCCGCCTGGTTGCTGCCCCGGTTGTAGCGCGGGTTCAACGTATCTTCAGGACATCGTCTTTAATCGCGGCGATGTCCCCGGTGGGCGGTAGCCAGCGGCGCAACGGCCAGCCAGAGGGTAATCGTCACCAGCATCGCCTGGACGTAGCTCATCTCAGCACCGCTAATGTTAAAAGAGTGCCGGATCGGTCCGCCCCAGAGCAGCATCAGAAAGAAAGCACTTAAGAAAAACCCGGGTATGGCAGCCAAGATTCTAAAATAACCCATTTGTTCCCTCCTTAATTTTTTTAACGGTTGAATTTCATTAATTATAGAACAGCGAAATCCTGATTACTATACCCGGAAGAATAGGTTAACCTATACGTGAGTACAGGTTTTTCCACTTGACATACAGGTAGTGATGATGTAAATTTTCCTATGTTGGCTGATTAGCCTTAGATTTAATTTATTAGGAGGAAGACATGACGCCACAGTTAAAAGGCAAGGTAGCGGTAATCACCGGGGCCAGCCGCGGGCTGGGAAAAGCTTTTGCTTTGAAATTCGCCGAGGAGGGGGCCAAGCTGTTCCTGACCACCACCAATCTGGAAAGGGCCCAGGACACCATAAAGGAAGTCAAGGCCAAGGGCGCGGAAGTGGCCATGGTCCAGGCGGACATTTCTATTGAGAAGGACTGTCAGAAAATAGCCGATGAAGCGAAAAAGAAATACGGCAAAGTGGACATTCTCATCAACAACGCCGCTATCTGGTACGGCATTAACATCACCCCGTGGGACCAGTGGAAAGTGGAAGACTGGGAACGCATTTACCGGGTGAATGTCATCGGTACCTGGCTGGTCTGTAAATATATTGCTCCGTTGATGGTTAAAGCCGGCAAGGGCAAGATTGTCAATATCGCTTCCAACGTGGCGCAGGTCCCGGCGGCGATGTTATTTCTGCCGTATTCCTGCGGCAAGGGCGCCCTTTACACGTTTACCCATGCACTGGCACGGGCTTTGGCTGGGAATGGCATCAACGTCAACGCCATCGCCCCCGGATTTACCGCCTCCGAGGCAAGCCTTGCCCAGCAGGGCAGTGATAAAACATTTGAGTTTGCCGTCAGCGGTCAGTCTATGAACCGCCGTGGCCAGCCGACCGACATGACGGGAGCCGCCGTATTCCTGGCTTCAGACGCATCCGACTTCATTACCGGCCAGGTATACTACGTCGACGGCGGCACCGTAATGCTATAAAGAAACTAAGTTCCTCTCCTTCTGTGGGGAGAGGAACAGTTGGAACAAAAACATTAAGGGGGGCTTTCGCCCCCCTCTTTCTTTTTAACCTTTTTTAGCCGCGAATCCTATTTATAAACGCCATATTCTTTACAAGCATCAATCATCGCTTTAACATTGGCCGGCGGGATATCTTCGAGGGTGGCACCGGTCATCATGATGTAGCCGCCGCCCGCGGCGCAGTCCTTGATGAGCTTTTTCGCTTCAGCTTTAACGTCTTCCGGTTTACCTAAAGCCAGGGTGGAAATAGCAACGTTACCGCCGATGGCACATTTACCGCTTAACACTTTCTTGGCTTTCGCCATGTCCACTTTATCGAATCCCCAGAAGACTCCGTACGGAGAATCCTTAATGACATCAAGGCGTGAATCGAAACCGCCTTCCGCCCAGGGGAACGGGATGCAGCCTTCCGCGATAAGCCCTTCAAACACCGCCTTCAGTGTCGGCCAGTAGAACTTTTTGAATTGCTGGTCATTCATAAAGCCGTCAGCACCCTTATGAAGCGGTAAAAACACGACGGGACAGCCATTAAGTTTGGCGTTATCCACACCCATTTTAATCATGATGGGGACGAACTGTTCCAAGGCGCGAACAAGCTTGTTCGGCTGGCGGTACATATCCATAATCATACCCCTGGTACCGCGTAATGTATCGCCGATGGTATCAAAAGGCGCTTTTGAGCCGCCCCCGAAGAATGCCGGGAAACCCACCGAGGTCATTTTAGCGCCGTAAGCTCCAACTGTCCCTATCCACTTTAAAGCCTCTTCACCGGCCTGCATCATGGATTTCAGGGCTGCCTGCACCGGCGGCAAGCCGAAGGGGACAAAAGCCGCGCCGGTGAATCCGCCGTACATTTCCGTCATGTTCGTAAACGGGGTGAGCATTTTAAGCCCATCGAACGAGCCCATGATGCGCGGCAACCAGCCGGTTAAAAAGTAGTTAGTGGGGTCAGCAATCAGGGCATCATACTCATTGGCTTTCATGTATTCGCCTTCTTTAGCCTGGTAGGATGCGTTTTTGGCGACGCCGTGGCCGGGCCATGCGTAAAGTTTATAATCAATGATTTCATGGAGCCTTCCCGGAGGAGATACCGTAACGCTGCTGTGAGCATCGGGCGCCATGTCCACCATCATTTTTGTGAATGAGCTCATCAGCTTATCGTAATCGTACATGACATCATAAGGAGTATAGCCGCAATAATACGCGGCGAAGAAGCCCTGCATCGGGAATACGGGCACTCTATCCGGTTTCTTCATGTAAAGGGCATCCAATATCCGCTGCACTCTACCCTTGTAGTCTTTTTCCGCCGCCGGGCTTTCATACTTGGCTCCCGGAGGGTTCAGCCATTTGTCGCACAAGTCTGCGCGTTTTTCTGCCGGAGTCATCTCTTCCCATTGCTTTGTCATATTTACCTCCTGACATTGTTCTTCTAGGACATAATTTTACGCTCCCGCGCCTGCCGCGGAAATAAATCACGGTTACGATTCACCACATATTAGCTATTCGGGCAGAAAAATGCAAGCAACTCCATTAACAAATTTAGGGATTTTTAGTGTATTGCGGATAGTTTTGAGATACCGACACATAAATTTATAAGCAATTTACCTAGATAAATAATGTATTGCAATGCAATTTTATCTATGATATTATAGAGAACACCTTATTTTCCCCAACAGGTTGAGAAAAATGGCACCATCGAAATTAGACCTTCACAGTCTCATCGTTTTTTACTATGTCGCCAGCGAGCAAAGCATTACCGCCGCGGCCGATAAATTATGCCTGACACAGCCTACGGTCACTTACCATATCAGGTCGCTGGAAAGGAATGTAGGCTTGAAACTCCTCGACATCAAGAAGCAGAAAGTATGCCTTACCCAGGCCGGCGACGGTCTTTACAAGTACGTCAGCGAGATTTACCATCAAATGAACGGCGCGGAAAAATACCTGGAAAACCTTAAGGAAGACAGTTTACGGGTGGGTATTTCCACCACTTTCAGCACCTGCCTGGCTTCAGCAGCCGCGGCCTTCGAAAGATCCCATCCGCATGTCAGACTGGTAATCAAGAGCGCGGCTTCTTTTGAAATTGCCGAGGCCGTCCTCAACTCCGAGGTCGACCTGGGGATAGTGGTCAGCACGGACTACGGCAATCCCAAGCTAAAGTCCATCACCTTATCATCGCAGGAACAACTGGTGCTCGTGGCATCACCGTCCAGCGCTATCGCCCAGCGACCGCACCTGGCATTCGTTAACCTTTGCGGCTATCCGCTGGTGCTGGGACCGGAGACGTCCGCGACGCGCCGGATGATTTTAAGGAGACTCAGGGTGGGGGGATGCCACATGCCTTCGCCGATCATCGTGGAAGTAAACAGCTCCGAATGGGGGATAAACCTGGTGGAAAAAGGGGAGGGGGTAGGCCTGCACCACATCAGGAGCGTGGAAAAATCAATTGCCGAGGGGCGGTTGAGGATACTCCCCCTGTCCGGCGATATCTACGTGGGGGTGGAGGCGCTTTTACGCGTTGACGCTCCCCGGCACCCGATGGCGGAGAAGTTCATTGCGTTGGTCAAAGTGGCACTGGAAAACAAACCAGATAAAGCCCTCGCCCATACTGTGTCAAGTCGCATCACAAGCAATTAAAAAGTAGTTACACCAGCTTCAGCGCCTCGCGGATATCCTCGGCAACCATACGCCTTTTAGATTTCTCGATGAGGAAGTTTTTCCCTGCCGGCGTGTAAGATGGCAAGACCCTTTTATCTTCGAAGTAATACGGCTGCCCCCTTATTTTATAGGTAGAGCCGGCCGGAATTACCTTTTTCCCGGTTTTCTGCTTCCAGATATCGTTCATCATCTTAATCGCCACGTCCCCCATGAGCATGAAAACTTTAACGTTAGGAAACAGAGCGATTTCCTGTTCCAGCAATTTAGAGCAGTTTTTCATGGTGTTGGGGGAAATGGCGTACTGGGTTTTACCGCACTTGATAGCAGTGGTGATATAGACGCCCAGGTTGAGGATATCCTGCATGGAAGATACATTTTCACCAGCATCTTGGAAAGCCTGGAGGGTAGTCTGTAGATAGAAAGGGATGCCGGCGGCGTAGAAATAGTCCGCCTTATCATTGGGCGGGGCTTCCGTTACCATGATGACTTTGATATCAGCCGCATCGATTTCCGCGGGCGGCAGCACATAGCTGTTTGTATCAATATCCGCGCAGGGGAAATCGACGCATTTTATTTTATCGGTGATTTTCAACTTAATCTCTTTACAGCTGCCTGATTTCCCGGAACTTCACCGCCAAATTGGCTGCGGCTTCTTCCGGTGTTTCACCGGGGATAATTTCACAGTTAACTTTCCTCTCCGGTATGAAAAGCCGCTGTGCTTGACTCCTCCGACCCGCCGGTAAGGTAACACCGAGGTCGGCGACTTTCCAGGTGGTGAAGGGCTGTTTTTGCGCGGCCATGAGGCCTTTGACGTTAGCCTGGCGCAGCTCGCCGAGCTCATGGCTGACGCAAACGAGACAGGGGAGGGGAGTCTCGACTACCTCATAGCCGTCAGCTTTTGCCCGCTCAATGTTAGCTTTACTATCCTTAACCTCGATTTTCCTGGCGTCGGTTACGCCGGGGATGCCGAGCAGTTCCGCTATGCCCTGCCCAACCTGCCCGGCATTAGTATCCGCCGCCATTCTGCCGGTGAGAACAATATCGAAAGCGCCCAGTTTTTTTACCGCCGCCGCCAGGATAAAAGCGGTGGTGTGGCTATCTATTTCCTCGAAAATCTCGTCCTCGATAACGATAAGGTCATCAGCGCCTACCGCCAGGCTTTTCTTGATAACGGCTTTAGGGACGAACTTGCCGGCGCTGATGACGGTTATTTTGGCAGCCTGCATACTCTTGATTTTAAGGGCGGCTTCCAGGGCATTTTCGTCATAGGGATTAAGCACCGGCGGCACGCCCTGACCGGGGAGGACACGCTTTCCGACGGGGTCGATTTTAAAGGTGGAAGATGGCGCCTCGGGGTCGGTGACTACTTTGATGCAGACGATGATATTGAGCATAGGTATCCTTTCACTGATTCTGATTGATAATATATTGTTTCGGACGGCAGCGTCAATCTTAATTGGGGAGACAATAAAAAACGGAAAAGGCTTGATTTTAAGCTGGCTATTCCTTAGAATTTAAAGACGGCCGGAACAGG
>Ga0209777_10009711_pt1 | contig 10320 bp, 6 predicted proteins | sample FrelakmetHBP12HB_FD_187147 | JGI IMG/M metagenome (GOLD analysis project Ga0209777, IMG submission 187147) | Freshwater lake sediment microbial communities from the University of Notre Dame, USA, for methane emissions studies -HBP12 HB (SPAdes)... | ecosystem: Environmental > Aquatic >... | reverse complement strand
ATTTCCTAATTTATCCGCCGCGAAACTTTTCGATAGTTCTTTTAATAATTCTTAGTCTTTTTCATTTTCGTTATGGATTTATTCCTGCTTGGACAAAAATCAATTCGGATTTTCCAAACTATTACACTTCTTCTAAACTGCTTCTTGAAGGAAGAGATTTATCGAACATTTATGAGGATCAGTGGTTTCAGCAAAAAATTAACGACTATGGAATAAGCGAAAAGGGAAAGTTTTCCCCTTTTCCTCCGCCAACCGCATTTGTATTGATTCCGGAAGCATTGTTAAGTCCAATCGCAGCCAAGCGAGTCTATCTTTTGCTCAATGTGATAGTTTTATTTTTTACTGCTTATTTGTTGGTAAAGATCTCGAGTTTAAGGTATATCGAATGCATGAATTTAATTCTTCTTTCCGGTATTGCACTGATAAATAATTTTTTACTCGGACAGTTCTATTTAATTCTTATCTTGTTAGTTACACTTGGTTATCTATCTCTTTTGAGAAATGATGAATATAAATGCGGAGTATTTTGGGGAACAGGTGCTGCTGTAAAATATTTTCCATTAATATTTATCCCGATTCTTATTTTGAAAAAGAAATGGAAAACACTCACTACTTTTTTAATCATAATTTTGGTGATAAATGTAGTTGCTTGCTTGTTTTTTGGCGCCGGAATTTATTATCAGTTTTTCACCAATATATTTTTTTCTCACTTAAACGGGGAGCTAAGGGGTCAGTCGAAGTATGCGGTGGATTTTCAATCGTGGAATTCCTTATTGAGAAATATTTTTGTTTATGATCCAATCGAAAATAAATTCCCGGTTATCAATAGTTTAATCACATTTTATCTATCCCGTTATTTGATATACATAATTTTTCTCTCCATTACTTTGTTTGTTGTTTATAAAATAAAGAATGGAAAAGATTTCATTCCGCAGGCAACAATTCTGCTGACATTATTAGTTTTTGTTCTTTCACCGGCATCTGCAAGTTATCACATTTTATTATTGATTCTTCCTGTTGTCCTGCTTATTAATCTTACCACAGTTACTGATGAGTATGTTTACCGGATGCTATTTTTAATCATTTACACAGCAATTGGATTTGCACCGCTTGTATTAAGCAAGATAGATATGAAAAGTGCTGGTTTATTTTTGATGTATTATAGATTGTGGCTGGTTATTATTTTTTTCTTAACAGCTATGTGCTATATCTTAAAACAAAATAGGAATACCGTTTAGATTTATTTTGTTTTTCGATCAACTATTCCGAAAGGTTTTTCAGTTGATGTTAAATTATAAAGTATTCCATTTCCGAATGAGTCTGAATTCCACTTTATTTCATTATTATAAATTTTATTCAGAATCTCCATCACTTCATTCGTTTGGATTAATTTCATGCATTGGTTATCGCCGTTACAAGGAGAAATTGAGAAATGATGAACACAAGGACTGCAGTATATATTCTTGTAAACAAAACAAACATTTTTCTGTGTCATATATTCTATTGGAGAACATGGACCGAACAGTGCGATTGTTTCTTTCTTCAAGGCAAAAGCAATGTGCATTGGACCGGAATCGTTGGTAATCATTAATCGGCTGTTTCGAATTACTGCGATTAGTTCATTGAGAGTTAATTTTCCGGAACTGTTAATTACTCTTGAATGGTATTCTTTTTTAATTCCGTTATAAAGTTTTTCAACATAATCCTTTTCATCTTCGGAACCTGTTAGAACTATTTGTTCATCCGGGTAGGTCTGCATGATAATGTTTATTAATTCAGAAAAATTATCCAGCGCCCACTTTCTTTCAATTCGTAAATCGGAAGCATTAGGATTTATTACAATATATTTTTTATGGAGTTCAACCAATTCTCCGAGCTTTGCACTGAAGGTATTCAACCCATTTTCAAAAAGATTTTTGTAATCGTATAGTTCAACAACTTTTGTTTTACAATTTAGCAGATAGGCAGCTTGTAAATAAATATTTTTTACCGGTGCTTTTGTGTTGAAATAAATCATTTTAGAATAAACGCCAAGTTGTATACGAGATTCTTTTCTATAAAAACCAATTTTGTATTTTGGAAAACTTAGTACTGTAAAGATTGTACTAATGTAAGAATAAATTTCGAGGTCTATGAAAACATCTGTTCTATTTATCCAAAGTTGAAATAATGATTTAAGTGTTGTTATTATTAGCTCAATCGCAGACTTATCGTTTACCAAAACTATTCTATCAATAAAAGGAAAAATACTTAGCAATGGATAATTCTTAGGTACGGTTATAAAAGTTATTTCTGCTTTTGGAAAATTGTTTCTTAATGTCATTAACAACGGTGTGCTTTGTATAATGCTGCCCATTCCCATGAATTTACATATTGCGATTCTTTTTATTTTTGAATTATCCGTTTCTTTCTCTTGATCGAAGTGCAAAAAGAATAGCGAGAGATAATTAAAGATAAATACGATTGGTGTTCCCAATAACCGATCAATGTAAATCTTAGACTTGAGCTTCACAAATATTCTTCTCTTTACCAATTATTGTCAAACGGAACGTAAGAAAATGAGAGTTCATTCAACATACTTGATGAAACATTTTATTCCATATAAAAACCTTCAAACTCAGGCTGCCGGTACTTTAGCCAAAATTTTTGTAACACTTTTATTTCATACGGAAAGGAAAAAATATTTTTCTTATATCTCAATGAAGAAAGCTGCGTCATAATTCTGCGTTGAAATTGTGTGAGCTTATAATCTGAAACTGTGGGCGCGAAGCCGTTCAGCACAGTTTCGAAATTGTGAATCTTGTCAATCATTCGTTTAGTAAGCCACGGAGTTAACGGATTCCTGTGAGTATCAAAATTTTCCCATGAAGGTTTCAGCCAATCTTCCAGAGTGTGCGGATATTCAAATCCAAGATTTTTCGATTGATTCAGCAATTCCGAATTTTCAGTCGGTACCGGGCTGAACACATAGATAATAATTTCCGTTAAGGGATTAATTTTTTTTATCTCTTTGATAAAGTTGATATCGTAGTCAATCTGGTTCATCACTTTTTCCGGTGTATCGGCAGGAAGTCCGAGTATGAATGAATATTCTGGAACTATATCAAATCGCTTCAATCGTGCCGCAAACTCTTTAATTAGTTCCCCAGTTTGTGTTCCACCTTTATCAATCTTAAAAAGCAGCTCGTCATTACCGCTCTCAGCGCCAAAGAAAATCATTCTGCATCCTGCATCACGCATTAAGCAGAGAGTTTCGTCGCTGTACTTATTCATTGTATCGATGCGACTTTCGCCCCACCAGCTGATTCGCTCATTCAGCATTAGGTGTGAAAATTCAACGACACGTTTTTCCGATACAAAAAAATTATTATCAAAAAATTCTATGCTGTCAATTCCATATTTCATTTTTAGACTTTTTATATCGTCATAAATTTTTTCTGCCGATCTTGCTTTCCATCTTGCGTTGAATATTGGAACAATCCCGCAAAACGAGCACGTGAACGGACACCCCATGCTTGAGTGATAACCAAAAGTATTTTCACCGAGGTATGTTTTACCATAGTAATTTTTTATCGGATAAAATTTATTCAACTTATCGTAAGGAAGTGGTGGAAGCGAATTCTGATCTGGTATTTCTCCTTTTGCAGTTTTGATGATCTCATCGCTGTTTCTATAAACAAGATTTTCAATTTCACGTAATGAACCATTCTGTTCAATCGCATCCAACAATTTTGGGAAGGTGTTATCACCCGGACCATAAATTATGTAGTCAACAAAACCAGAGCTGATTGAACATTTGTACTGGTTCGATGCAAAATATCCTCCCCAAATATTTATCATTTCGGGAAATTTATTCTTAATTTTTTTTGTTATAGGAATAGCTTGCTGAATTTGAGGACCGGGCATAACAGTGGAAGCAAAGTATTTGAATTCGCCGGAATAGATATAATCTTCAATCTTTTTCCATGGGTCCTTTTCCATATTGCCGTCAACGATAACATAATCACGTTTACCATGGATGGATGAGGCAATCTGGAGGATTGATAACGGTATGCGATGGTTGTATTTTCCACTTCGAGGATTGAAGAAAATAATATTATTCATTAGAGCTTATAACTGTTATGTAAATATCATCAATCTAAAATTATGAAATGAGTTACATTGATAACAAATAATTTTTAATATTAGTTTATTTTATTCGAGCAACACTAAGAGAATATTTTTTATGAGCATTCCGGGAAAGTTAAAACGTCTCATTTCATCTACAGTTAAATTTTCTTCAAAGAAAACTTATTCAGCTGCAGACGCTTACAGAATTTGGGCTGACACTTATGATCTTGAGCAGGATAATCTGATGCTCTATTATGATAAAATTATTCTGAACGAGTTGATTTCGCAAATAAAGTTGAAAGGGAAAGTGATCCTTGATTACGGCTGCGGAACCGGACGGAACTGGGAGTATCTATTAAAATATAATCCCGCAAAAATTATTGGTTGTGATGTTTCTCCGGAGATGCTGAGTAAGCTGAAATTAAAACATCTAAATGCAGAGACATATTTAGTAAAAAGTGATAGACCGACTTTCCTCAATGATAATCAATGTGATGTGATACTCTCTACTCTCGTTGTCGCGCATATTAAAAATATTATGGAATTGTTTGCCGAATGGAATCGTGTTATTAAAACTTCCGGTGATATAATCATCACGGATTTTCACCCTACGTTGCTGGCAAAAGGTGGTTCTAGAACTTTTAAGCATGAGAATGAATCAATTACAATTGAAAATTTCATTTACCCGATCACAGAAATAGAAAGATCCCTTTCTTCTTTTGGATTTAGGACGGTTAATTTAATAGAGAAGAAAATTGAAGATGATGTAAAATACTTTTATGAAAAGCACAATGCTCTCAACGTTTATGAAAAATTTAAGGGCATTCCGTTTATTTACGGCATTCACATGAGCAGATAAAATGTTAATAAATAATGTTTACATCATAGGATCTGGAAAAGGGCCATCAAAGATCGAAATAAAAGGATCAAAGATTACATCCGTTACTTCTGCAAATGGAATAACAACTAGTCCTCAAAGTGAAATTTCTTACAACTTTTCTAATGCAATCGCATTTCCCGGATTAATTAATTCTCATGATCATCTGGAGTTCAATTTATTTTCTAAGCTCGGCAATAAAATTTATAATGATTACGTTGAATGGGGGAATGATATCCACGAGAATAACAAAGAACAAATCGAAAAGATTAAGAGAATTCCATATGAATTAAGATTCAAGTGGGGACTGTATAAAAATCTTATTTGCGGAGTAACCACTGTTGCTCATCACGGGAACGGGAAGATTTTTAATTTCAAAAATCTGCCAGAAGTAGTTTCACATTATAATTATCTACATTCAATCAGACTTGAAAAAAAGTGGAGACTAAAGCTCAATCTTTTATTCAACGGAAAACCATTTGTAATTCATATCGGTGAAGGTACGAACCATGAATCTTTTGAAGAAATAAATGATTTATTAAAGTGGAATATTTTTACAAAAAAAATAATTGGCGTTCACGGTACGGCAGCTGATAAAAAACAAATCGGTAGAGTTGAAGCGCTGGTTTGGTGCCCGGATTCAAATATTTTTTTATATTATAAAACAGCAGACATACCTTCGCTGAAAAAACATACGATAATTTTGTTCGGTACAGATTCTACATTAAGCGCTGACTGGAATTTATGGAATCATCTAAGATTTGCAAGGAAGATGGATTATCTCGATGATAAAGAACTTTATAATGCTATTACTGTTAATGCTTCAACCGCTTGGGGAATGAATTCTATTGGCTCAATCGAACAAAATAAGGCGGCAGATATAGTTGTCTGTAAAAATAAATTTAAAAATGAATGGGATAGTTTTTACAATACTAATCCGGAAGATATTCTATTGATTGTAAAAAACGGTGAAGTAGTTTTTATTGATTCGGAATTAGTAGAAAATCAAAATGCAGTAAATCGAAATGAATATGATTTAATTTCAGTAAACTCAGTTCAAAAATATATTATAAAAGGTATAACAGAGCTTATGCAGGCTATCAAGCGTTACGTTCCCGATTATAATTTCCATATTTCATCGCATTAAATTTAGTAAATGGATAGGCGTGAAGAATAAATTTCAATGCTATCATTTCTTTCCTTTTTCGTAACACCAATTTTGATTATTTTGAAATACAACATTATTAATAAGTAAACAACAAATCGTAAAAAAAATTATTGGACTGCCATGAAAACATTTAACCAACTTTACGTTACTCTAATTTTAGTCTTAATTATAACTGGAATTAATTACCCTCAAGAAAAAGGAGATTTTTTAACGAAAGCTATTGATAAAAATGTTGATCCCGGAGTTGATTTCTTCAAATACGCTACCGGAACTTGGATGAAAAACAATCCGATACCCGAAAGTGAAAGAGCGTGGGGAATCGGTAATCTTGTTCAGGAAGAAACTTATTCAAGATTAAGAAAGATTTTGGAAGAAGCAGAAAATTCCAAATCATCATTGGGAAGCAGCGAGCAGAAAATCGGTGATTTTTATTTTACAGGAATGGATACTGTTAGCAGAGAAAAGCAAGGAATTACTCCGCTTAAATTTGAATTAGAAAAGATAGATCAAATCAAGAGTAAACAAGATGTGGTTGATGTAATAACGCTTCTAAAAAAAGAAGGCGTTGGTGCGATGTTTGGTTTAGGCGTTGGGCAGGATGATAAAAACAGCGAACAGTATGCGTTATTTATGTCTCAAAGCGGATTAGGACTTCCCAACAGAGAATACTATTTCAGAAAAGATACAAGGACAGAAAACATTAGAAACGAATACAAAAAGCATGTTACAAAAATGTTTCAATTATTGGGTGAAAATGAAAAAGATGCAGCTAAATCAAGTGCTGCAGTTTATCAGATAGAACTTTCACTTGCGGATTCTTCCAGAAAACTTGAAGACTTAAGAGATCCGTATAAAAACTATAATAAGATGACCGTAACAAATCTTCAAACATTAGCACCGGAATTAAATTGGCAAGACATTGTTGATAAAGTCGGCGCACAGAAAGCCGATTCTGTTATTATTGGTCAGCCTGAATTTTTCAAACAGCTTAGTAATGCCATTAATATGTTTTCACTTAGTCAATGGCGGGCCTATCTGAAATGGCATCTCGTTAATTCATTTGCCGATAGATTGAGCGACGCTTTTGAAAAGGAAAATTTCAATTTCCGGGGAACTGTAATGACTGGTGTGAAAAAGGAAAGACCAAGATGGAAAAAAATTCAGGATGCTACTGAACGTGCAATGGGAGAATTATTAGGACAGGTTTACGTTCAAAAGTATTACTCGCCCAAAACGAAAATGAGATATGAAAAAGTTGTTGAAAATATGATTAATGCCTTCGCAGAAAGAATTAAAAAATTAGATTGGATGAGCGCTCAAACCAAAGAGAAAGCATTATTTAAACTCAATACTATAACAAGAAAAGTAGGCTATCCTGATAAATGGAAAAATTTTTCAAAATTAACTATTGATAGAAATTCTTATGCGCGTAATACTATCAACACAAGAATTTTTTGGTTTGAGCGAAGTCTAAACAAGCTGGGTAAACCTGTGGATAGATTAGAATGGGATATGACTCCACAAACTTATAATGCTTATTACAATCCATCCAATAATGAAATTGTGCTTCCTGCGGCGATGTTTATAGTTCCCGGCGTTCCCGATTCGCTTCTTGATGATGCCGTGGTCTATTCATATGCGGGCGCTTCGACGATCGGACACGAAATGACTCATGGTTTTGATGATGAAGGAAGACAATATGATGCTAAAGGAAATTTGAGCGATTGGTGGACTAAGCAGGATGAGGAAAAGTTTAAAATAAAAACTCAATTGATGGTTGAACAATTCAACGATTATGTAGTTCTTGACAGCATGCACATAAATGGTAAAGCAACATTAGGAGAAAACATTGCAGATCTCGGTGGACTTGTAATTGGTTATGATGCTTTCATGAAAACAGATGAATTTAAAAACAGCGAATCTGTAAACGGACTTACTCCGGCTCAAAGATTTTGGCTTGGTTATGCATATTCCTGGCTCGGACACACAAGACCGGAAAGTTTAGCCCAGCAAGTTATGACAGATGTTCACTCTCCCAATTTTTTGCGTGTCAACGGTCCTTTAAGTGATATACCCGAATTCTATCAAGCGTTTAATATCAAAGAAGGGCAACCAACGTGGAGACCCGAAAACAAAAGAGTACGAGTTTGGTAATTTTACTATAATAGAAAGATTGATTTCGGAAAGAATTAACAACTGTTTGTTTGAGATTAACCAAATATCTTTATGCAAGATAAGTTGTGATGTGTAATTTTATTTTGTTATAAAATTGACGCACCTAAATATTCCGATGCTTCCTGTCGGGTCTATTTGACGAATACCGTTTAACGCTGAATCGGCGGTCATTCCCCCTCCGATGATCAAATATTTATAGTGCTGCATTATTGTCATTCCATTAGATTAAATGATTAACATTCAGCCGTGCATAAAAATTCAATTTAAAATTGTAATTGTTTCGTGTATTTAATCTGGTGACTTGACTGCGGTAATTAATTTCAGAAAGGATGACGACGCTTATCTTAAGTAATCAACATTTAGCGCAACTTAATTTTGTGGATAATTTGTACGGAAGATTTTTCTAAGTTCCTAAATTTAATTTTTTTTCATAATTAGAAAGTATATTACAAACGACACGGCAAAACCGACGAACCATGCGTAATCATACAAAAAACGGAGCGATGGAACGAGCAATCCAATGAGAGCCACAACAACTCCGCCGATCAAAGAATAAATTGCTTTTAAGTTGAATCCGTTAGTGAATTCGTATTGTCCGTTTCTCCTGTAAAGATCGGTCACATTCAATTTTTTTTTCTTCACGATAAAATAATCGCAAATTAAAATTCCGGCAATTGGTCCCAAGAAGCTTGAGTACCCAACTAACCAGCCGAAGATGTAAGCACTGTAATCCGACAACAATTTCCAAGGCATAATGACAATACCAAGAACTGCGGTCATCATTCCGCCCCGGATAAATGTTATTTTCTTTGGATAAATATTTGAAAAATCATTTGCAGGCGAGACAACATTCGCAGCAATGTTTGTAGTTAATGTTGCGATCAACAATGCCAGCATTGATATTATAACAATAATCGGATTTTGAAATTTTGAAAGGAGAACTACCGGATCCCAAATTGCCTCACCGAAAATAACAACTGTTGCAGAAGTAACAGCAACACCGATGAATGAATACAAAACCATTGTCGGCGGTAATCCGATTGCCTGCCCCAACATTTGCGCTTTCTGACTTTTTGCAAATCGCGAGAAATCCGGAATGTTCAGTGACAGAGTTGCCCAATATCCTACCATACCGGTTAGAGAAGGAATAAAAAATCTCCAGAACTCTCCAATGGTTTGAAATTTACTCGGCTGACTTAAAATTGGTCCCCAACCGCCGCCGCGAATGTATGCCCAAATTAAAAGTGCAATTCCAACTATAAGAAGAAATGGAGCGCCGAGAGCTTCAAGCCAGCGGATGGATTCCATTCCGTTAATTATGAAATAAACATTCATTAACCAGAAAATTAAAAACCCTGCAGCAGGTCCCAAAGACCAAGTTGCCCATTGAGGGATTAAAATACTTACAAGGGAATTCAAAGCTTGTCCGCCGATCCATGTTTGGATACCGAACCATCCGCATGCAACAATTGCACGAAGAATTGCCGGAACATTTGAACCAAGTGTTCCGAATGCAGCTCGAGCTAATACCGGAAATGGGATTCCATATTTTGTTCCAGCATGTGCATTTAAAATCATCGGGATAAGTACAATAATATTTCCAAGCGCGATTGTTAACAATGCCTGCCACCAATTCATTCCGCCGGCTATTAATCCGCTTGCCAGCATGTAAGTAGTAATACAGACGCTCATGCCGATCCAGAGAGAAGCAATATTGTATGTGCCCCAAGTTCTCTGTTCTATTTTCGTAGGAGAAAGATCATGATTGAAAAGTCGTGAATCAGTAAGTTCTGAGAGATCGGTTTCTACCAATCCGCTGGAAGAAATATTTTCCATAGCAATCCCTTTGTGGATGATTCAAATGAAAAAATTTTTAATAATGTTTTTCGAACACGATCAGCTAATTCCAGGCGCCACCATAAGTGTTCCGCTTGATATAATTTCCTCTTCCCGGTTTGCCGGAGAACTTGCCTTTCTCAACTATAATTTC
>Ga0209777_10009710_pt1 | contig 10320 bp, 6 predicted proteins | sample FrelakmetHBP12HB_FD_187147 | JGI IMG/M metagenome (GOLD analysis project Ga0209777, IMG submission 187147) | Freshwater lake sediment microbial communities from the University of Notre Dame, USA, for methane emissions studies -HBP12 HB (SPAdes)... | ecosystem: Environmental > Aquatic >... | reverse complement strand
ATATACAATCTACTTCATTACCACAAGCTTACTGGCGGATGCAACCCTCTTACTATCTGTGGTGTTAGCCGACTGAGCGGACAACCGGAAGATGTAGACGCCGTTGGCAATCAGATCGCCATCAGCGTCGCGCACATCCCACCGCACATCATCGTGATAACCGCTGCTATGTGGCAAGTCATCTATTGACATTATCTCCAAACCGGAGACAGTGAATATCTTCAAATTTACGTCGGTCGCCTCTTCGGACAGGATGTAGGCAAACTGGCACTTGTCAGCAACCGGATTGGGGTAGCAGAGAAGCTGCGTGATCTCCAAACCGCTCGTACTGCTCACCTTGAATGACAATTCCTTCTGGTTGGAATTGTTCGCCGAATCCCACGCTTTGACCCTCAACCGGTGCTCTCCCGGCGTCAATTGCGGCAGGGTCATGGTCGCCTTACCGCGCTGATAGCTCCCCGCATCGTACGCGAAACTGTCGGTCAAAGCGAAAGTCATCTCAGCATTCTCGTCAATAACCATTTCAATCGTGTGTCCGATATCGCCGCTCAAATTGATTCCCAGTGAATCGAATAATTCCATCGTCACTCTGGCATTCTGCGAAACCTGCGCACCGTCCCCCTTGGTTGGATCATCAGCAAAATAGACCGCCAGATTGGGTCCGGTTGTGTCCGTGACATCCTTATTTATGCTGCCGATTGCTATCGGAAATATATAACCCGAGGCGCCGCTGGTGCTCGACAAAGCATAGCTGCTGATGCGCGCGCGCTTGCCTCCATAACTAATATCCTTGGGAACCACGAACTTGAGATTGAAGCGACCGTTGGTCACCTCGACCTTCCCACGATAGATTTCCGGACCATATTCCTTGTAGCTGACATAGAGAGATGGGAAATCACGCGTCCTCTCGTTGTCGAATACGCTTACGCTCATATTTCCGTTGAAGTTGCTCTGCAGCACACTGTCCTTGTCTTCCACCTGTCCCGATAACTCCGTTACGGTTAGTGCCACCAGAGAATCCGGCTGGAAGGTCACGAAATTGATCGTGTTCGGCGCCACGCCGAGTCGGGTCAGCGGGTCACCAAGGTAGATGTACTTGCGGTCGTTGTCGCTTGCATCCCAGCTTCCCTGTCGTAGTAGCTTGGCGACAAACACTGCCTCGGCGATGGTGTAATTCCTGTCCGAGAAAAGCTGCCCGAAAGCCGCTTCATTAAACAAGAAGTTCGGCCGTGAGTAAACCAGGCGAGTCGCTGAGATCGTTCCCACAGCTCCTCCCGAAGCGTAGCGTAGAAATTCTTCCCCCATACCCTCCGACAACGGATCATCGAAGAAACCGATAGAGCAGGAGGCATTGAAAATTAACGGCAGGCGGTCTGAATTTTGTAGACGCGGGATGTCCTGTATCCGCCGGAACATTCTTTCGTCAGACCACAGATTGGGGTTTCCGTGCCCGACATAGTTCACCAGCAGGGTACCGTTGTTGATCGAACGGATGATCGCCTCGCGGGCGGCCGGTTTTTCGCTACCAACATAGGGATAATCTATACCATATATCTTGCTGAGATCAAACTTCGGCGGAATACTCCCGTCGGCCAAATTCTCGGAATCGACGGTGTGTTGAATCTCATTTGACTGGCCGGCATGATTCTGATCATCCGCAATCAGCGTTATCAAGTTACGCCATGGACCGTTATTGCCGGCCGCGTCGTAGTTTTTCATCTTCTGTGCTACGGTCAAAAACTCGGCCGCAGTTTTAACCGGCCAGCGCGATATCACCATATCCACACCACGATCGGCCGGAAAAGAACTATCGGCATCAAGCTCATGCGGCTCACCGAAATAGACGAAATTCTCGTCTGAGATCGTCGAATCATTCGCAACAATGTACGGGGGTATATAGTTGACGCCTCCGGTACCCTGATTGTTGCGAAAGTCGTAGACACCATCGCCGGCCAGCAAACAGAACGATGGCTTGGCGCCGCTCCAATGCTTGTATGCGAATATCAGGAAATCACGAATCGCCACCGGATCAGTCATCCCGCCGGAAAACTGCGCGTACACGTCCGAAATGCGCACCACACGAACGCGAAGTCCATCATGGTTGCTACGGTATGCTGCGAAATCGAGCGCCTGACTGTAGAAGTTGTCGTGGGTGATGATAATCAGGTCGGCGGCGTTTCTCTCGGAACGGATATCATCAATCTGAGTCGGCACGATGGAAAACGGTTTTCTCACGCCCGCTTCACTCGCCACCGCAAACACTCGGCCAACGTCACTGGAAGGTGTCGCCGAAAAAACCGCACTGTCTTTGCCGTAGGCAACAGAAATCCACATCTGATCCCATAAGCGGGTTACATCGAGAACATATGTATTCGTCGGCGCGTTTTCTATCAGATACGAATGCGCAGAACCGGTCGAGTCACCAATGAAGACAAGCTCTCCGCTCAACGGCAATCTCAGCGCCCGCTCGCAGTCGATCTCGACAAAATCCGTCAGAGTCCCATATGCCGACGCAGTCAACTGCAAGCCGAGTTGATTGAGCGCCGAATCAAAGCGGCTGCTATGGAAATAGAAATAGGGCGAATGCATCGAGTCAACCGACAGATCGAGACTATTCAGTCGTACGCTGACATTGTTGGCAATTGCCTTCACGCGAAAATTGTGCGTTGCTCCTTTTAATGGCGCCGGTAGGTTCAGAAACATGTCAACCGTTGGATTGTCCGACCAGTACCAGTGGAAATAGTCATAGATGTCGCTTGTTCCGGGAAGGGAGGCAAGGATATTCTCATCTTCAAAATGCAGTGGATCGACGAACGTCCTGATTGTGTCAGCCGTTGGCGTATCCGCTCCATTGACGGCCGTCATCCGCTTTGGACTCCCCGCAAACGAGCCCCCATAGGTCAGATAGAACACACTGCGGTCGCCGTAAGGATTGAGGCGGTACTGCAACGTATCAGACCAGTCCCAGAAGTCGGGACCGTTGGCGTAGAACATGATAAAATCGTCGCCGCCAAATACGCCGTCTTCTTCACCGGCTACGGTGATCGCCATCTCCTCAAGCGAGTCGCGCTGCACAAAGTTGGATGTGGGCAACGCTTTGCCGCTACCGTGGAACAGCCGGATTGTGTGCGGATCGATAGCCGCAACATCGACACCGGCAGTTGAGAGGTCGGTCCGATTGAGCTTGTATATTCCCCGTGCCTTGATCGCAATGCGCACCCAGTTGGTCGACTGCGCAAACGGGTTGTAGATTGCGGCCTCCTGTGGCGCTGCAACCTTGGAATACCAAGCCGACGCCTGCTGTCCGTTAATCGCCAAATCGTTAATAATCTGGTCTAGACGGCCGTCCGGATTTAACCCGATCGTTTGCACTCTCCCCTCAAATTGAATGTTGATATCGGCTCCAATTACTTTTCGCCATTGCGCCCCTTGACGAACGGCATCTGGAATAAGAACCTTACCAAGCAATTTCGAACGCACCAGCACGACCTTGCTCAATCTGATTTCGAGCAACGAATCACCGATGGAGGCGCTTGCCGACGGCGCTGAAACTTGGGCTCCCAGACTCAAAGCGCTTGAAACCAGTCTCGGCTTAGTTCCGAAAGGCGCCAGGAAGCAGATTACATGCGAGTTTATGGATGAAGTCTCTTCGATCGGAATACCAATTGTCGAAACAGCGCCATCATATTCTCCGGCAACCGCCTTGTTTACGGCAGACGAAGAATCACTAAAACTGGCTTTGAACAACAAGCCGTTATCTGAAGCAGATAGTAACGATATGGGAGCAGTCGATGAAGCGGACGCCTGAGCGGGAGCCAGGGTCAGAAAGAAAGCAAAGAGAGTTAAGATACTGAATCGCAACATCGTTCTATCGACCTTCTGTTTGAGCATTAGAGTATAAAGACCGGCAACGTCGATGTAAACAAAAAACCGGCGCTCCACTATGCTCTGTCTGTTCGATGTCCTTCCGCCACAACGGAATTACACTTTACCTATCGGTCGATAAAACCTCTCCGATTCTCCTTAGCTACATAGAAATTAACGCTACAGCTCGCCTTTTGTCAAGCGAGACAACCGATTTCCTGCAATTTCCCTGCCGGAACTGCGCCAATACTCACGAAACCATTGAATTCGGTGAGGCAACCGTTTCAAACTGAAGAGGTTCCGTGTGCAAAAATCGACAGGTCAGGAATAAGCTACGTCCATCGGGACAACCATCTTTGCACTTGCCTGCACAATTTGTGGTACAAACGTACTTCGGATTAGTTGCAGATGGTGCAAACGGACTAACCCCCAGTAGTTTCGCATTGCGCTCATGTCTCTGCACCAACGCGGCGAGTTCTTACTTGGAGGCAGCTCTTCGACAATAATCCGGCAATTCGACGATCAGGCAGTGGTCTCGTAGTCGCTACTGTCGCACGTTTGCTTCCCCACTTGGTAGGCGTACGCAAGAGAGTTCCGCCTGAACTCACGAATCGTTAGCGTTCTGCATACCACGATAAAATGATTGACGCGCATACCCTAAAGCGCTACCTTCGTGGCGATGCTTGAGAGCTCTGAACTAAAGGAACTGGCAAAGCCGATTGAGGCGGACCTGCAGCGCTTTACCCGGCTGGAGTCTAAGACACTCAAAAATCAGTCGCCGCTGATTTTTGCCATTTCCCGACATATCCTCGCCAGTCGTGGCAAGCGACTGCGACCGCTCTTCACCTTCCTGATCAGCAAGACGACCGGCTTTAAGTCGCCCTATCTGGTCGAAGCGGCGCTGGCGGTCGAAATGATTCACACCGCGACGCTGTTGCATGATGATGTAATCGATGAATCCGAGACCCGGCGCGGAGTGCTAACGGTCAACAGCAAATGGAACAACCTGATTTCGGTCTTGATGGGCGATTACTTTTTCGCCAAAGCGTTTACGCTGTTGGTCAAAACCGGTTCCACTGAGATGCTGCGGCGAGTCTCCATGGCAACCGAACGAGTTGCCGTCGGCGAATTGCGCCAGATCGAAGAATCGTTCAACTACGAGCTTACGGAAGAAGAATACCTAAAGATCATCGCCGACAAGACGGCTTCTCTGTTCCAGACTTCGGCCGTTTCGCCGCCGTTGTTGCATGGCGCACCTGCTTACATGGTTGGTCGGTTGGCGAATTTCGGCGAACATGCCGGCTGTGCGTTTCAGATCGCGGACGATTTGCTGGACTTCGTGGGTGAACAGAAACGCACCGGCAAGAAACCCGGAAACGACCTGGTCCAAGGCAAAATCACGTTGCCATTGATTTATTCATTTGGAAAAAGCCAGACGCGTACGCGCCAGAGCATCATCAAGATTCTTGAGCGAGGGTTGCAGGAGAGTGACTTCGAGCGCGTCCTCGATTTTGTTCACACCAACGGCGGTATCGACTACGCTCGCGCGCGCGCCAGTTCGCTGGCCGACAAAGCGCTCTCCTATCTCGAGCCGTTCAGCGACAGCCGTCACTTCAAATCACTGGAGCGACTGGCGACATTTTCGATTAACCGTGACCTCTAATCTATTTGGCCGCGTCGTCTTACTGCGCCGAGAGTATAAGTACTGAAATGCCGAATCTGCTGCTAATCGCCGGTTATAGTCTCGCCTTCACTTCCGTTTGGCTCTGGCTAGTCGTTGTCACGTTTGTTGCGGTAATCGTCGGCACTTATTTCTACTATCGACGCACCAATCCCATGCTCACCCGCGGTCTGCGGATCACACTCGGCGTTCTCCGTGGTCTGGCGATGACGGCGCTCTTCTTTGTCTTTGCCGAACCGCTGCTTGTGGTCAAACACACCGACAGCAAGCAACCGACTATTGCCCTCCTCGTGGACAACTCCGCTTCGATGGCGCAGAACCGCAACTCCGCCGAGCAGTTCAAAGCCATCAACGATTACGTTAAGGATATCGCCGCCAAGGTTCCCCCGACGACGAAAATCATTCAATACACCCTATCCGACACCATCAACGAAAACGGTCAGATTACCGGCGTGGTCCCCGTAAGCGCCATCGGTGATGGACTAAACGACCTTGCCGAATTATACGATGGTGGGAATTTGCAGGGAGTTGTGCTCCTTTCCGATGGCGCGTCCAATGTCGGCCGCAATCCCGCGACCGAAGCCCGCAAGCTTGGCGTACCGATCACCACTGTCGGTTTTGGCAGCCCGAATCCGCTTCCCGATATCAAGGTTGTCGAAGTCAACTGCAACCCGGTCGGTTTTGCCGGTAAGGAATTTCCGGTGGAAGTTGTGATCGAATCGCGCGGTTTCGAAAAACTCCGTCTCCCCGTCCGCATCAAGCATGGCGACAAGGTGCTCGCAGAGCAGGATGTTGATCTGGTCGGCGATGGCAAACGGCAGCCAGTGCAACTGGCATTCGTACCTCCGTCCGAAGGAACTCTGACCCTCGAAGCTTCCACACCCACACAGAGCAACGAAGAGTCCGACAAAAACAACAGCCGACAGGTTCAGGTCAAGATCAGGAAAAGCCAGATCAAGATTCTTCTCGGCATGGCCTACTTAAATTGGGAATACAAATTCCTGAACAAAACTCTGGCCGCCAAAAAAGATTTCTCCGTCGACACCTATATCGATTCCAAACAACGCGTTGGCGGGACGGTACCATTCCCGGAGAACATCGACGCCCTGAATGAATATGATGCGATCATTCTCTACGACTTCGATTCCGATTGGCTGAACCGACACAAGCAATTGTTTGATGCTTTCTTTGATCGCTCCGGCAAAGGCATGTTCTTTATGGCCGGCGAAAACTTCGGCGCCAAACCCAAAGCCGACTACGTGCGGCAATTGCTCCCCTATCAGTTTGCCGAGCACGGACAGACAATCGTGCAAATGCCCACACCATTTACACTGACTGAGCGCGGCAAAATACATCCCCTGCTGCGTCTTGGCGAAGACATCAACCAAACCCAGCGCGCCCTAAACGCGCTGCCGCCATTTGCCGGATACTTGCTTGCGACGCAACCTACAAAAGATGCCGTCATACTCGCAACCGCGCCACCGCTCTTGCCCGGCGAACCGGAGCAACCCATCATGGCAGCGCAGCGTTATCGCAACGGTAAAGTTGCGCTTCTCTCGGCCTTTCCGCTCTGGAAACTTGACTTCCTCGCCAAGAGCGTTAATGAAGCCGACTCTTCCGTCGCCCGCCTGATGGAAAACATGGTTCTCTGGCTGATTGCCCGCGACGATGTCGAACGCCTTGCGATCACCCCTGACAAACCGATCTTTATCGCCGGCGAAACCGTCCGCCTCAACGCGCGCGTGCTGGATGAAAGCTATGTTCCGATTGATGATGCCGAAGTTGAAGCCCGCCTGACTTCAGCCGAGCACCCCAAGGATTCGAGCATCGTCAGTTTCCAGATGGTTCGCCCCGGTAGCTATCTGGCAACGCTGCATTATCTCCCCTCGGGCAATTATGCAATTAGCGGCGTCGTCAAACGTGACAAGCAGCAAATCGGTACACCCAACGCAGGTTTCACCGTCGAACCCTACAGCCTCGAAGACCTCTCGCACATCTCCGACTTCGATATGCTGAAACGCATCAGCGAAGTTTCCGGCGGACATTTTTATGCCGCCTCCGACACCGCGACGATTCCGCGCTTTGCCGAACAACCGGTCAAGACCACCATCCGTCGTTCCGAAATCGCCCTCTTTGATCATCCCCTCCTACTCGGCCTGATCATCCTCGCCCTCTGCGCCGAATGGTATCTGCGCAAGAGATACCAACTGCTCTAGTCCACTGTAGCAGCAACACTTGCGGTCGTCCTTATGCCTGTATTCCCGTAGGGGCATAGCGTGCCGTGCCCGCGTGCGTCATTTCAGCGCCACCAAGAAGAACCCTTGGTACACTCCCCGAAAAGGCAACCTTATACAGGGCATTGTCTCTTACATTCTATTGGAGGGATTGATCAGTGATGGAGCCGACGGTTCCGTTCTGCGAAGCAGTCGCCTTTTTGTGTTCGCGGGGGAACTGCCCACCCAATATTCATTTTGCTTTTTTCTAATCTCGCTTATATTTGTGATATTTGGATGTAGAGGAAGCAATGCCCGATCAGCCCATAATCATCTTCTGCGACAACTGCGACAAAGGCATCAATTTGGTAGCAAAAGAGACCATTTACCAATGCAAAGAATGTCAAGGGCAGGTCTGCAATAGTTGTTTTAATACTGAGTTTAAGATTTGTGTAGCTTGCGCAGCTCCGAAGATCAAGGCGCGTGGCGACGAAGCGCAGCGACAAAGAGAAGAGAGTGCAGCCCAAATCCGCCTGAAGAATTCAGAACCTATTTTGCGGGGTCTGAAGATCTCGGGCCTGCCAAGCAAGAAAGCGGACTTTCTGCATGGAAAACTTATGGCTAGATTTGGTAACTCAAATCCAGCAGTTGAGTTGTGCCTCGCGAGCGATTACTATTCATCGTCACGATTATTTAGAGGGAAAGAAGCGAAAACATTAGATAGTGCGCGATTCTTGATACTAGTAGGGGATTCGATTTATTTTGGATGGGGTTGGCCTGATCGTCCAGAGGGCGATTTTGAATGCTCGGGAATAGCCAAGAATCTCGACTCCGGCAATAGTGTAGTCATTTATTCCGTCCAAGCGTTTGATTCGAAATCCCCGAAGTCAACAGCCAAAGTCACCTTAGGTATGAATATCGGCAGCCATTTTCATCCGAGATATCAGACTGTGACGTTTGAGTTCAGTCCTAGCCTGTCTGTTTCGAGCAAGAAGTATGTCAACGATCAGTTGCAGAGGATTGACTTCGCTTGGAGAAGGATAAGCAGTTCCAAATGACCCTGAGAAAGTTGCGAACTGACGAGAATAATACTCTCCGCTTTTCACCTCAAAATAGGCTTCGAGCTGACCCCATTAACGCTATAATTGTTTCCGAGGGGCAACTACACGAAATTATGCTCCTTTCGCAGCAGTACGACTTTGAACGAGAGATTGAAAATCTTAACGCCGAAATCAAGAAACGTGAGGCAGAAGTTAATCGACTGGAAAAAGAACTGCGCAAACAAAAGGAAATGGAGGCAGCCGCGGCAGCCGCAGCAGCTGCTGCTTGGCACGACGCGCAACAGGCGCAGAGTCAGGCCGCGGTTGACAATTTTACGGCCAGATTCTCCGGACCGGGTGGTGCCTCGTTGGGCTCAGCTCAGCATCGAGCAGTAGGTTCAATGTATGTCATAGCCCAGCAAGCTAGATTATTGAGTGGGACTCCTGGTTATTCGCCTTCCATCGTCCAGCAAACCGCAATCCGTTTCTTTCCTTAGTTTCGTAGGTCGGCGTTCCCAGCGAAGCGTGGAACCCGACACTCTCCCGCGAATAATCCGCCCCCCTTTTTGTTGCGCCTCACTGCAAAAATCTCCCCGGACACAGTTAGTAGAACGCTGGTTGCGGCACCGAAGGTCACCCCGGAGTGCTCTGTGGGTCGGGTGATTAGCGGCAGAGCAAATCGTGATGATTTGTGCATCTACCTCCTACTCGATCAGGGATCGCCTGCGGTCTAACGGCAACGACTAAGCTAATGATATGCCGAACAATAACCGTTACGACCCAGGACATGTTCGTACTTCGCCGTGGTGAGTGAGTCTGTCGCTGTATACCTAGTGGCTCGCGCTGTCAGATACATGCCGTCCGGCTGACATGCTTTGATGTGTATCTCAGGGTGTCCCACCGCTTGCGGTGGGTTTGCTCGATTGTGCGCGGCGTACGTCCTCGTGGCCGCGTGGCCCGGACGCTCGTCCGGGTTTCAATCCACACATCAAAGCACGGTGCCCCATCTACCCTTGATGGGTCTCGTAAGTCTTCCGTAGCGATCGTCTTCGATTTGGGTCAAACCTGTCGTGACGAAAGCTTCGTAAGAACAGTTTACGCCGTCAACCGGAACCCAGTAATAGAGCGTATCATGACAGGTTGTTGTTAGTGGTCGATTCTCCTTTGCCAAGGGAACATTATCTCGCCCGCTTGCAAAGCGTGGCGCGTGTTAATTCCCCCTTAGCAAAGGGGGTTTGGGGGTTGTACTCCCTCCACCACCAACGACACATGCGAGTCCGATCGACCTCGCTACAATAGCGGACGTTTGCGATGTCGGTGACTCAATGGAGGAGCGTCCCCTTTTCCCCGCAACCCGTTCGCGTTTCCTAGGGGTACCCCACCCGCAAGGGTGGGCCTTCTATCGGATGAGTCGATCAGACTATGTCCAGAGAATCTCTTGTCCTGTCCGTGCCTTGGGCTTTGCTCAGGAGTGCGTGTCAGCGGCGCCGGCCATTCCCGCGAAAACGGCGACCCTGGACAA
>Ga0209777_10009709_pt1 | contig 10321 bp, 8 predicted proteins | sample FrelakmetHBP12HB_FD_187147 | JGI IMG/M metagenome (GOLD analysis project Ga0209777, IMG submission 187147) | Freshwater lake sediment microbial communities from the University of Notre Dame, USA, for methane emissions studies -HBP12 HB (SPAdes)... | ecosystem: Environmental > Aquatic >... | reverse complement strand
CGCGCGTGGCGCGCACCTTGCGGACGTTCCCCGCAGTCCACTCCGGGTCACGCAACGCCGCCGCTCCGGCCGCAATCGCCAGCCGGTCCAGGTTGTAGCTGTCCTTCACTTTCCACAGCTCGGACACGATCCCTGCGCTTCCGAACAACAGCCCCAGCCGCATTCCGGCCAGGCTGTGGCTCTTGGAGAACGTGCGCAGCACGACGACGTTTTCGAGTTCCCGAGCCAAGGCGAGGCAGTCGCCGTCGGCGAACGGGATGTAGGCCTCGTCAAGCGCCAGCACGCCGTGCGGCAGGCTGCGCGCCAGTTCCCGCAGTTGCTGCGCAGGATAGACGGTGCCCGAAGGCGAATTCGGCGACGCCACGAAGACAAGCTGCGCGGGACAGCCGAAGAGTTGCCGCGGCAGGTTGAAGTCGTGGTCGAAATCGAAGGACAAGACGCGCGCCGCCTGCGCATGGGCCAGAGTCTCGTAAAGCACGTAGGTAGGATACGGATAAGCGATTGCCTGCCCTTCTCCAACAAAGGCCCGGCAAAGCATGGCCAGCAGTTCATCCGAGCCGTTTCCATGCAAAATCTGTTCAACTGGAAATCCATAGGCGTCGGCGGCGGCTTGCCGCAGCAGCGTCGCTTTCGGATCGGAATAAAGCCTCAGCCTCTCACCCCCGGCGGACAGTTCCGCCTGGATGGCTTCAGCCACTCGCGGGCTCGGCGGGTAAGGGTTCTCGTTGGTGTTCAGCTTGATGACCTTCGCCCCCGCCGCAGGCTGCTCGCCGGGCACGTAGGGCGCCATCACCGCAATGTTGGGCCGGGCTCTTGGGGATCTTCGATTCTCGATCTTCGATTTTCGATTTGCCACAGCTAAACCGTTCCTTGGCATCCGCAATAACGCAAGTCCAGGTCGCGCGCCGCCCTGGTTTCGTCCACTCGTCCCACCGGCGCGGTGTGCGGCGCATTGAGCAGCAGTTCCGGCGTGGCCAGCGCCTCCTCCGCGATCTTCTCCATGGCCTCGCAGAAGGCGTCCAGCGTCGCCTTACTCTCGGTTTCCGTCGGCTCAATCATCATCGCTTCTTTGAGCACGAGCGGGAAGTAGATTGTAGGCGGATGGTAGCCATAATCAATCAGCCGCTTGGCGATATGCAGCGTGCGCACGCCCTTGGCCAGCATCGCTTCGGTAGGCTGCAAAACGAACTCATGCATGCACGGGGCCTTCAGCGGGCGGCGGTAGGTGTTCTCCAGGCGCTTGAGGACGTAGGCGGCGTTCAGCACCGCGTGCTTGCCGACTTGAGGCAAGCCGTCGCTCCCGCAACTGCGCATGTACGAGTAGGCGCGCACGAGGGTGCCGACGTTGCCCTGGAAGGAGCCGACGCGCCCGAGGGAGCGCGGGCGGTCGCAGGACAACTGATACCCCTCCCCCACCCGCTTCACGAACGGCACGGGCAGGAAGGGCCGCAGGCGCTCCTTCACTCCCACAGGCCCCGCGCCGGGACCGCCACCGCCGTGCGGCGTGGAGAACGTTTTGTGCAGGTTGAGGTGGACCACGTCGAAGCCCATGTCGCCGGGGCGCGCCACCCCCAGGATCGCGTTCAGGTTCGCGCCATCGTAATAAAGCAGCCCGCCGGCCTCGTGGACCTTTTTCTGGATGAGTCGAATGCGCGACTCGAAAAGCCCCAGCGTATTCGGGTTGGTGAGCATCAGGCCGGCGACGGTCTCGTCCAGCGCCCGCTCCAGGCCCGCGACATCCACCTCGCCTTCTTCCGTGCCCGGAATGGGAACAATCTCGTAGCCGCAGAGCGCCGCGCTGGCTGGGTTGGTGCCATGCGCCGCGGTCGGCACCAGCACTTTGGTGCGCTTCTTGTCGCCGCGGGATTCGTGGTAGGCCTTAATGAGCATCATCCCAGTCAGTTCGCCGTGCGCACCGGCCAGCGGATTCAGCGTCACCTCGTCCATCCCCGTGATTGCACTCAGGCCCCGCTCGAGCTCGTACATCACTTCCAGCAGGCCCTGCGCGGTGCTGTCGGGCTGCAGCGGATGCAAAGCCGCGAAACCCGGCTCGCGCGCCACAGCCTCGTTGATCTTCGGGTTGTACTTCATCGTGCAGGAGCCGAGCGGGTAGAAGGTGCTGTCCACGCCCACCTGGCGCCGCGAGAGCGCCAGCACGTGGCGGACGAACTCCAACTCACTGACCTCGGGCAGCTCAGGCGCCGCCTGGCGCAAGAGCTCCTTCGGCAGGACCTCTGCCGCAGAAACCGCGCCCGCGGGGTCATGAGCCGGGAGGTATTCCTGTGGGCGGCCCTTGTGGGATTTTTCGAAGATCAGGTCCATGCAACTGCCCCTCTGCGATAGCAGGCTCATACGCCCGGTGGCATCAACGTTCGAATGGACAGATTGTGGTGCTTGCGGTAGATCCTGAAATCCGAGTCTATCGTCATGACCGTTCCCCTATCAAGCAGTTTCGCCATTCGAACCAAACAGGCGTCCGTGAAATCCATAGGTATGTCAGCATACTTCTCCATAAGCCGGGACACGGCTCCAGCTTCGTCCGCCAGCCGAAACGATGGCACCACCACGCCCCGCTCAACGGACGCCAGGACAATACGCCTGCCTCCACTCACACTCGCCAGCAACCAGCAGGCTTCAGCCACAACCGCATCGCAGGTCAACATCGGTGAATCAACGCTCTTGAACACCGTATGCGCCCACTCGCAGTAGCGATCTGTCCTCGAAGCAAAGGCCACCAACGGCCCCGTATCAAGTATAACCGGCAAGGTCATTGCCCAAAGCCCTTCATGTACGCTTTGTTGTAAGACAGGTCCGGCGGTCCTTCGCAGGTTCCAGCAAGGTCGCGGAGCAGGTCATAGCACGAGGCCCTTGGCAACGGTTTCTTCGCACACCCGAAATGCTGTTCCAAGACGTCGCGGATCAGCATTCCCTTGGTGCGCCGGTGGCGCCTCGCCACTGCTCCCAGCTTAGCGTCAAGGGGATCGGGAAGCTTCACTGATACTGTCTTCATACAGCCTGACTCCTATGCACCAGCAACAGCCTATCGCAATTCTCTCGCTGAATCAACTGGCCTGAACAGCACCTACGTAACGTTCCATTTCCTCCTCCGTCCGTTTTTCCGTCACCGCCACGAGTATCTGGTTGGCTCGTGCCTTGTCGTATCGCCCCAGGTCCAGCCCGCCCAGAATCCCGGACTGCAACATGCTCTCCAGGACCTTGGAGGCAGGTTTGGCGGTCTCGATCACGAACTCATTGAACACGGCATACTCCGGCACCGCGGCAACACCCTTGGCGCCGCGCAACTTGCGGCGCAGAAGATCAGCCTTCATCACGCACAGTTCACCCGCGCGCCGCAAGCCGCCGCGCCCGAGGCAACTCATGTAGAAATGTGACATCGCGGCGCACAACGCGCTATTGGTGCAGATGTTGCTCGTGGCCTTCTCGCGCCGGATGTGCTGCTCGCGGGCCTGGAGTGTCAGAGTGAAGGCGCGCCTGCCCTTCACGTCCACCGTCTGTCCCACCAGCCGGCCCGGCATGCGGCGCACCAACTCCTTCGTGCAGGTCAGATATCCGAGGTACGGCCCGCCGAATTGGAGCGGCACGCCCAGCGCCTGCCCTTCCCCGCAGACGATGTCCGCCCCCAGGCTGCCCGCCGGCTGCAGCAGCCCGAAAACAAAGGGGTTCGACACCGCAACAAGCAGCGCGCCAGCCTTGTGGGCTTCTTCAGCCGCGCCGCTGATGTCTTCGACGGCGCCGTAGAAATTCGGGTACGCGACCGCCAGCGCAGCGTCCTGCTCGGACACGCTTTCCACCAGCCCCCTGAGATCGCTGCGGAACCCAGGCGCTCTCGCCGGGATGACCTGCAGTTCCACGCCCTGGAAGCGGAGCAGCGCCTGCACCGTCTCGAGGTAATGCGGATGGAGCGCGCCGTCGAGCAGCAGCCGGTTGCGGCCCGTGTGGCGCAGCGCCATCTGGCAGGCTTCCATGGCCGCCGTTGCGCCGTCGTAGAGGCTGGCGTTGGCCACATTACAGCCGCACAGCGAGGCCATCATGGTCTGGTATTCGTAAATAAGCTGCAGGATGCCCTGGCTTATCTCGGGCTGGTACGGCGTGTAGGCCGTGAACAACTCACCGCGCAGAACGAGCTGCGCCGCGGCGGGCGGGATGAAGTGATCATAGGCGCCCGCGCCCAGGAAACAGATCAGCTCCTCCGTGGAACGGTTCTTGCGCGCGCGGCGGGCCATCTCGGCGGCGAGTTCCATCTCGCTGATGCCCTTGGGCAGGTCCAACGCGCCGCACTTGAGCCCTGCCGGCACGCGCGCAAACAGATCCTCGAGCGTCCGCGCACCGAGGGCTTCGAGCATGGCTTCGCGTTCAGCCGGCGAGTGCGGGACATAGGACACGGCGTCACTCCTCGCTGATCAAGGCCGCGTAGGCTTTGTCGTCGAGCAACTGCTTCAGTTCCTCAGGGCGACTCATCGCAATCCTGGCCATCCAGCCCGCGCCATAGCAGTCCTTGTTGATCGTCTCCGGCGCCTTGAGCAGGCCCGCGTTGACCGCGGCAACCGTGCCGCTGACCGGGCTGAACACGTCGCTGGCGGCCTTGACCGATTCGATCACGCCCAGGGTCTTCATACACTCAACCGCCGCCCCCAGCTTGGGCAGTTCGATGAAGACCAGGTCGCCCAATTGTGTCTGCGCGTGGTCGGTTATGCCGACCGTGGCCACATTGCCCTCAACCCTCACCCATTCATGTTCTTTGGTGTACTTGAGCTCCGGTGGAACCTTGGTCATTTTCCAACCCTCTCGTACCACGGGCGTCCCGCCCGGGACCGTGCACACCACGGGCCAGAGGCCCGTGGCACAATCCTCAATCTTTGGCCGGCCTGAAAAACGGCTTCGCTACGACCAGCGCATCCAGCCTTGAGCCGCGAACTTCGATCTGCAGTGCTTCGCCGAGCGCCGCGGCTTCAGTCTGCAGCAGCGCCAGCGCAATCGCGCAGCCGACCGTCGGGCCAAAAGTGCCGCTGGTTACCGCGCCAACCTGCTTTGCGCCTTTGAAGACCGGGTGTCCCGCTCGCGCAGCCTGCCGCCCCGCGAGCTTCAAGGCCGCCAGCTTGCGCGGCACGCCTTGCTGTTTCTGTCCGCGCAGCACCTCGGCGCCCAGAAAGTCCTTTCCCAGGGAGACAGCCCATTCCAGGTCCGCTTCCAAGGGTGTGATCTCGGTAGAGAGTTCATGGCCGTACAGCGGCAGGCACGACTCAAGACGCAAGGTATCCCGAGCGCCCAGTCCGCAGGGCAACATTCCCAGGGGCGTGCCAGCCTGCATGAGCGCGTCCCATACGCGCTGCGCGTCCTTCTTGTCGCAGAATATTTCCACTCCGTGCGGCTCTCCCGTGTAGCCGCTGCGCGAAACCAGGCAGGGAACGCCGGCCACCTGGCCGGCCATGAGCCGGAAGCGTTTGAGTTTCCCGAAAGGATCGCTGGAAAGGCGCGCCAGAATCTCGAATGTCTTGGGCCCTTGCAGGTCAAGCTTGTACCGCTCAGGAAGCAGATTCGTCACCACCGCGTCTTTGACGTTGGAGCTTATGTGCGCCGTGTCGCCTGCGAACGTGCCGGCATTGGTCACGACAAAGTACTTGTTCTCAGCCAGCTTGAAGATAATCAGGTCGTCCAGCACCGTGCCGTGCGCCGTAGTCAAGAGTGTGTAACGTCCCTGGCCGTCGGCCGACCCCGCCAGATCGCGGCTCACAAGGCGCTGCAAGCTCTCCAGCGCGCCCGGCCCTTCCACGTGCAGTTGTCCCATGTGAGCCGTATCGAACAGCCCGGCCGCGGTGCGCGTGGCCGCATGCTCACGCAAAATGTGCGCAGGATACTCGAGCGGCATGTCCCAGCCGCCGAAGTCAATCACCTTGGCGCCGAGCGCCAAGTGCGTCTCGTACAAAGCAGTCCTGTTGGCCATTGCCTTCGGTATTACGCCCAGTTGGCTGGAAATCAAGCCACGCATGGAAATTTTGGATTTTAGATTTTGGATTTTGGAGCGGCACGGCGCTAGTCAGGCGAGGCCGCGGGCGCGGGCTTCTTTGCGCAGCCGCTCCAACGTGGCTTGCTCGTCCAGGTGCGTGGTATCCACATCAATGGCGTCAGCCGCTGGCACCAGAGGCCCAACGGAGCGCGCGCGGTCTGTGTCATCGCGGTAGCGGATCTGGTTGCGCAAGCCGTCCAGATCCACGGGCTCGCCGCGCGCCTGCAATTCGGTTGCGCGCCGCCTGGTGCGTTCCTCCAGGTCTGCATGAATGTAGAACTTCAGCGCCGCCGACGGAAACACCACCGTGCCTATATCGCGTCCTTCCATCACCACGCCCCGGACGCCCTGGGCCAGCACGGCACGGGCTGCCTCGCGCATCTTCCGCACCAAGGCTTCACGCACGACAAGGTTATTCACGACGGGCTTAAGCTGCTCAGTCAGCGCCGCGGTGAAAAGTTCCCGCGTGCGGTCCTCGCCATTGACGAAGAAGCGCTGTTGCCCATCCCGAATCTGGTATGCGAAGCGCAGCTTGCGCGCGACTTCGCCGACCTGCTTGTCGTGGCTGAGTCCGATCCCGCCCTCCTTGGCCACGAACGCGACGGCTCGATACATGGCGCCAGTGTTCAGGTAGGTGAAACCAAGCGCCTCGGCCAGATGCCGGGCAGCGGTGGATTTGCCGCTGCCCGCGGGGCCGTCAATGGCAATGACCATAAGTTTCAAGTTTTTGGTTCCAGCCTTCAAGTTTCCGGTTCCAGTGCCAAGCACATAGAGTAAAGGATGAGGGTAAGCGTTCACGGGGCAGGATTCAACTTTTTTTCGGAAGCCGAGCGGACGAAGGGACGAGCAGTCCCCATTCCGAGCGCATGTCTGTTGAACCCGAGCCGCTTGGCGCTACGATATTGGCGCGCGAATGCCAGGCAGGAGGAAGATTTTGGGTAGCGAGATACACAACACCGGCCCGCTGCGCGGACGTTCTCTGGGCTTGCTGGGCGCGGGGAACATGGCCGAAGCGCTCGCCCGTGGCGTCATCAACTCAGGGGTGATTCCCAGCAGCCGCATCCTGGTCAGCGACGTCTCGGCCGAACGCCGCGCCCTTTTCAGTGACGGCCTTGGCATCGCGGCAACGGATGACAGCGCAAAGGTCGTGGCGTCCTCGGACCTGGTGGTGATCTGTGTGAAACCGCAGCAGGTCGGCGGTGTCTTGCAGCAGGTTGCTTCCGCCGTAGAGCCGGAGCGGCACATCATCGCCTCGATCTGTGCGGGAGTGACTACGGCGCGACTGGAGCAAGCGCTTCCGCCAGCCACGCGAGTCGTACGCGTGATGCCCAACACTCCAATGCTGGTCGCCTTGGGCGCGAGTTGCCTGTGCGGCGGGAAGCACGCACGCGCGGAGGACCTGGCCGCCGTGGAAGCGCTTTTTGCCTGCGCTTCGCTGACCCTTCGCGTCGAGGAAAAGCTGATGGACGCGGTGACCGGACTCTCGGGCAGCGGGCCGGCGTATCTGTTCTACCTGGTGGAAGCCATGGTCGCCGCCGGCGTGGCGGAAGGCTTCACTCGCGAACAGGCCACGCTTCTGGCCACGCGCACGGTGCTGGGCGCGGCGCGGATGCTTGAGGAGACGGGCCTGCCGCCGGAGGAACTGCGCCGCCGCGTCACCAGCCCCAACGGCACCACGCAGGCGGCCGTGGAGCGGTTGGAGGCGGACCAGGTGAAGGCCAGCCTTACCGCGGCCGTCCGGCGGGCGGCCGAGCGCAGCCGGGAGTTGGGAAAATGAAGGTTGAAGGATGAAGGATGAGGGATGAAGGGGCGGCATGTGCTGCTTCGTGTGTCATCCTTCCGCCTTCAGCCTTCAGCCTTGCTGAGGGCACCCATGGTGCGATTGGTGGTTGAACGCGGGAATGAGAAGGGCTTGAGCCTAAGCCTTGAGCCACCGATGACGTCAATCGTGGTCGGGCGTCTCAGGAGCTGCGCGCTGGTCCTCACAGACGCGCTGGCTTCGCGCCAGCACTTCTGCATCAGCCGCTACGGCAGCCGCTATGCAATCGCCGATCTGCAGTCGCACAACGGCACGTTCGTCAACGGGCGCCGGATCAACGGCGAAGTTGAACTGCCTCCAGGCTCAACCATACGTGTGGGCGAGACGCTATTGTCGCTGCGTCCGGAGAGCCAGCCGCTTGAAGGCGCCCTGTCCGGCAAGAAGCTCGGGGGCTACCATCTACTGGCGCGCATCGGCTCAGGCGGCATGGGCGAAGTCTACAAAGCCGTCCAGATCGTCCTAGGCCGGCAGGTGGCGCTGAAGGTGCTCTCGCCCGAGCTGACCCAGGACCGCTCTTTCGTCGAGAGATTCATGCGCGAGGCGCGCGCTGCGGGAAAGTTCAACCATCCCAACGTGATCCAGGTGCACGAGGCCGGCGAGGAGAACGGCACGTACTACTATTCGATGGAGTATGTTGAGGGCGGCTCAGTCCAGGACCTTGTGGCGAAGGGCCGCAAGCTCGACCCGCTCCGCGCTACCCAGATCATCATGCAGGCGGCCCGCGCGCTTGAGTACGCGGAGAAGGCCGGCATCGTGCATTGCGACATCAAACCTGACAACCTGATGCTGACCTCAGGCGGCGACGTGCGCCTTTCCGATCTGGGCATCGCGAAGACGCTTAATGCCAAGGGCAAGGCGGAGCAATCGGATGGTGTCTTCGGCTCACCGCACTACATGGCGCCGGAACAGGCGCGCGGACTGCCGCTCGACCACCGCTCGGACCTGTATTCGCTCGGCTGCACCTATTACCGCATTCTGCTGGGCCGGGTGCCCTTCACAGGAAAGGACGCCAAGGAGATCATGGAGAAGCAGGTCTTCGATAATCCGGAACAGCCGCGCCACATTGACCCGGAGCTGCCGCCGATTGCGTACACGATTCTCAATAAGTTGCTCAAGAAGCGTCCGGCGGACAGATACCAGAGCGCGTCCGCGCTGATCCAGGACCTGGAAACAGCCATCTCCCAGATTCAGGCCGGCACCAAGGGACTACCACGCATTGACCCGGCCCGCCGGCGGCGGCGTGAGGCGCGGTTCTGGAGGCTGTGATACAATTCAAAATTCAAAATGCAAAATGAACTGCCAGCAGGGCGCACCTTTTTCAATCTTGAATTTTGCATTCTGCATTTTGCATTTTGAATTCTGTTCGCTCCTGCCTCATTATATCGAAATATGGACACCAGCCCCGTGCCACAACCACGCCAGCAGGTAATGCTCCCGCCCTTGCGGGAGGGCCAGACGAAGCGCATTTCGCCGCTGAACGAAGCCCAGACGGAACTGTGTATACAGGCCATCCGCGAATTCCGGGCGGGGCTGTCCCAGGCCCTGCTCTACACTCCGGGCACTGTGCAGTTTGAACGAGTCTGCGAGGGAACCTTTGCGGCCTTGACGAGGATGCTAGAGGCGAGCGGCGCCTTCAAGCTGGGCGTGATCCGGGGGCAGGTGCTTGTCAACGGCGAGCGCATGGAAACTCCCACGGGCCTGCGCGGGCAGCTAGAGTATATCGAGAACATCATGTTCAGCGCAGGGGTTGGCAGCGTCAGGTTCAACGCGGGCTTGGCCTACGCCGAACTGGGCCCTTTCCTGCAGCTCCTGGCGCGCAAGCGGCTTCCGCGGGTCGAGAGCACGAAAGCCAATGAGTTTCTGCGCGAACAAGGCATTCAGCACCTGGAAGTGGACGACCTGCGGTATGTGGAGTTGAAGGGCGAAGAGCGGGTAATCAGCGGCGAGGGAACTTTTCTCTCCAACAATGTCGCCGCACACCAGGCGCTCTCGGATCTGGTGGACGCAATGCTGGCTTCTATCGAGAGGGTCCAGGACCCGGTGGCGCGGGACCAATTGCGGGCGGAAACGGCGGACCAGCTCATGGAGAAAAGCGAGGCCATGATGCCCAGCCTGCTGGCCACCTCGGCGCAACGGCTCAAACAGGCGGCCAGCGACGAGCACATCGCGCTCGCAGCCATCCCCCCCCGCGATGGCCGCTTGCTCCAGTACGCCCTGGAAGCCGCGAAGGGGCTTCCGGCGAGCGGCGCAGAGACAGCCCGCGAGGCGCTGCGTGAGCTGATAGAGCAGCTCGCGAGGCCGTATCAGGCACGCTCCGAAGACCTGCTAGCACACACTTGCCTCAGAGGCGCGGTGTCCGGACTGGTGCCGGATTGGCTGCTGCAGGCGGAAGCGTCCTTGGCTGGGAACACGGCTGAGGAGAAGCTGCGGGGCATCCTGTGCCAATCTCCAGGCGCGCTGCTAAGCGAACAGATGTT
>Ga0209777_10009708_pt1 | contig 10321 bp, 8 predicted proteins | sample FrelakmetHBP12HB_FD_187147 | JGI IMG/M metagenome (GOLD analysis project Ga0209777, IMG submission 187147) | Freshwater lake sediment microbial communities from the University of Notre Dame, USA, for methane emissions studies -HBP12 HB (SPAdes)... | ecosystem: Environmental > Aquatic >... | reverse complement strand
GCAACGCGCGGACGGACGATCCGCGGAACGTGACGTGGAGCTCGTGGCTCAACCAGCCGACCGCGCAGATCTACCACGTGTCGGTGGACTACCGCTTTCCGTACTGGGTGACCGGCGCGCAGCAGGACAGCGGCGGCGTGGCGGTGCGGAGCCGGGGCAAGTTCGCCGAGATCTCGATGCGCGACTGGGAGCCGATCGGTGGGCCGGGGGAGAACGGGTACACGGCGGGCGACCCGCTGCACCCGGGGATCGTGTACGGCGGGTCGGGCACGCGCTGGGACCTGGAGCTCAACCGCCCGATGCCGGGGACCACGTCGCCCCAGGCGCCGGAGCCGGCGCGCGCGGACTGGACGCAGCCGCTGGTGCTGTCGGCGGCCGACCCGCACGCGCTCTACTACGCGAACCAGTTCCTGTTCAAGACGACCGACGGTACGCACTCGTGGGCGCGCATCAGCCCCGACCTGACGCGGCCCGATCCCGGTGCGCCCCAGAATCTCGACGCGGCGGCCGCGGCCGACACGGACAGCGGCCGCAAGCGCGGCGTCATCTACACGATCGCGCCGTCTCCGCTCGCGGCGCAGACCGTCTGGGTCGGGACGGACGACGGCTGGATCCACCTGACGCAGGACGACGGCCAGAACTGGCAGAACGTCACGCCGCCGGAGCTGTCGGCATGGAGCCGCGTGACGATGCTCGAGGCGTCCCATTTCGACGCCAATGCGGCGTACGCGAGTGTGGATCGCCACCAACTCGACGACTTCGAGCCCTACGTCTACCGCACCCGCGACCTCGGCAGGACCTGGCAGAGGATCACGGCGGGGCTGCCGTCCGGCGCGTACGTGCACGTCGTGAAGGAAGACCCGGCGCGCCGGGGCCTGCTGTTCGCCGGCACGGAGCGCGGTGCGTTCCTGTCGTTCGACGACGGCGACCACTGGCAGCAGCTGCAGCTCAACCTGCCGGCGGTCTCGGTGCGCGACTTCGCGATCTACGGGAACGATCTGATCATCGCGACGTTCGGACGGGGCTTCTGGGTCGTCGACGACATCAGCCCGCTCCGGCAGATCGGCGACGCAGTGCTCGCGGCCGACGCGTATCTGTTCAAGCCCGCCGACACGATCAACGTGATCCAGGGCGGCGACGACGGCACCCCGCTGCAGTGGGACGAGCCGCAGGCGCCGAACCCGCCGAGCGGGGCCGTCATCGACTACTGGCTCAAGGCGGACGCGAACGGACCCGTGACGCTCGAGATCCTGGACGCCGGCGGGACGAGCCTGAGGACGTTCAGCAGCGCGCCGCCCGCGGCTCCCTCCGGTGGCGCTGGGCCCGGGGCGGGTGGCGCACCTGGCGGCCTGCCCCGCGTCGCGGCGTTGTGGCGGCCGACGAGCGAGCCGTTCTCCGCGGCTGCGGGGATGCACCGGGTGGTCTGGCTGCCGGTGGCGCCCACGCCGCCGGGACAGCGCGGCGGCGGCGGGTTCTTCGGCCGGCAGCGGACGCTGCTCACCGGCACCTTCACGGCGAAGCTGACGGTGAACGGGCAGGTCTACACGCAGACGTTCAACGTGCGGCCGGATCCGAGGCTGCAGACGCAGTAGGCGGTTTTCGGACGAGTTGCCAGACGGCAAGTACTGAAGTGGTTGCCAGCCATCAGAGGACAGCAGCAGAGAAGGCCCCGCCGGAATCCGCGGCGGGGCCTTCGTCGCTCTTTACAGGTGCAGGAACCCGCCCCCAAGGCCGGGAAGGCGCTCAACAGCCCGCGCGATTACCGACACGATTGCCGATACGGCGACAAACGCGGTGAAGACCGCAGCCACCGTCAATCCTGCGTCCACCCGGGAGACCGCCACCTCCTGCACGTCGGCTAGCGCTACGGAAACCCGGCGAGGAGTGAAGTGAAAGGTGGCCGGCTCCCGATAGCCGACGATGGAATCCCCGACGATTTGCGCCTTCGGTATCACCACCGTACTGCTGTCGCGCCGAAGTCGAACGCGCACGTCCCGGGGCCGCGCCTCGCTGATCGCCTGCGCCGGCGAGACCGACTGCACGCGCCACGACGTGCAGGCGGTGAGCTGTGGAAGCAGCGTGACGAGCAGCGCTGCTGCGATCGGCCGATTCAGCATCTTCCTGTCTCCGCGCACTGTTCGCGAGCGTGTGACTACGGCTGGCCAAGGACCCGAACGGGAGTCGGGTGTTGCGCGTTCGTGCCGTCGCCGAGTTCTCCCCTGAAGCCCTCGCCCCAGCAGTAGGCGTCTCCGCTCGCGGTCAGGCCGCACGCGTGGGTGTAGCCGGCGCTGATCGACGCGAAGGTCAAACCGCCTGCGACGGGCACCGGCGTTGCGCTGTTGGTCGTCGAGCCGTTGCCGAGCTGGCCGCTGCCGTTGGCTCCCCAGCAGAAGGCAGATCCTCCAGCCGTCACGCCGCAGCTGTAGTCGAGCCCGGCGCTCACTGACTTGAAGGTCAGGCCGCCAGGCACCAGGGCCGGGACGGTGTCGGTACTCCCCCAGCAGTAGACGGGGCCCGCAACCGCGAGCCCGCACGAGTGGTTCCAGCCGGCGGCCACGGCCGAGAACGTGAGGCCTCCCGCGACGGCAACAGGCGCGGCGCTGCCGGACCGTGCGCCGTTGCCGAGCTGGCCTGATGCGTTCGCGCCCCAGCAGTACGCGGCGCCGCTTGCCGTCACGCCGCATGTGTGACTCGATCCCAAGTACCCGCCGGCGCTGACCGACGTGAACGTGAGCCCTCCCGCGACCGCTGCCGGTGAGTGCGCGCACGGGGTGGTTTGAACGTTGCCGGGAGCCCCGCACTGATCCGGGCCGGCCGTTGAGCCGTTGCCGAGCTCGCCGTCCCGGTTGTCCCCCCAGCAGTACGCCGCACCGCCGGTCGTCACGCCGCATGCGAAGATCTCGGCGGCGCTCACGTTGACAAACGAGAGTCCTCCGGTGACCGGGACCGGGGCCGCGCTGTTAGTCGAGGATCCGTCACCAAGCTCGCCGTTCTCGTTGGAGCCCCAGCAGTAGACGCCTCCACTGGTTGTCAGACCGCATGTCGGAGTGCCGCCGGCGCTGACTGACGTCAGCGTCAGGCCTGCCGCGCTCGCCATCGGACTCGTGTGCGGCCACTGGTCCAGGCCGCCGACGCCCAGCTGTCCGAAGACGTCGTACCCCCAGCAGTACGCGGCGCCTGTCGTGGTGATGCCGCAGGTGTGCTCGTCTCCCGCGCTCAGCACCGTGAATGGGCCTGACAACCGCGCGACCGTGACGTCGGTGCTGGCGGTGATCCCGTGGATGCCCGCGGTGATCGTCGCCGTGCCGTACGACACGGCGGTCACGAGCCCCTCGCTGGAGACCCGCACTTTGGCACTATCACTGCTGGTCCAGGCGCTGATCCATTCGTTGGTGAGCCGGCCGTCCGAATCCCGGCTTTCGGTGGTCAGGTACAGGGTCGCGCCCAGCGTCGTGAGCCCGGGATTCGGAGGCGTGATCCGGACGCTGACTGTCGGGCCCGTGACATCGAACGCGAAGCTGACGGCCGGCTGGAGGCCCGGCGACCGTGCCGTGAGCGTAAGACCGGAGCCCCGTTTGTCCACCGACACGTCGTCGAAGGTCGCGACGCCGTTCACCGCCGCCTTGGAGACGCCGCCCCTCAACGCCGCGCCCGCCGTGCCCGTCCCCTCGGTGATCTCGAGTGTGACGGTGTCCGTGGCCGTGGTGAGCCGCTGCAGGTAGTAGTCCTCGATCTCGACCTGAATGGACGATCGGAAGGGGGTTCCCTCGACCGCGAGGCTGGGGTAGGCGACGAACCCGAGGCGCGCCGGCGCACCGAGGGGCGGGACGCCGCTGATGCTTGAGTGCTCGGTGCCGCATCCCAAGACCAGCAGCGCGATCAGCGTGGTCGGGAGCGCCGGGATCCTCATTGTCTCGACCCCAAGACGGCCGAACCGAGCAGCGCGCCCGCGTGGACACGATCCATGTCGCCCTCCTCGCGAGTGAGCATATCGGCGGAGCGTCAGGCAGCCGTCAAGCGGAGCAATCCGAGCAGAACGGTCGGTGGAGCGACAGCCGAGCTGCGGCTTGCGCCCCGGTCCATCGGGGCGGGGCGGGGGCTTCATCGGTCGGCCGCGGACGCTGCTGACCGGCACGTCCACGGCGAAGCTCACGGTGAACGGACAGAGCTACACGCAGATCTTCACGGGGCGGCCGGATCCGAGGCTACCGGCCCAGTAGTCTAGATAGTGCGGATGAGAGAAGGCCCCGCCGGGTGGTGCGGCGGGGCCTTCGTCGTCATAGCAGCCTGCCGATGCGCAGACCACGCATGCTGAAGGCGCCCTGCACGGCCGCCACCACCCCCCACACGATGAGCCCCATCAATCCTGCGGCTGCGGCTACTGCGAGCACGGTTCTGCCTGCGTCGGCACGCCGGACTGCAACGCCCTGAACGTCGGAGAGTGCCACTGCGACGCGGCGAGGGGTGAAGTGAAAGGTGGCCGGCTCCTGATAGCCGATGATGGAGTCTCCAACGAGCCGCGCCTGCGGGATCACGACCGTGCTGCCGTCGCGCCGGAGCCGCACGCGCACGTCACGGGGCCGCGCATCGCTGAGCGCCTGCGCGGGCGAGACCGGCTGCACGCGCCACGACGTGCAGGCGGTGAGCTGCGGAAGCAGCGTGATGAGCAGCATCCCGGCAATTACCCGCTTCATCATTGCCCCCTCCTCCGCCCAGCTCCGCCGATCAGGCTTGCCTCCACGCCTTGGGCACGCCGGGTTGCCCCTTGGCCCTGGTTACCAGCGACCACCGCTCACACCGCCCATATGCCAACTGCCGATAGAGATCGCTGCCGCTATCACACCCACGGCTACTGCCGCAACTCCGAGCGCGAGCAGGCTCCTGCCTGCGGAAACCTCGGATACCGCCACTTCCTGTACGTCGCCGAGGGCGACCGCGACGCGGCGCGGGGGCCGGCTGTCCTGCCGCAAGGAGCCGACGATGGAGTCGCCGACGATCCCCGCCTTCTGGATCACGAGGGTACCGTTGTCGCCGCGGAGCCGGACACGCACGTCGTGCGGCTGCGAGTCCGCGGCCGTCTGCAGAATGGCTTGTGCCGGGGAGACCTGTTGTACTCGCCACACAGTGCAACCCGTTAGCTGTGGCATCATGGTGACCACCAGAATCGCGGCGATGGATCGCTTGACCATGGGACTGGCCTCCTCTCAGAACGCCACCGACACGCCGAGGCCCAGGCGACCGCTGGGCAACGGGACGAGGCTCGCGCGGGCTCCTGGCAGCCCAATGAGGGTCCAGCGCTCGGGCACGGCGGCGGCGGCGATCAGCGCGCCAACACCCGCACCGACGCTCATGCCGAGGAACGTTGCGCCGGCGCGGTTTATCTCGCAGCCCAGGGGCCTGAAATCGAGGCCGCCAGAGCTGGAGGGACAGGAGCCGCTCAGACCGTAGCCCGCGAACCCTCCGGCGGCCATGCCCACCAACCCCCCGAGGGCGAGCGCGCCGACGTGTTCGCCATGATTCCGGCTCACTTCGAGTCTCGCCACGGAGCTCAACGGGACGCGCGTTGGCGACAGGATGTGGCCCAGGAGGCCGCTCGCCCTGCGCACCAGGAGTGTGTCTCCGTGCACCTCTGCCAGATCCCTGGTCTTCCCGTTCCAGCCTAGAGAGGGGGCCGTGATGCGCACATGCGCTCCGGGGGCCAATGCGGATACCTCGACTCCCGTCGGCCGGCCGCGCTCCGCCGGAGTTCGGGGAGCCTCCCGATCTCCAGACCGTGCCATCCACCTCGTCTCCGCAATGTCTGCCGCGGGGATGGCACAGGGCACTCCGTTCTGGCGCCCGTAGACCGTATCGCCGATGATGTGCGGGACGGGGAGCGTGTCGAACATCAGCACGGTGCCCGAGGTCGTCGTGATACTCACCAGCCGCGACTGCACAGGAGTGACGCCCGATGTCTGATAAGCGGCACAGGCGCTGAGCAGCGGTGACAGCGCGACGAAGAGGGCTGCGCCGACGTACAGCTTCAGCGTGCTCATGGCGTGCTCCGGCTGCGGTGCCGCGGAGGCCGCTGCAAAGCCCTCCGACTGAATGCCAGTATGGGGCGTGCCCGTCAGGCAGGCGTCAAGCGCGCAATGCGAGCAGAAACGTCGGTGAGAGGGCGGGCGGCGCCGCGCGGCTTGCGTCCCACGGCTAGCGCTCTGTATATGTCTCGGGTGTCGCGAGGGCCCCGGCGCGGCCGGACCGGGGCGCGACGGGGTGCAGTCCGAACCTCCCACTGAACGTCTTCAGAGAGCACCGCCCGTGCAGCACATCCATCTCGGCGCAGTTGATTACGTCATCCTGAGCATCTACTTCGCCTTCGTGCTCGGCATCGGCTGGACGCTGCGGCGATTCGTGAAGAGCAGCGAGGATTTCTTCCTCTCGGGGCGCTCCATTCCTGCCTGGATCGCCGGACTCGCCTTCATCTCCGCGAACCTCGGCGCGCAGGAAGTGATCGGGATGGGGGCGTCGGGCGCGAAGTACGGGATCATGACGAGCCACTTCTACTGGCTCGGGGCGATCCCGGCGATGGTGTTCGTCGGGATCTTCATGATGCCGTTCTACTACGGCTCCCGCGCGCGCTCGGTGCCCGAGTACCTCAAGCTCCGCTTCGACGAGAAGACCCGCGGGTTCAACGCGATCAGCTTCGCGGTGATGACCGTGTTCTCCTCGGGCATCTCGATGTATGCGCTTGCGAAGCTCCTCGAGCTGGTGCTCGGGTGGAGCTTCCACATGAGCGTGATCCTGTCTGCCATCATTGTGCTGGCCTACATCTTCCTCGGCGGTCTCACCTCGGCGATCTACAACGAGGTGCTGCAGTTCTTCCTGATCGTCCTGGGGTTCCTCCCGCTGGTGCTGCTCGGCCTCAAGGACGTGGGCGGCTGGGCGGGGCTCACGGCGAAGCTCCACACGGTCGCGACGAATGCCGGGTTCGCCCCGGGCGCTTGGACCGAGTCGTGGCGCCACCTGAGCGCGCCGAGCGCCAACCCGATGGGCGTCGAGTGGTTCGGCATGGTGATGGGGCTGGGGTTCGTGCTGTCGTTCGGGTACTGGTGCACCGACTTCCTGGTGGTGCAGCGGGCCATGGCCGCGAACTCGATGGCCGCGGCGCGTCGCACGCCGCTGCTCGCGGCGATACCGAAGATGCTCTTCCCGGCCCTCGTCATCCTGCCGGGGATGATCGCCATCGCGCTGCACGTCACCCGTGGCGGACTGCTGCCGATCGGCGCCGACGGAACGCCGAACTACAATCTCGCGGTGCCGGTGATGCTCGGGCATTACCTGCCGTCGGGTCTGCTCGGTCTGGGTCTCACCGCGCTGATGGCGTCATTCATGTCGGGCATGGCCGGGAACGTCACGGCGTTCAACACGGTGTGGACGTACGACATTTACCAGTCGTACATCCGGCCGGGCCAGAGCGACGCGCACTATCTCAAGATGGGGCACGCGGCCACGGTGTTCGGGATCCTGCTCAGCGTGGCGGCGGCGTACGCGACGACGCGGTTCAACAACATCATGGACATGCTCCAGCTCGTCTTCGCGTTCGTCAACGCACCGCTGTTCGCGACCTTCCTGCTGGGGATGTTCTGGCGTCGCACGACGGGGCACGGGGCGTTCTTCGGCCTGCTGCTCGGGACGGCGGCGGCGGCCTTGCACCACGGGTTCACGCTGCCGCACGGTGCGGTGATGGGCCTCAAGGGCGGCTTCCTGGGCGCCGTGGTGCACACCTACCCGAGCGAGATGGCCCAGAACTTCTGGACGGCCATCTTCGCGTGGACCACCTGCTTCGTGGCCACGATCGCGATTTCGCTCCTCACCACACGCACCAAGTCGGACGAGGACCTTCACGGGCTCGTCTACGCGCTGACGGCGCGCATCAAGGACCACGAACAGCGGTGGTACAAGCGCCCGGCCGTGCTCGGTGTCATCGTGCTGGGGCTCACCCTTGTGCTCAACGTCATCTTCTGGTGATGGCATGATGAGACTCGACCTGCGACTGCCGATCGGACTGATGTTCACGATCTTCGGCGTGATCCTGATTCTGTACGGGCTGCTCTCGCCCGCCACGGTCTACCAGGTCTCGCTCGGGATCAATGTCAATTTCTGGTGGGGGCTCGTGCTGCTCGCGTTCGGGGGTACGATGCTCACGTTCGGGATCCGGGGAGAGGGCAGGCGGCGCCGCGCCGCCGGCTCCCAGTGACCCGCCCCTAGCGCGGCGGCCTTAGCGCCCGCCGAGCGCCGTGGCGGCCGGAAGGGCATTGCCGCCTCCATCGAAGAGCGCGAGTGACCCGCCGCCCCAGATGAAGATTCCCGGTACCTGGATCGCTTCCGGATACCACCAGATCACCCCTGCGCCGTGGCCACCCGGGGTCGCCGCGACGGCATCCAGGAGATCCCGGGCGAACTGCGCCTGCCCCGCCGGAGAAACCGGCCACGCCATGGCGGACTGCGCCGTCACCCAGCTCTCCCAGCCGCCGGCTCTCCACGGGTATGACGTCTCGACGACCACGATGTCCTTGCCGTAGCGCGCTCCCGTCGCTTGCAGGTTCCCCTGCAGGGCGAGCAGCGGGCCGTGCCAGATCGGGTAGTAGCTCAGGCCGATGATGTCGTAGGGAACGCCGTAGGCCGCCATGTGGTCGAAGAACCACTGCGTGCTCGCGGGGGCGCCGCCCTGCCCGAAGTGCAGCATGATGCGGACGCTGTCCCCGGGGGCGAGCGCGTCCCGGACGCCCTTGATGCCGGCCTTGAGCAGGCCCGTGAACCGGGTCCAGGCGACGAGCGTGTCGCCGCCGGCGACGTAGACTTGGCCCAGCGGCCAGAGCATGCCGCTGTCGATCTCGTTCCCGACCTGCACGATGTCCGGCAGCGCGCCCGCCTGCTTGAGCTGCGTCACGACGCTGTCGGTGTAGGTCTCGACCTCCTGCTCGAGGGCGGTGATGCCCAGGGCGGCCCAGGCGGCCGGCGTCGTCTGGTGGCCCGGGTCGGCCCAGGTGTCGGAGTAGTGGATGTCGAGGAGCAGCTTCGCGCCTGCGGCCTTGACCCGTTTCGCCAGCGCGATCGTGTAGGGGAGGTCGTTGACCTGCACGTCCGAGTCGTTCGGATTCACGAACAGCCGCAGCCGGAAGATGTTGAACCCGTGGGAGCGCAGGATCGCGATGGCGTCCCTGGCCTGGCCGCCGTCACGGAACACGCCCCCGACCTGCTCGATCCTGGCCAGGGCCGAGATGTCGGCGCCCAGGAGCAGGTCGGTCCGTGCCGGCGAGGAGCCGGTAGGCGAGTGCTCGCAGGCGGCCGCGATGGCGAGGGTGATCGCGGCGGCAAGCTGGCGGGCGCGTCGGCGCGTCCCCATCATTGGGGGCGGCACCGATCTTGCCCGCCGGTGCGGCGTCCAGCGGCAGGTCGAAGAGCGGGGAATGCGCGTGACACCGCCATGAGTCGATAGTAGCCACCGCGGCCTGCCGAAGCCAGGAGCCTATGGACGAACTGAGAGCGTTACGATCCCTCGCCGCGGCGATGGGGGTGCACACCCGTTACACGGATGGGCTGGGGAAGCGTGTCACGGTCGCCCCCGACACGCTGGTTCGCGCGTGCGCCGCGCTCGGCGCTCCGATCGCGCGGGCGCGCGACGCCGCCGAAGCGCTCCGCGCGGGCCGCTCGCGGCGCGGGGCGGGCGTCCTGCCGCCGGTGATCGTGGCGTGGAACGGGCTGCTGCCTGCGGTGAGGATCCCTGGCGGGCGTGCGAGCGTGGAACTGCGCCGGGAGGATGGGGACCTCGCTCCGCTCGCGAGGAGTCACGGCGCGTACTGCACGCGCCGCCGCCTGCCGTTCGGCTACCACCACCTGACGGTTGAGGCCGCAGGCTCGCGCGAGACGGCGACCGTCATCGCCGCGCCGGTGCGGGCGTATCGCCGGAGCGCTTCGCTGCGCAGTTGGGGGGTCGGGGCGCAACTGGCCGCGCTGCGCTCGGCACGCAGCCGCTCCGTGGGAGACCTGCGGGACCTGGAGACGCTCTGCCGGTGGCTCGGCGAGCGCGGCGGCGACGTCGTCACGCTCCTGCCGCTCAACCCGACGTTCAACACCGAGTGGCCGGAGCCGAGCCCCTACTCACCGGTGAGCCGGCTCTTCTTCTCCGAGCTGATCCTCGATCTGGGAGCCGCGCATCGCCCGGCGGGCGCGGTCTCGACGCTGGATGTGACGCGGGCGGACGCGGAGGTGCGCGCGGCCCTCGCGGATCAGCCCGTTCCTCCGGCGCCGGAGCTGGACGAGGAGTTGAAGCGCTACG
>Ga0209777_10009707_pt1 | contig 10321 bp, 12 predicted proteins | sample FrelakmetHBP12HB_FD_187147 | JGI IMG/M metagenome (GOLD analysis project Ga0209777, IMG submission 187147) | Freshwater lake sediment microbial communities from the University of Notre Dame, USA, for methane emissions studies -HBP12 HB (SPAdes)... | ecosystem: Environmental > Aquatic >... | reverse complement strand
CCTGCACCGTTGGGTCCAATGATACCAAAAATCTCGCCTTTTGTCACCGAGAAAGATACATCATCTACTGCCACGACATTATCATACTCTTTGTGGAGGTTTTGAACCGTGATAGCATATTGTCCGATTCCAGATAAATTCCTACCCGAGTCTGAGGATTGTGAATGAATTGAAACATGATTATTGTTATTCTTGGACCCCCGGGAAATTGGTGAGTCGGGTTGCATGGTTTGTGTAATGAAATATCCCTTCAATAAGATTTTTGATAAAAGTTCACACTGTGAAGCGATTTGAACCTCGTCGGGAAGGGAACACGAATTTGCCAGTAAATTCATGGCGGTTAATTAGTGCACGGGAGGGATTTGAACCCCTGGAATAGATCAAAATCAAAACCATAGGTAAAACCACGCTGTCAATAATTAGCACGAAAGTTGGGTTATATTTATATAGTAGAAAAATAGTGGTTAAAAACTAAGGTTTTCTACATATTTTTAAGGGTATAAGTTGAACTTCAAGTTAGAGTTCGACGAACTTTTTATGCACATCATACCTGGTTTCATCCCAGCAACACTAAAATTACTCGTAGAAAAAATAGGGATCAAACGATTACATTGATTGTGATAAATGATTTCGTCTACCTGGCGAAAGATTTTCAAAGAAGGGTGAGCCATAACCCGAGAATAAAAAATAACGAAAAAAGGACGTACAGCATGGTGTTGAGTTTTGCCACGGGTACGAGCTGCATCGGATCTGCATGATGTTTTTTTATTAAAGTCCAAATCTTTGGAAGGAGAATGACAAATGGAATTAGTGCGAGAAGCAGAGGCCAACCTGGATGGAAGATAAAAAAAACCAACATCAGAATATTCAGCATGAGCAATGATTGAATCATCAGGTACCCGTAAGATGCTCGTTTCGTACCCATCCGCAGAACTAACCCAATTTTTCCTGCGGCTTTATCATCAGGCAGATCGATAAGCTGACCAATCCATAGGATGGTAAGGGTACTGAAACCAGTTGTCGGCATCACCGCGTAAAACGTTTCTTGCATCATCATATTTTGACTAAAACCAGCAAGCATAATTGCCATGGGCCCGAAACTGAACCAGATGAGTATTTCACCTATCCCTCGATATCCAAATTTAAATGGAGTAGCTGTGTAATACTTACTTAAAAACGCTGAAACAAAATAAATGATACTCACATATAACCACAAGGTCTGATCAATGACAAAGAAAAGCCCAATCATTGCGAGAAAAGAAAGAAGCAAGCTCACTCGGGCAACGAGATACATTCGTGCCATCAGATATGGTTTTTCCAGAAGAACTCCTGATCCACCGCTATACGAATTTCGTCGTTCGTTTCCCTTTATGTCTGCACCTTGTTTGGTATCGTAAATATCATTGTAAACATCGGTTGCGAGGTGTAGACCAAGTCCCATGAGCATGACAAGGAAAAACCCTGGAAAATGAAAAGAACCTGAAATGGAAAACGCGGTTAATGTTCCAACTATTAAAGGGAACACAATTCCTACGAGGAATTGAGCACGAAGCAATTTAAAAATTTCAAGTAATTTTATATCCATAGACCTCTCTTTTTTTATTCAATTGCTTGGCTGCTCAACGGATCTTGAATTTCGCATACAAGAGTTTATTATTAAATATATTGCATAGTGTAATATCACATGTGCAACAAAAATATGTGTTACACCCTATTATTTTTGTTTCGTTCCTTTTATTATTCGTATGGAACGCGCTGCAATGATATGCTCTTCCAATAGTATGATGCCTACCGTCTTTAATAATCCATACAAATCTGAATGCATGAATTGTGGGTAATATTTTGTCTCGTATATTTTCCCAAAGTAATATACGCAAAATCTCCAGATTTTATTCTTTGGTATGCGATATTCGATTATTACTATGGATCCTTTTGGTTTTGTCACTCGTACCATCTCCTGTAGTACGTTTTCTCGGATGTCAGGGGCCATGTCATGTAACGCAACGCAAATAACAGAGACATCGAAATGATCTGATTCATAAGGGATATGTGTCGCATCAGCAACTTTAAACTTCATGTTCGGATATTTGTTTTTCTTTATCGCGATTTTCAACATTTCTGGTAGGAGATCGATTCCAACGACCTGGTACCCTCTTTTTCCAAACGCGAACGCCTGTCGTCCTGTTCCCGTGGCTACATCTAGAATCAATGCGTCTTTTGGTGCATTTGTGATATCCACTGCTTTTTCTCGTATCCTTGAAAAAGGTATCTGGATGAGGTCATAAAAAAAGCCCCATCGTGCGAAATAATCTGTTGTATAATTTGTATGATTCTTATCCATGTTCATTTCCTTAAATTAATTTTCCATGATGATATGCTTCATTTCTAAAGAACGAAATCATTCCCTGTCTTACATATTTTTCTTTTTCCATTTTCTCACCTAAATCTAAAAAGCTATCATAGTAATTCTTCTTAATGTTTAAAATTAAATCAATAAAAAAAATGCAGGAGAAGAGATTTGAACCCCTGGACATCTTCAACAAGGTTGTTAATCATTCGAATAAAAAACATGTGTTAAAACCGTGTTAATGCTTCTCCGAAATATGATGATAGATATATATACTGGGAGATTTTTGGTAATTTCTCCCAGTAACCTTAAATAAACATCAAACCACGATTATTGATTTTTGGATAAACCCCCAAAGCACGCAGTAGGCAGACACCGTGAGTGTTTCGCCAGGGGACGCTGTCACGTTATAGTTGTAGGTTAACAGAAAGATCCCCGGTTGTTTTTGGTATAGGTATGCCTGGTAGGTTTGACCGTTTTTATCGATTTCGATTCGATAGACATAATGAATCTTTGGTGCTGGTGAGAAATGAATGACCGTGACTTTAAGGGTGTGCATCTGTGCATTGTATTTGAGGCCGATGTAACGTGGTGCTGTTGCGCCCACACAGGCGGTCATCATCGAGGTACTCACAAGAAGGGCTCCCATGATTGCTACAAGTTTTAGGTATTTCATGTCTTCACCTCCTAAACTCCTATGATATGCCAGACTTCACCGGTTGGAATGACAGACCCTGGCATTTTTTCTGTGATAACATACACTTCCCCGGACTGGTCTTGTCCCATGGCTGGGATATACAGGTTGATTGGTTTGTCGTTTTGCATGAAGAACTCCATTTTCTTCCAGGCGGCTGGTCCTATCTGTTCAAGGTAGAAGAGTTTCGCGCGTGCCTGGAAAAACGTGTCGCTCCAATCCGCGAAGATGTATTTTCCGGTAAGCGACGGGGATTGCGCTCCTCGGTAGACATACCCACCTATGACGCAATGGCCGATATAATGACTGTAGTCATTGATTGGTGGGGTAAGGTCGCTGATGTTAATGTGAAGTTGTTCGGCGAGGGCCGGGTCGAACAAGTGGTTTCCTTCCATGATTCTCCAGCCGTAATTTTGTCCTTTTTCCACGATGTCGATTTCCTCCCATTTGTCTTGGCCGACGTCCGCGACGAATAGTTTCCCGGTTCCAGTGTCAAAGGACATTCGCCAGGGGTTACGGAATCCTATTGCGTAGATTTCATCGTTCCCAGGGACGCCAACATACGGATTGTCTGATGGGATTGAGTACGGTGAGCCATGGTTAACATCAATACGCAGGATTTTTCCTAATGATGTGTTAATATCCTGTCCTGTCCCATGAGGGTCCCCTTCACCACCGCCATCCCCTGTGCTGATGTAGAGGTACCCGTCAGGCCCGAATGCGAGTGACCCTGCGTTGTGGTTGAATGCAGGATGATCAATAGTGAGAAGTATAGTCTCGGAAGCAGGGTCTGCGACCTCAGGGTTTGCACTGACATGGTATTCTGCGACAACGTCTTTATGATCCATACCAGGGGTTGTGGTCGGGGCACTATAGAAGACGAAGAACCTGCCGTTCGTTTGATACTCCGGGTGAAATGCTAAACCGAGTAACCCTCGCTCGTCGTAGAATGGAATAAGTTTCGAAAGTTTGCTTTTGATGTCCAGGAACGGGGTGTTTAGAAGCGCCCCGTTTTTTATGATATCGATCTGCCCGGTTTTTTCCACGATGAACATCCGGTTTGACCCGTCGCCAGCATTGGTTAAAAGCACTGGTGATTTCAAACCGCCTGCGATTTTTTCCAACCGTACGGTGACCGCGTTATCATTTCCTGGGAGGATCATGACCTTCAGTCCCTTTATATTCCCGTTCCCGGTGTCATTGGTGGCGTTTGCATTGGATGCGGATACAGTGACCGTGATGTGGGTCGTTCCCCATCCTATCACGAACGGTATTTTAACAATGATGCTTTGGTCAGGGAACATGGTCGGAATGTCACCTGATGCTTGTTTCCCCAGCAGGATAAAGCCCTTATCTAAGGTGATTATCCAGTGCACATTAGTAGCGTCCACGAGACCTACGTTATGAATCACTGCGTGGACGCCCAGTGTTTGAAAGAGTTGATAGCTTACGTCAAAGTCCCTGGTCATGATCTCTGTTTGCAAGGTTGTCTCTTCTGCAGTATTTGTTGTGGTTGAATTAGTAGGGTGTTTTTCTGCTGTCGCAAATCCAATGGTAATCATTAGCATAACCATTACAATTCCTACAAGTTTCTTCCTCATAGTTACTCCCTAAAACATTAATTCCTTATTATATATAAAGATGATTGTAAAATGATATAAGAAAGAATAAATACTGATTGAAAACGCTTCAATTTACCTTTTTTTATTGTATTCACCTTTTACAGAAAATAATATGTAATGCAGAAAAAATAGTTAGAAGATGCTTGTCGACAGACAGGATAAAGGAAATGAACTATTCAGCACGTTTGAGATTTATCTCTGGGAAAAATTGTTTAATTTCAAATTGCACAACGGCGATTTGAATTTCATAAGATTAAAATTATTTTTGAATTTATTAAAGTATCGAAACTCGACGGTAGACGGAAAGAAGAATATTTAAAGAGTAGGATGTTATGACATTTTAGTTTGTGGGAGATAATCTTATGAGAAAAAATTGGGTAATACTCATTACATTTATTGTTACAAGTATCGGAGTGTTAAGCGGGTGTACACAACAACAAACACCGCCACCAGGAACTACGAACACTGTCACCATAAAAAATTTTGCATTTGATCCAAATACTATTACAATCAAAGCAGGGGAAAACGTCACCTGGACAAATGAAGATTCCGCTACGCATCAAGTGAAAGAAGACAATGGACTTTTCTTATCAAGTCCGCTTGGTAATGGGCAATCATTCACCTATCGGTTTACTACAGTTGGAACATACAATTATACCTGTAATATCCATTCATCAATGCACGGAAAAGTGATCGTTGATTGAGTAACATGCTCTTCAATATCCCCTTAGCAATATGGCTAGGTATTCTAGCACTTATTTCTTTACTTGCGACGATATCCTTTGGCGTCGCAGTATTCTATTTCAAAAAAAATGTTTTTCATTATCATAGAATTCTTGCGTTCTTTACCATTACAATTGTGATTGTCCACATCATATTTGCTATTCTGCTTTGGTTCTATGGAACAGTGATCTGACACTATAGCTGTTAATGATTAGCACGAAAATGGGGTTAGGTTTATATATTAGAAAAATTAATGCTAAAAACTCAGGTTTTCTGCATATTTTTAAGGGGATAAGTTGAACTTCAAGTTTGCGTTCGGCGGACGGCGCTCTAATCCTTTTTTCCTCCTGTAGAATCATGTTTTTGATAAAATCGGACTCGAACCTGAAGTCAAACATAGTTGGTCATTTATAATATTTAGATGATTCTATTTTTTCCTTCTTTTTTAGTCATATGATTCGCAAAAAAAAAGGAGATTAAATTAGGAGAAATTCTTGGTGATTCTTTAAATGATGAGTATTTGTCTGTAGTATTTACTCTGGTGTTTTCTTTTCCTCTTTTTTTGGTACGAGATGGATTAATCCTGAACCTATTCTGGTGGATAGAAATACCTGTGTTTGTAAAGTTCTTCGAGGAGTCGTTTTCCATCCCAACATTCCACGCCATTCTTCGATGCGAGTTCTAACGCAGATTTGGTGAATTTGCTCGGGGTGATGACCAATGCATCGGGTGCAGTGTAATATCCCTTCGCTCCGAGAACTTGTTGAATGGCCTTAATTCCAACGGCCTCTTTTTGTTGTTTCAGCTGGACCACTTTTATCTTGCCGTCTCGCTCGAGTTTCAGGTCCGCGCTGTAATCGTGGCTCTCCTTCGTCAGGGTCACCCGATATTTCAGGTATTCGAAAAACCCTCCCATATATTTTTCAAACTGTTTTCCCGTTGTCTTCAGAATCTGTTTCATAAGAGGCGAATCCGAGGGATCGTCAGGTGGAATAAGAGGAAGGAAATAAGTAGGTATCATAAACGGAGGAGTATATTCGCGAATCGGTTGTCCATCTTGTAGCGGGTCTGTGTAATAGCTAAAGAACGCTCCTACAAAGGGGTCGATGGAGGTATTAGTGCTGTTGGTAATCCCACTCGCTGTTCTAATTACCCTATCCTGTGGAAAACCAGCATTGTCAGCGCCTGTGTTGTTTCCAAATGTACTGAAGTAAGCTCCTGAACAATTGAGGGCACCAGAAGTATTTATCTCCGGGGATATCCCACTGTATATGTAGGGACTATCTGGATGAATCATAGCTTTCTGCAGGATTGGAATAACAGGAGTTCCAGTGTTTTTTCCATAGTCAATGCTTACCGGTAAGATTGGATTTTTGTTTCTCCCTCGTAACCACCAACCAACTGCTGCACCTACACCAAAACTTGCAACACCAACACTGGTAGTGATGATTGGAGCGTTTTTTTGTTTCATTTCCAGCCTCCACACTGTATCTTTGAGCATATCTCTTTCATCTGAAATTATCTTATAATTCTTTTTTAAAAGATTGTTCTCGTTCTCAGCTGTAGTTAGTTTATCGTTGCGTTCTTGCAGTATATCAAGAAATTCTTCCTTTATTTTTAGTATCTCGTGATCTTTTTCTTCAACCTTGGTTTTTTCTTTATCCAGTTCTCTCTGATAATTTTGCTTCATCGTTACTACGAGTGTTTTTTGTTCGTTCACCGTTGTTTGTAGTTCTTCTCTTTCCCGTTTCACGCTTTCTATTTCAGTAGTCTGTTGTGTTGTTTTTTGTGTTAACTTTTCATTTTCTGTAGTCAGGTTTTGTTTTTCCTCTTTGGTCTTTTCTAAATCAGTGGTTACTTCTGCTAGCTTTTGTGTTAATGTTTCTTTTTCTATGTTTTTGTTGTCTAACTCTTTTGTGAGATTCCCTCCTAGTGAATATCCCATTTGTACCTTATCGAGCAACTGTTTTATCCATTGCTGTTCATCAGTTGTCCACTTAGAAGATTGATAATACAACGATGGTGGACCAGTGTGTTGAAGTGAAGAATAGGAATACGGTAGGAAACCATACTGGCGTAAATATTTCTTGACAGTATTTCTTGGTATTCGTAATGTTTTTGAGGTTTTTCGTATCGACTTATTTTCTAGGTGGAAGTCAAGGATTTTTTGAATCTTTTCTTTTTTAAGAGTCATACCTTTTTCACCGCTTATTCAAATCGGCCTCCATGTTCATAAGGATGTAGATGTGAATAGACTTCAAACAATAGACAAGTAACTCCATTGAATGCTAAAAGAAGTCATGAGGGGATTTGGGGATTTTATCATGTTATTCTCTTACGAATTGTTAATGATAAAATGACCCGGCCATTTTTCTCCTAATAATTGACCCGGTCAATTTTATGATAAATAAATGACTTGTGCACCAAGGATGAAAAATCGAGATGAATATTGGCTGGAAATCATAGACATCGCTAAGGTCAGTTAAGTTCATATATTTTGTAAAAAACCATGAGTCAAAACCCTGCTAATGCTTCCCCGATACAGTTATATAAAAATTACTGTTTTAGGGTTCTAAGTCTTATTTTAACCTCTTTTTTATGGAGAGAACTGTAACCCCGGGGGATGGTTCCCGCCCCCGACATCCTTTATATACTCAACAGGAGAAAATTAATAAATTTTACTAGTAAAAGTAGGTTTGAATCTCCCTATGATGAAATTATTTTTACAGGCAAATTGACGATTCAATTCCCTAGGTTGGTGTTGAATTTGAGCTCGGTATATTCTCACGCGGTTCTTGACGGAATCTGTTCTAAGTATATTATTGGTATAGGTTATTGGTATTTCCAGATTTCACAACCTGTCACTGCATTTATTGTTCCAATAATTAGCGCATTTGTACTATTATCTATTAATTCTATATGGTCGCCCGGATTCGTAAAATAATGCCTAGTTTGATACACTAACATCGAGCGTATCCCATTGTTATTTATATCCCCAAATCCATTACGCGGACCACCTGTTTCATTACCAACAACTTGGATCCATTGCGTTCCGTCGTCCGTCTTCCAAATCTGACACCCATCACCTTTTTTCGTAACTAAATCTACACCAAGAAGGTATACAAGATTTCCTTTCGTCATAATATATTTAATCACGTCCTTTAGACTAAAAGAAATATACTCCCGTTTGACATTAAACGTGCCAACATACAATGAATCATTAAAAACTTTCATGGTCCATGCATAAATATTATGACTATCACCAAATCCATTCGCCGAATGGTTCCATCCTATTAATCCCCCGACTGTACACTGCCATTTCTGATCTTTACTAGCGTTGAACCGCCAAATCTGCAATCCTACTTCAGGAGAATCAAAAAGTATCATCATATTAGATCTATCATAAATTCCCTTTGTTTTTAAAGCGACGGTAACCGATGGCAATACTGCAGTACCAGCATATAAATCTCCTTTGAAGACAGTCAAGGTTCTGATTCCATAATTCAGATCAACTATCTGAAAACCTCTTGGATTATTTCCCTTCAGCCCAACAAGACATTCCCAGGAAGTACCATCTGCACTTCGCCATATTTCTCCACCGAGCGTATTTTGCGTTCCTACATATAATTTACCATCGTATTCCTTCATGTACCAAGCGTAAAGATTCATTAATTCTCCAAATCCACCCGGTGTGTGTGACCGACCACCAACAACGGCTTCAAAATCTTTCCCATCAGATGTTCTCCATATCTGGCAGCCTCTGGGAAAATTAATCGTACCAATATAAAGAAACCCGTTGAATATCTCTGCGGACCACATTGCAAGATTCGAAGCATATCCAAATCCTTTATCTACTACTTTTTCCCATGTTCCCTTTACTGGATTACTTGTCCTCCACAATTCACATCCATTCTGATTATTTGCTGTTCCTGCATATAACATACCATTAAAGTTTATTAAAATCGAACATTCAGCATTGTTTTTATTCCCAAATCCCGGACCGATGGACGCATTTGAACGATTTCCTACTGATTGAATCCAATCTGTTCCATCGTAACACCAGAGTTCACAACCATTCATCTCACGACTACTCAAATTGAAATTCGTCACCCCGACACAAAGATATCCAGCAAATTCAGTCATCGCTCTGGTACCCACATTGTGTTTATCCCCAAAACCATCTTCATTTATTTGTTGCCAGGAACGTGGTAATTGATAGGAAATATCAGATGTAACTCTTATCGAGGATAGAAGATCTGATGAATTTGTTGTTTTTTTGGAGATTCCAGAAAACGCGCTGGTAAAAAACATCAATGTTATACCAACAATGAGCCATTTTTTCATTATCTTATAGTCCATCTTGAATAACGCCCCCACATCTTATTTTATATTTTTAATATGTTCTTACGTATATAAAAGTTTCTAGATGAGGGTATGTAGAAATCCTTAGTCATTAAATAAATCAAAAAGATGATTTTACCTTATTTTTGTAGTATAATCAAGTTTGCTATAAAAAACCCAGCTGGATATAGTAACAGCTGAAAAATACATGACCGGCCCGGCATTTTAGGTACACCACAACACAATCTATTACGGTATAATATATTTCAGGAGTTTTAAATATGAGAGAACTTAAAAAAAAAAAGTATGAAATTGTAGATCATCGTGTTGTTATTGATTCGCACAAAAACATGAGTTTAAACTATCTTGTCAAAGATTGACACGAAATACGGGTTAATTTTATATATTGAGGGCTTTGAATAACCCTTTTGTATTTGGCTTTTGCTGTTTTCAGCCATGAAAACAGCCTGAAATAACTGTTCTTGCCAATGTATTTACCTATTTTTTGTTGCTTTTCCCTCGGTTTTTCTGAATATCTACATAGCTACCGCTAACCGCTTACGATCCAACGTGACCAATTGATACAAATCGTAG
>Ga0209777_10009706_pt1 | contig 10323 bp, 14 predicted proteins | sample FrelakmetHBP12HB_FD_187147 | JGI IMG/M metagenome (GOLD analysis project Ga0209777, IMG submission 187147) | Freshwater lake sediment microbial communities from the University of Notre Dame, USA, for methane emissions studies -HBP12 HB (SPAdes)... | ecosystem: Environmental > Aquatic >... | reverse complement strand
TAAAACTTCACGGGGACATCGTTCCTTATCTCAAGGGTGACTCGCTCCTTGACACTATCAAGATCGTCGGGCAGCAGGGCACCGGAATCCTTGAAACGACGAAAACCGATTCCAGAATCACCGCGCCTTCTTTTGTCGAGAAGAACGGCCCTTATCTTATCATCGGCGGCGCGGTGCTTGCCGCGGGCTTGATATTCTTCATGACGAGGAAAAGCAGGTGAAGGGTGACGCTTTATACGGAAAGTTTCATGGCCGGCCTCACCGGCAGGTGACGCAGGCGAACTTTCACGTACCGAAGGAACTTGTTTATCTCGGTGATGCTGTCGCGATAGAGTACGCATGCGACAAGCTGAACGGCGGGGGAGACGGAAAGAAAGCGATTTACAGGCATGAGTTCGCGAAGGGCGCGATTCTCTGCATGGACGAGACGGGAAAACGACAGCTTTATGTTCTCGGAATGAAAATTTACGTGAATGAACGGGGGATTGTGAAATGACCATACGGCCATATTTTGTCAGCGTCAATAAAACCCTCTTTATGGTGACGGCTCGTAACAAGCTATCCGCTTTGCGTCAGGTGCGGAGGAGTATCAGAGGAGGATTTAAAGGAAAACGTGTTACGATTCGTCGCGGGGCACCGAGGCATTAGGAAAGAGAAAATAAAAAATGAATGGATCACAGACACCTCTCGCGGCGACGGCAGGCTCCAGTGTCGGGGGAAGTTCTCTTAACATGGGCGGGAGGATAGGTCTCGCGCTTATTCCGTTTACTCCGGTACCGTTCGAGGGGAACGACATGCTTCTTGCAATCGGCAGGATAGCCTTGTATTCGACGGTCGCGTACTTTACATATAATAAAATGCGTCCCGTCTCCTATATCGCGATGAGCGCGGCGGGGGTATCGCTCGCGGCGTCTTTAATGGCGGGAATGTGGAAGAAAAATGCCGCATAAGAAATATTATGTCGGGGCTTTGTCCTATCAACGGAAGGAAATCTTTCAGGTTTCCCATACGCCGACTGAAGATGAATACGGTGATCTTTACCTTTACGTGATAGGACCTTTCAGGACGAAACTTGGCGCGGAAATCATGATGAAGCACGGAACGAACAATCCGCATATTCAGCACGTCAGGGACGCGGAAAAACTCGCTTCTTACGGGCGTTCTTCTTTGCGGAAATCGGGATTTAAAGTATGAGCGGTCTCAATGATTTTCTCGCCCCTGTCGCGGATGGAAGAAGCAGATATGAAATATTATCTGAAGGCATAATTTATGAGATACATGAATATTTCAGATAAATGGTATGTTCATTTTCCGGGTAATCCTTATGCAGAAGGACCTATATATTTTGACCGTCCTGCTGGACAAAGAATAGTGAGAGAATATTTACGGGAGTTTTATCACTTGTCTCGTTTACCAGCAGGTCTTGAAATGTGGATGGCTTAATGAGTGGTCTTAATGATTTTCTTGCCCCCGTCGCGGTGGGTTCCCAGGCCGTCGGCATAACCGCGCAGCCTATGGACGGCATCACGGCCGGGGCCTATGCGGCGCTCGTGAACGCGATCACGGGTTCCATGCCTACGGTTCAGGATGTCGGTAATGGACACGCGCAGATGCTTCTGAGCGATACTCAGATCATAGCCATGCGGAAGTTCCTTGACAAGCAGGTATTTGGATTTCTTACGCCCGGCGTGCCGGATACTCTCGATCTGAACATGGGGCCGGTCGTCACTCCATGGTCGCTTAAGTATGCTATTACGCTGGCGCTGCTTCTGCTCGCCGCGGGGTGGGTCGCGCATTGGCTTATAGCAAGATAAGAAGTCTGACGAGTCCGACATGTTGGACTTGTCCGACAGGAATAAGATTATGATAATACCTCTTATCAACCCTTCCCGTACCGCCTCCCGTGTCATGAGGCACTTGCGTCACGACTCGGCCGAATGTGCGAAGGAGATACGGACCCACAAGCAGCTAATCAAAGCTCTTCGCCGTAACCCGAACCGTCCCCCGAAACTCTGGTGGGACCGGACGCTCGCGGCGGTGAAGGCGGGGACCCGGCATTACGGAAAAAAGTATTCCCCCGCGGCGATCGTGGGGGACATCTGGTTTCATAAATATACACCGAAACAGAGAGCGGCCATTACGGCGGCTTCTGAACGTCCTGCGTCACGCAGGCATAACTCTTCTTCAAAGGAGCGTGCTATGGTTCACAGAATCAGGCGGCGCAGGCATCATGTCCGTCGTCACCACAATCCCCGCAAGACACAGTGGGGAAAGTCGTTCATTCACAATTTCCGGAAACGTGGCGGCAAGAAACGGCACGTCGCCAGGCGGCGCGGTCATCTGCGTCCGGGCTGGCACCGTCCCTGGGTGCATGGAGTCCACGGGAAGTGGTTCCGCGCTCCGCACAGCAGGCTGTTCCCGCACAGCGTCCGGCTCAATCCCCGGCATGCGCGGTATCACCACAGGCGTCACTACAGCCGGAATCCTGCGATACCTTTCGACATGGTGAATGTCGCGATTTCGGGCGCTGAACTGGCCGCGGGCTTTGGGCTCGGCCTGTTCGTGATTCCGATGTACAACAAAATCCCGAAGGTCATCAAGATCGAGAAGTACACCGGAATTCTCAACGTCCTTCTCGGCGCGGTCGTCGCTTCGATGGTGAAGCAGAAGGACGTCCAGAAGGTGATGTATGGGTTCGCCGGCGTCGGCGTGTACGACCTTCTGTCGCAGCTTCTCAATCAGAAGTGGCTGCCGAAGCTGCCCGGACGCGAGCATGCGGGGCTAGCACAGTCCGCATCCGTGAAAACGGATGGCGAAGAGATCGAGGGCGAAGAGATCGAGGGCGACGCCTACGCGCCCGCGCTTCTCGGTTCGTCTTACGGTTCCTCGTACATGGGCGCCTCTTACGGGGATGACATCGTGTACGGCGGTGATGGACTCGAAATCGAATGATAGGCTTTACAAACGGGAAGGCGCACGGTGCGCCTTCCTTTAAACCACAACTTCCAAAAACTTAAAGGAGTTGCTTTATGGGTATCACACGTACAGCGGCAAATATGATCAATCTTGGAAAAGACGGATCATACGGGCCGACACGCGACGCTCTGCGTCATCAGATTTGGGACACCCGTCCCGTTTCCGCGACCATCCGGGACTACACGTTCTTCTCGCAGCCCATCGGGGCGCAGTGGGGAACGACTTCCGGTCAGGCCAAGACGAAGAATGAGACGAACCTTCAGGACAGCGGAAAGCTGCCCGCGGGCCAGACTCTTCTCGTCACGCGGATGTCGGCGGCTCTCATCAGCCAGTACAATACGGGCGTATACGGCACTACGGGCTTCTCGAAGCCTTACGCGACCGCTCTCGCCCAGGCGTACATCAACATCATGCAGAACTCTCTGTTCGAAATCAAGATCGCCGGCCGGGACTTCGACTTCCAGATTCACGGACGTCAGTTCCTTCCCGCTCTCGCGCTCTCCGGTTTCAACGGAAGTTCGACGGTTCCCTCCCGCAACGGTGACACGCTCGTCAGCGGATGGGTCCGGCTCGATCCGTCGCCTATCTTTCTCGACTCGCTGGTGTCTTTCACGGTCCAGCAGACGACCACGAACGGTGACACGACGTACATCATGGCGGCGTCGCCGACCGGCGTCCTGGGGAACGCTTTCGCGGTTCTCGCGTCCTCGTACAGCACCATCCAGATCATTCTGGAAGGTATGCTGACCAGGGCGAAGTAGGGGCAATTCATGAATTGCCGGTACGGGCGATTCGTGAATCGCCCGTACAATATTATATCGCAGGGGCAATTCATGAATTGCCCTTACGGTATTATAAAAAGATTATCACCTTAACATAAGGACAATCCATGTTACCCGCAGCCAGACCACTCCAGTCATACGAACGTCAGCCCGGTCTTGAACAGACTTTGGGCGGTGATCCGACTTTCGCCGCGATCATGCAGGAAGTGATGCACGAGCGGAAGTGCCAGGCCGTCAAGTCCATGTATGATTACGTCGTCACCGATTATACGACGGGAATCATCGGCGGAGCGACTTTTCCAGCGGTCATCACGATCGAGCAGGGAAGTGATTTTCTCTGCACGAGCGTCTCAATCAGCGCGTTTTCATACAGCGCGACAGTCGCCACTCTTTTTCCCATGCCGAGTTCCTCCGCGACGCCCGCTCTCGGATGGGCGTGCAGGGGACTCACCGTGCAGATTACCGACACCCGCGCCGGCAGGACTCTGACGAGCGGTGAAGTGCCTATCGAACTTATCGGAACGCCGGCATACGGCGTGCAGTTCATCAAACCGATGGCGTTCAGGTATTTCATGTGGCGGAACAGCAAGATCAGGTTCGATCTCCGCTGTTTCGACAATCCGACGCCGGTCAATGCAGTATACCGGGTGCATTATTATGGTATCGCTCTGCACGGATACAAGTTTTATACTCCGGCGGCATAAGGTTCTTTTTATAGTACGGACGATTCGTGAATCGTCCCTGCGATATTATATAATCATGAAAGGAACCTTATGGCTCACACTCACTCTTCACGCAGGATAACGGGACGTCCGCCGGCGGTCAGGACTCATGCGGCGGTCAGGGTCCCTTCGGCCGCGAGAAGTCCGGCGGGCGGAACTTCTTTTCCCGTAAGTACGTCCGCTCCTATGATTATATCGGGGCGGCCCATGCAGGAATCCGATCATGGGGTTCAGTTCACTCAGAATGTGGACATGGGTCTTGATAGAGAGAAAGCCTTTCCGTTTCTTTACACTCTCGTCAATACTCAGAACGATCCTTCGGTTTTACCAGCGAATACTTCTCCTCCGGTTCCGGGAGCGCTCGGTAATATAGGCCCTCTCGTGAATCCCGGAGCGAAAGTCACCGTTCCCGTGGTGCTCGATCCTGATTACAATTTTAAACTTCTCGGCATCAAGTACGAGACTTTTTACTGGAATAACCGGCGCTCGTGTTACGAGTGGTATGAAGCGACCAGCGACGTGCTCGGTACGCTCGACGAACTGACAGGGTTTATCGGGACCCCTTACAACAATTATCTGAGGGTGACGATCTCGCTCCAGGGATCGGGTTCCTGCGTCCTTTACGGCGATCAGACCGCTGATCCTTTGAACGCGGGTCCCTACCCCATGCCGGTCAATCTCATGCAGGGATATGATTACGGGTTTACGAGGGTCAGAACTCCCCGTCTCCTGCCGAAGCAGGGAATCATTACCGTTGATCTCAACAATACTCACGCGACGAAGGCGTTATACGCCGGCGCGGTACTTTACGGAATGAAGGTGCGAATATGAACACATCCCCGCTCGTCCCGCGCATAGAGGACCTGCCGTATTACACTTCGCCGCCGATAGAGTTCATTTATCGGCAGACGGCGTCTTTCACCGCGGGCGTATATCCCTGGGTCAGCGGCCCGGCGGCGATGATTCCGAACCGGCCGATAATGCCGAACACTATTTATTATTTTCGGAGTCTCACGCTCACGGCGGACATCGAAGAGCAGGTGTTTACGGCGAACATCGTCGCGGTACCGCAGTTCCAGACTTACCTGAAAAGCCGGGCGGGCTCTCCTCTTTTCCGTGAAGCGATCTATATGGGAAATTTCACGCAGAATTTCGATTATCGTCTCGCGTGGAAAACACAGCAGGACGCGGATCAGCTTTTCGCCTCGTGGAACGGGACTCTAGGACAGAACGCGGACCTCGTGGGGGTCGGTTCGATAACCCTCACGGCGGTCATCAGCGCCCAGGAGATCGTGGACGACGAGTTCATCGCCCTTTTCAAACAGAAATTTCCGAAAGAGGGATAATTATGTCGGAACTGATAGACGTTCTTGCGTTATTACCGGACGGTACTACCTCTTTTCTTGTAGTGGCGCCGGCGGTAGCTCCATATTCGGTGGATATGAAGCCTCCTCTTAATTACTCCAGAGGAGACTTTCTTACCAGCGCAGGAGGGTATAACGTCTTTTCTCCCGGAGATAATTTTAATCTGCTTTCCGCGGGATTTGCCCTGCCTGAATCGTTCATACTGGCGAATTCTCCGATTAATTCTTTACAGCAATCGCCGTCTTTCAATCTGATTGCCAGAATTTACGGTCCTCCTCATGATTTTACGGCGGGTCTGCCCGCGAGTCCGATACTCGGACAGATTTACACGAATACCGTTACGGGAGGTTCGTATATCAGAGGCCATCAGTATCTATGTACGCAAGTTCTGCCGGTTGTTACATGGTCCGATATATACTCAGGGCAGTTGCTCACTGCGTTTTTTAATAATACTCTTGGATTGCCCGTCACTCCGGCGCCTGACCAGAAATATGTAGCCTATACTACGGCTTTCGGGTGGATCGCCAATCACGTTTACAATTACTTCGGCGGTATATGGAGCGATATTACCACATATACCTATGATCCCGTCACTGAAACTACAGGTTTATATCCTCTCGGTGGATTGATATTTGATTATTTTCTTCCTAATTTTAACTATTCGGGACTTCAGTTCCCTCTTGAGAATTATGACAATCCTCTCGGCATAGAGATTGACATATACAATCTCAGAAGTATATGGAACAATCCAGCGTATCCGATATATCCTTTCAGGACGCAGAAATTCATGCTGAAGGGGCTGCTGCACGGACTCGATGAGAACAATTCAAAATATCCGCAGATTTCCATGATCGGTGTTCCGGCGGCGCTTAATAGCGTGCAGGAGCATGTCACCGTTTTCTGTAAGATTCTCCATAATACTCCTTTAGCATGATCGGAGTCGAGCGGTGAATAAAAAGATTACATTAGCGGGAGGTTTTGGAAACAAGAGGTCTTTTCCTTCGATAATCTCTTCTTCCACCGTGACCGCCGCGGCCAACGCAGGCACGGGAACCGGCCTGATATTTCGCGACATCGTTTCCAATACGCTGAATCTCCGCTCTCTGAAACAGGGCACTGGAATCACCATAGTCACTTCGGGAAACGAAGTGACTATAGGCGCCGCCGCGTTCTCCGACGTCTACTGGCTCAACCCGATCATCTCGATATTCGATAATACCGCGGGACCACCGGTTCCTTCGATAGTCGGTGAAAGCTACATGGCTCTCGTCACGGCCCATGGCTGGACGGCGAATAATATCTACACATGGAACGGCACGTCATGGGACGAGACCATCGCGGCTAACGGCATGACGGTCTACGACGAGGATACCGCCGTACTTTACAAGTTCGACGGCGTGGTCTGGAACCCCGGAGTGGGAAAAGGTACTCCTAATCAGTTTCCGATATTCGTAGACGTCAATGGGCATATCGGGGACTCCAGAATGCTTCAATACGCGCAGACCGGGACCGCCGGCGTGCGTCTTTCCTCTCCCGTCACGACAGACGACGTATGCTATACGTATTACAGGAACGGACAGACGCGCCTCTGGCTTACTCTTGACGGAGACATGACGGATGATTTTACCGTAAATATGTACGCGGGGCCTGGAGAGATTTTCAGAATCAAGGGCGACGGCACGGGGCTTATCTCGATCGCGGAGTCCAATCCCGCCGGCGCTTCGGCCGTGAAGCTCTATCTTAACGGCAGTATGATGCTCAGCGGCAGCGGGGCTTCCGACTGGCGGATAATCACCCTGCGCAACACTTCGAATAATCAGTCAATCATCGGCGCGATAAATTTCACGAGCACAGACCTTGTTCCGGCAGTGCCGACCTACGCCTTTATACAGGGAAACTCATTGACTCATGAGAATCCCGGAGGCGACGGGGCGCTGTATTTCGGCGTGCGAAAAGCCGCCACTCTTTCGACTGTCCTTACGCTTATCGGTTCGACGAGCAGCGACGGAAAAGTCATTCTCGGCCTGGGAAGTGACCGCACCACTCCTAACATCGCCTCGTCGCTCGACATGGAAGGAAGACTATTCATCGGTACGAGTTCCACGACCGGAAATATATATGTAGACCCCGCGAACAACTCTATCAGCGCCGGATGGAACAGCGCCACCGACGGTTATCCCCTTTATTTGAATTTCTACGGTTATCAGGGAGTTGATACCAAATCCCGCGATACATTCATAGCGGACGGACAAGGATATTCGATCATTCATGTCGAAGGCTCCAGCTTTTGTACTACTTTCGGCGACATTAATCCCGCCACTGACAGTAAAGGGCTTCTCACGCTGCGGTCCACGACTAACGCCTTGACAAAGCAGCTTGCGGCGAACGTGGGTCCGACGTCCGCCGTGGCGGGAGGCTCTTACGTTACTTCGACCGCCAATTCCTGCTATACCCGCAAGGATTTCGGAACCCTTACGGACGGCAGCACTTTAAAATTGATCGTATCGCCGGCTGTGGGCGATTTTCTGACGGGATCAGGATTTCTCATGGGATGCCAGGGAGGCAGTTTTACGGTGCATAGAGTGAATTTCTCATTCGATCTTTTTGGGATGACTTTTCTGGCGGCCATCGGGGCCGTGACGAATATTGATACGCCTGGAAAGTTATGTCTGTATTTTGATGACACGGACAACAGTCTCAAGGTGAAAAACAATTTGGGGTACGATATTGAGCTCGGATACGCAGTAGATTACTTTATTCTGACTCCCCCAGCGTCATGATAGTGATACAATATGACGACGGGAAAATTCCCGCGTACCGGACATGCACGAGGCTTGTAAGAAACTCTCTGCCTGCGGACGCCGGATATATGCTCGTGGACCGCACGCATATCACGGCGAATTGCGGCGATTATCGGGCGGTCAGCAATATTTTAAGATGCTGTTACGCGAGAAGATTTCCGGCGATGTTATGGCTGGACAGCGACGTGCTGATTGACAGGTGGCTGAATTTTCCCTTTCTTCCGGGAAAAGTATATTTCGCGGAAGGCCCGCGGGGCGATCCGGAAAACTGGGCTTTTTTCGTCAATGACCGGACAGATTTTTTCGACGATATGTACGAGACCTTCGAACGGAACAAACCAAAGGACATCTGGTGGTTCGCGAAATACGTGCAGGGGCATCGGGAAGAAGTGGAACTGATACCGAAAGGGTATTTTACGCATCTTCTCATGTCACGGGCCATCCTGGCGGGGAAAAATTACATGGACACTTCCACTCCCCGGTACAGCGTGAAAAGAAACCCGTTGAATGAAGAACTGTCAATAGAGGTCAGATAATATGATTATAAGCATGAGAATTCAGAGCGCATGGACGGGACTTTCAGGCACTCCCGACGCCGGCGGGATAGCATTGAATACTCTGGTCGGTTCCACGCAGACCGACATCGTATTCGTCGGCGACAACGGATCGGGCGCGGGACGAGTCGGTATCCTTCAGACGAACCCCGCGTGCTCGCTCGACGTGAACGGCAAGATAAAATGCTCGAACTTTCAGCTTACAGCCTCTCCGACGTCCGGTTATATCCTGACTTCGGACACGAGCGGCAACGGAACATGGTCGCCTCCGCCCGGAGGCACGGGCAGCGTCACCGTCGTCAGCATGGTGCAGGCCAACGGATTCGACGGTACCATCGCCAATCCTCTCACGACGCCGGCCATAACCGTGACGACCACCGTTACCGGCATAATTAAGGGAAATGGAAGCATAGCCGTTCCCGGAGCGATTTCAGCCGCGACGGACGGAACGGATTATCTGTCCTCCTCGACCGGCGTTACCTTAAGTCAATCCTCCGCTCAGACTATCGGTCTCACGGGGGCCCGCGCCGCGAAATTATGGATAGACGACATCACCTGTACGAACGCGATCGCCGGAAGCGTGACGGGTAACGCCGGAACGGTGACGAACGCTACCCTGACCACCGCCTTGACCGTTAATACCGGAACACTGACATTGACCGCTAACGCGGCGAATACTTCGGTCCTGACCATAGGAGCGGGCGCGGTATCTGTATCGGGTTCAAACACCGGAGATCAGAACCTTTCAGGCTATGTCAAAACCGACCAGACAGTCGGGCAGACGATAGGACTGACCGGAGCTAGACTTACGAGACTCTGGGTCACGGACATTACCTGCACCAACGCGATCACCGGAAGCGTGACGGGTAACGCCGGAACGGTGACGAACGCTACTCTGACCACAGCCTTGACCGTTAATACCGGAACACTGACATTGACCGCTAACGCGGCGAATACTTCCGTCCTGACGATAGGGGCCGGAGCAGTGTCGGTATCGGGTTCAAATACCGGAGATCAGGACCTTTCAGGCTATGTCAAAACCGACCAGACCGTCGGGCAGACGATAGGATTGACCGGATCGAGACTTACAAGACTCTGGGTCACTGATATTACCTGCACCAAC
>Ga0209777_10009705_pt1 | contig 10323 bp, 18 predicted proteins | sample FrelakmetHBP12HB_FD_187147 | JGI IMG/M metagenome (GOLD analysis project Ga0209777, IMG submission 187147) | Freshwater lake sediment microbial communities from the University of Notre Dame, USA, for methane emissions studies -HBP12 HB (SPAdes)... | ecosystem: Environmental > Aquatic >... | reverse complement strand
CTTATTTTTTCAATTCCATATATTTACTGTTTTCTTTTATATTTGGATTAGATATAAAATGAGAATCTATATCTAACACGTCACTTGAGTCTTCTGCTGCTGCCAAAAGAGCTTTCTTTTGTTCTCCCCCCAGCAACATAGAGGTTCCTTCTTTTTCCCATTGTTCTAATAAATTAAAACCTTCTTCTTGATAGATTCCATTTTGAAGATCAACTGAATCCATAAAATTGGTAGACAATTCTAAGAAACGTTCCATTTCTCCAACCTTGGCTCCAATATCTTCCGCCATGTATTCCATTGTTTGGTTAAAGAGTGCTTGTTTATCAGTATCTCCCTTAATTATTTTCATAGCTGATTTAAAGGCACTATGCCCAGCAAGTATCGCTTTTCTTTCACGTTTTTTAACTTCAACATCATCTCTAATGTCTTCTAAAAGAATTCCTGCAGATTCATACATCTTAGAAAGGACTCGATATAGCTTTTCCATTTTGGTGTATAAAGCTGAAAGGGTAAGGTTAGAGTCCTTTAACCTTCCAGCTTTTCTCGATTGGAGAACAGTTATTTGCTGTTTTCCTTTTTCTTTAGCAGCACTAGCTAATTTTAAGTTATTATCCATTTCCTTAAAATTAGTATCAATTACATTTTTTAAACTTCGCATTTGACCTTTAAGATTTCCAATTTGCTCATCCATCTTTCCAAGGTTTTTAGTCAAATCTTGGATATATCCTTCAATGATCGCAATTGGATCTAATTGGATAAAAACTCCAGTAACCCACCTCATTACCATTTTATATCCATAAGAAAATAAATTTCTTACCTTAGGATCTAATGCTAGAAAGGTTACCGCCCCAATTCCTCCGGCTAAAAGCATCAAGTGCAGCACATCGCTGCAAAACTTGATTAGGAATGGCAGCCCACTATAAAGGAGGTATAAACCCCCTAACAAGAATCCACCTAAAAAAAGTTTACCGGTTTTACCTTCTGGTTTTTCCCAAAAAGATTTTGGTGTGATATTGCCTTCCATTATTCCTCCAAATACGTTTTGATTTTTGTTATATCTGACTTAACTTCATTTGATATTTCTTGGTATGCCAACTCAAAATTTCTTTTAAGAGAGTCAAGCTTATTTTGATCCTTACTTGCTTGAATATCAACCTCGGTTTTTTGTTTTTGTATATTAGTTATTTCTTCTGTTAGCTTTTGAAGATCTTGTGTCTTTTTTGTAATTAAGTCTGTTAGATTTTTAGCTTTAGCTTGTCCTGTTCCAACAGTCTCTTGAAACCTAATCTTTAGAGTATCATTGAATTTAAGTGACTCAGAGTCTAATTTCTTTAAAGAATCTTCAGCTGTTTTAATTAATTTTGCTTTACTAAGACCCAAAGTTTTAGCAGTTATATAAGAAGAAACATATCTGGTTTTCTCATCTAAAATAACATCTTTCATTGCAGATAAAGATCTTTTATATTTTATATAATTAAATTCTGGGGTATCAGATTCCTCTAGACTGTCTCTTAAAACTTTTTTAGTAGCTGATGTGTCTACTGGGGTAGCAGATGTATCTATATCTTGAGTTGTTGTGTTTTCAGGTTTGGGAATATTGTTATTTTCTTCTTTTTTTATATTTGGCTCTTCTTCAAAAAATAAACTTTTAAAATTAAGTCCCATAAAACACTCCTTATAATAATTTTTTAAAAGACTAGTCGAAAATATTAAAATAATCTACTAAATTTTTAATTTTTCACACATTGCACAAGTGTCCGTAAATATTCAGGCTCCTGTGTGAAGATTGGGGGATCTTTTGACACCCAGCGACTTCTTTGTGCTCCTTCTTTTTCATAAAATTCTTTTATTATTAAGCCGCCTCTTTTGTAACGCACAGGATAATCATTCCAATTAATTCTTTTTAAAAAAATCATTTCTTGCAAAACACTTGTATTTTTTCCCTGTAATTCTTTATGTGGGTAAAGACTTTGAGCAACCATCTGAATAGAGTTACGTGTGGCATCCATCTGTCTCCAAATAAAATAATTAAAAACTTCTTGAATCTCTGGCACAGTGAATACTCTTGAGTCAAATAAAGCTAGGGATATATTATTATTCTTTTTAAATTTATCTATATTTTCCATCCTTGACACTTTCTCATTAAATGCTGCCGTAGCCATAGAAGCAGAGATGGAAGAAATCTTTTGGATATTACTGTCGAACCAAGCATCCGTTTTAATATCATCGTAGTCAGTTAATAAAATAGAGATCTCGTCTGATTGGACATATGCAAATTTAGCTCCTTGTATATTTTTGCACAAGCACTTAGCAGTGTGATCCATTAAAGAAACTAAATCTGAATCAAAAGGCCTATCACATTTTCTTGTGAAGTTGTGAAAAGATTTTCCGTCTATCCTTATAATAGTGTTAGTTCTTCTTGGAAGAAAGTACCTAGTTCTATTTTCGTAATTTTCTTTAATTCTATTTCCTAAAGAATCCTGCATTATATACCACCTATAAACTTAAAAGCATTATTAGAATTGATAATCTCATCTATAAGTTTTTCGTTTAAGATTCTGTTTTTAAAATTAAACCAGGGATATCTTTTAGTTAAAGATTCCTTAATCTTGTTTTCTTTTGTTGTACCAAAACCAAAGTTTCTGCAAAGTATACTACGTTTTGTAGTGGCAGGAGTTATAAGCCCAAGATTGTCTTCTAACCAATTGATGTTTTGGCAAATAGCATAATGTAGAGGTGTTAGATTTGAATTATCAACAATTTTATCTATAGAAACATGGTGGATTACTAACTCTTGTAATGAAAAAGCAAGAGCATGAAGAGGGGTTCTACCAAAATAATCTTTAACTTTATCTATAGAGGGGTGTTTTAGTACTTCTATTTTTCCTATTTTTGCAAGTTGATGTAAGGGGGTGGAATAGAGAGGCCAGCTTTGTATTTGATCTAAGTTTGGGCAATTTAAAACATCTATATCATCCCCAGAATAAACCTTTTCCCAATCTAAGGAATAATCTTTTGGTAACTTTATTATGAAATCAGAATCTAGTACTTGTGTCATAGTATCTTTTCTTATAATGCCTTCCCTCTTCTTTTTTAAAAATTGTTATTAACAATAGTCCGGTAATTAAGCTACCTATTAGCAATCCCAAGAAAAAGGTTTTGTGTTTAAACAGTAAATATCCAATAAAAAATAAAAGAATTAAAATAATTAGAACTAATACTATTACTAACATGTTGTTGCTTCTTTATTTCTTTTTTGGGCTAATTCATACTCCTGAATTTTGGGAATAGTTATTTTACTTATATCCATTAATTTTTCAATTGGTGGATTTAGAATCATCGCAGTTTCTAAGCCTATTCTTGGTCCACCATTAACTTCTGCTATGGTATTTACAAGGTTCATGCGATAAAGATGTATTTGCCCCATAATGAAATCTTTATCTACAGGTCTTCCTTCTTTTTCCTCTTTTTCTACAAAAGACATTATGTCGTCTAAAACACACAAACCCCCTTTGCATAAAGAAGAAAAAAAGATGTCATTCATCTTTTCCCTATTAATTTTAAGTTTTCGAGGTCCTCCAAAAATTTGATAAGTTGCCTCAAAAGAATATTTTTTGAAAAAAGCTATCAGATCTTTAGTAACTTCTTCGTACCAGCGCATGTTTATGTCCCCCCATTAAATTTGAAAGGATAGTAACAATAATTGGCACTATTTCAATATTTTTGTAAAAGTTGCAATCAGAACAGAAAGTTCTTAATCTCTTGTTTTTCTTGGTATTTTAGTAGCATAAAGATTCTTTCTCTATTTTGAGCGGATCCAAAATCCCTAGCATTTAAAATTTCAAAATCAAGGGAATATCCCAAAGAAGAATACACCTGCAACATGATTAAGAAGGTCTTACCTCCATCATGGTTTAAAAGACCTTTTACATTTTCAAATAAAGCATATTTTGGTTTTTTATAATTTAAGATTCTGGCTGTTTCATAAAATAAAGTCCCTCGGGTGTCCTCAAATCCTGCCCTTTTTCCTGAAATAGAGAAGGTTTGACAAGGACAAGATATGAACATCAAGTCGTGGTCGGGGACTTCCTTTTCATTAACTTTTGTAATATCCCCAAAGTTTGGGATATCTGGGGAATGGTATCTTAAAACCATACTTGCATATTTATCTATTTCACAGAAGGCAACAGTCTCAAACTTATCTTTATCTAAAGCTAGACAACTTCCATCAACTCCAGAAAAGGTATTAAATATCTTTATTTTTCTAGGTAAATACCATTCAGGTAAGACTAGTGTTTCTAATATCTTTTTTGGTATTGTTGAAACAATTCCATTTCCACACATTTTATATCTTTTTGAATCTGACATTTCCACAACTTCATTATTTTCATCTCTTCCAAGCTTAGTGTGAAAATCGTTCCAGCACATCAATCTTTCACTTTCTAGAGGTGTTAACTTTCTTAGTCTAATTTTAGTATCTTTTTCATAAGCTATATAATTAGCAGAACTTTGTGCTCTACACCCATCTCCACATGAAAGGGTGTTTGCTTCATCATTTATCTTTGCTCTATGGTCTATGTGGTTTTCTCTTGTAGATTTTGAATAAGCCACCGTAAGAACTTCAGCTAAAATTTGTTCTTTACTTTGTGAGGCAGTCACACAATTTGCAGCACCATCTATTCTAGGGACTAGGCTTTTACCTCTTCTAGAACAATAGTCTTTACCATACAACTCTTGGTGTTTCTTTCTTTCTATCTTAGAAGCTTCGGTTCTTTCTTCCGTTAATTGGAAGACGTCTTTTTCGTTTTTAGACATGTAAATTTCTCATTAAATTCTCTAGTTTTTATAATCTTTTCAACTACCTTATTTTTAAGATAGTATTTTTCAGGAACATTTTTTTCTATAATGTCTTTTAAGTAAACATTTGGTTCTTTTTCTATACTTAATTTAGACATACCCATATTTTTTAAATTTATCTCAGGATAGGTATCTTCAATTATTTTTTTTAATTTTTTAGTATTCATCTTCTGTAACATCACATTTAGAATTATTTAAATATGCCATATATTCTTTGTTACATTTCTCTGAACAGAGGTAATGTCCTTCATAACATAGGTCACCACAATTAGGACATCTTCCGGTAGGAGGACCATAATCTTCACAGGCTTCTTCATATTTTAAAATTCTTGTAGGATACTGGTGTCCAGTTGGATCTATTATATTTCCATTTTTGTCTTTTAACCACCAATGTGGAGTTTTAGTTGGAGGATCACCATAAAGTTCTTCTACCGATGCTAAACCACATACTCTTTTTAATTCTGGAAATTCTAGACTCATATTAATAGTGGCTTCTTCACAAGCCCTATATGCTGATTGTTTTGTAGGATAATGTGTATCAATCCAATTTTTATAAGTATCTAGCATGGTTTATCTCCTTAAAAATATAGCTACAAGAATATTTAAAAATTTAAGGAAAGTCTAAGTATTTTTTAGATAAAGACAAGTGTTTGAAATTTTAAATGTTTTTTATAAAGTCTTCAGCATTAGATAATCCAAAATATCTAATATCCTTTACAAAAGATAAAAACTCGGAAGGTAGCTCTTCCTCTTTTCTATAGATTAAACCTTTCCTGTTTCCACCGGAGTCTATTACTATTTCTCCAGTTGATAGTTCAATGGTGGCGTTATATCGAATATCTCTTCTATAAAAAACAGATCCCGTTGAAAAAGTAACATATTCTTCTGGAGTGTGTCCTATTATATAAAGAGTTATTTTTCCTAAATATATTCTTTTAATAGGCAACCAATAAGGCCAATCTCCTAATAAAAATTTTATATTTTTGTTTTTAAGGTAGTTTAAGAGTTTTAAATAAAAAATAGAATCTGGGTCTTTTTTATTTTTCATCATTAACTTTTCCATTAACTTTTTCTAAGGCATCTAAAATAATCATATTAATGGCATCCTTTTGTATGCTTGTGTACATATCTGAGCTTATGTAGGTGTTCAGTAAAACAACCTTACTCCCATCATTATATTCCATAGCATGACCCATCCCTAGTCCATTTGAAAAAAGGCAACGAAAAGCACCATTACGCCACGGCATAAATAAAAAATTCTTTGAAATAATCTCTTTTCCCAACCACTGCATTGCAGATATTCTATTTTTAATTGTAGGAACTCTTTCTATTAATCTGTCTAAAAAATGGGATGTCACATATATTTCGTTATCTTTATTAGAATTTTCAACGAATAGATTATACACCAAACCCTTTGGGGTAGAGATCCCAAAAAAGCTGACAAATTGATGAAACGAATCACTTCTTCTAAAATCTTTATATTTAGAAAAATACTTAGGATAAAAAAAGACATGGCTATTTTTATCATCCTTAAAGGAAAAAATTTGGTTACTAAGCCATAATAAATGTTTTTTAGAATATCGTTTTGTGTATTTTCCTTCATTAACAGGAGCCATTATTAAGTCTTCTATAATTGAGGCAAAATCTATATTTTTTCTTCTTTTTATCCAAGATTCTATAGTGTCTTCTTCAAGGTCTTCAATCTCCCAAATTTGTTCTTCAATTTGATCTATCCCAAATTGAACTCTAAAAAACTTTTCTAATAGTCTTTCATCTATCATTTTAAACCCCAGATAAATTTGCAGGCATTATTTGTTTCAAGTATTTCGGTTATTAATTCTTCTGTAATTTTCCTTTTACCCAACTTGAACCAAGGGAAGTTATCTTTTATACATTTTCTGGGTACTTTCTTCCACATAGATAAATAATGTAAAGGTGTCCGGCCACTAATATCTTTAACCACAGACATATCCTCATGATTTAGGACGCCTACTTCCCCGTTCCTAGCTAAAAAATGTAAAGGTGTCCAACCCTCATTATCTTTAACCACAGAGACGTCTTTATGTTTTAGGACTTCTACTTTTTCTTTCCTAGCTAAATAATGTAAAGGTGTCTCACCCTCACAATCCTTAATCACAGAAACGTCTTTATGGTTTAGGACTACAAGGTTTCCTTTCAGAGCCTCTTCAAATATATTTTTTTTATTAATTATCACAACTCTCCTTATAAACTTCCTATAAATTTAACAGCGGGCGGTGTAGCCAAAAGTTCAAGAATTAAAGAAGAATCAATTTTTCTATTTCCTACTTCAAACCAAGGATATCTTTTTTCTAACCATTCTTTTGTAATGCCCCCCTTATCTGCTAAAATATATAGGAATGTAAAACCAAAAGAATCTTTAAATGTTTCTGCGGAAGGATGCTCTAAAACTTCAATTTTACCTGCAAGAGCAAGAAGATGAATTGGGGTATAACCCTCCGCATCTTTAACCTTATCTACCATGGGGTGCTTTAAAGTTTCAACCCAACCTAACTTTGCTAAAATATGTAAAGGTGTTCTTCCATGTCCCCCCTTAACCACAGCGACACTTGGGTGTTTTAAAATTTCATTCATTACAGCATCAGAAGAAGAAATTAAAAAGGTGCAGTTTCCAGCTAGTACGTGCAATGGCGTTTCTTTGGAGTTATAACAGACTACGGAATCTACGGAAGGATGTTTTAAAACTTCAATTTTACCTAATTGGGCTAAACGATGTAGGGGGGTATATCCCCAGGGATCCTCAATCTTATCTACTTTAGGATGCTGTAGAACTTCTACTTTTCCTAACATCGCAAGGTAATGTAATGCAGAATATCCTGATTGATCTACCTCAGCAACAAGGGGATGATTTAAAACACTAATGTCTCCTTCTTGAGCTTTTTTTAAGATATCCTCCTTGTAAGCTAATTCTACGTTTATTCGTGGGTCTTCTAAAAAATGATCTAAGGCCCAGTCAAATACCTTCTGAACTGAAAGATTGGATGATTTTAATTTTTCTTTAATTGAAGAAGAAATTCTAATAGATGCTTGGCTGTTTTTTGGAAGGTCACTGGGTTTCATTAGCTAATTATGACTTGTATATACAAAAAAGTCAATACACAGATAAATATTTGATTCTAAAATAGTTCTGAAATGCTATATGCAGAATGTCGGCTGTCCATAGTTACAATAAAATCCTCATTTTGTGTTTCATCCTCTATCTTTCCCCTAAACCCAAATTCTTTAAGAAATATATTTATTTGTTCAGCACTGGGAAATACTTTTTTATTTTTAAAGATATAAAGATACCTTATTAAATAGGTGTCTTCCCTAGAATAGACAAGATATCTGATCTTAAAATTATTCTGTAATTTACAAAAAAAACTGATGTCGTCTTTTGTAAATTCTAAACCAAGATCCCTGATGTCCTCATATCTTTGAACATTAGTCTCAGTGTAGTTTTTTAAGTTCCAAATTTTAATCTTATCTAAATTAGTAAGTTCCAAATTTTAATTCCTTTTATTTGTATAATTTATAGAGAGTGTCCTTTATCTCGGATACTGAAGACCAGGTGTGTTTTTTTAAGGATTCACTTTCAAGAATATTAATCAGGTTGTCTAACTTTTCAAAAAATGAAAGAAAGTATAAATCCTCTAAGTTGTCTATATTTTTTCTTAATTTTTCAATTTTAGAAAGTTTTTCTTGTTCCTCTATAAAGTCGTAGGTATCCATCAAAAAACTCCTTGAATAATATAGCTACACTTAGATTTGATTATAAAAAATATTAGAAGTCAACCCTTGACTTGATCTAAATTATAGACATATTCCTTTTGCAAGATAAATAACATTTAGGAGGTTTATATGTTTAGTGAATTTGTTCAATTAAGGGATGATTGGTTTAACAATGTTTTGGATAATCTTAAATCTGGAAATTCTTTAGAAACTGATGTCATTGAAACAAAAGAAACTATTGAGATTTTAGCTAATCTTCCAGGTTTTGAAAAAAAAGACGTGGTTGTCTCCTTTGAAAATAGTATCCTAGAGATTAAAGCTCAAAGGAATAATGAAAAATCTAAGGATATAAAATATCTAATAAAAGAGATACCCGATAATAAGGTTCTTCAACGCTCTTTTAAATTGTATTCTTTGGTAGATGACTCTTCTATTAAAGCAGAGCTAAAGGATGGAGTTTTGAGGGTTAGTCTCCATAAAAGAATAAATCCATCAAAACAAATTGAGATCAATTAGATCTTATTCCCCGAAGAATCTATAGCGTAAGAACCTTTTAAAATAAAGGAAACTTGGAGGGGGCTAACAGCCCCTCCTTCGGGGAAACAGACTGGTCTGCGGGTACCATCTATTGTTGTTGATGGAATGCTTAAGGTAACTTCTTGTGTTAAAGTGTCATACCTCAAGACCATACCTATAAGACTTCCTAAACAATCATATACTTTACAGTTCCTAAATTCAGGTTGTGCAGCATCTAAAATCATCCTATTTCTCCTTGTTTTGTATTATTATACAAAAATAAAATACTAATTTTTAAGTTATTATTGAGGCATTATGATCACAAGAGAAGAAATATCCCAAGAACTAAATAAAATAGCTGAAATGCTATTTTTAGCAAAACCTACTATAGAGTGGGGCGGTAAAGATGAAGCTAATGAGGGAAAACCTGGAAAATTAGATAAAGATCTTTCTGAAATTTTAAAATCTTTGCCCATTACTTGGGATATGGATGGAGCTACTTTTAGTTTATCTAAGATAAGAAAACTAGATGAAAAAGGTATAGGGGGAAGATCTACTTGGGTTTGGGCAAAGCTCCCAGGAAAATATGAAGGAACTGATTTAACTTTTAATATTTATCGTACCGGAAAAATTACAAAATATCATTTCACTTTAGGTAATAAAGAAACACACAAAATAAGTAATCTGAGTCATGTAGAAGAACTCTTTAATAGTTTAATTCAAAAAGAGGGAGACTCCTTTAAAACTACTAAAGATCTTTTAAAAGAAGCTTATGACCTTTTGTATAAAAATAAAGGCGATATCTCGAAAAAAATAAAAGAAGGTCCTTTAAAAGAAATAGAAGATCCCCTAAATTTAACATTAGCTAAAAATGAAACACAACATTATATTTACATGTATTTCTTTTTACCTTTATCCGAAATTAAAAAGGAAACACAAGAATCTGTTTTACAAAAATTAGACAAGGGTTCTGAAGAAGTTATAAACATAGTAAAGGATGTCTTAAAAGACTTAGATTTAAATAGAATTAAAATAACAGCTAAAGAGAAAGAGCGAAAGCTACAGGGCGTGGGAGATACTTTAGCTTTAGGATTAACACTTAAATTCTTAAGTGCTCCAAAAAAAGAATAGGTATATGAGACCCATTGTTATTGAAAGTCCTACTTTTTGTAGTCTTGTAAGTTGGTTTTTTGAAGTAGG
>Ga0209777_10009704_pt1 | contig 10323 bp, 8 predicted proteins | sample FrelakmetHBP12HB_FD_187147 | JGI IMG/M metagenome (GOLD analysis project Ga0209777, IMG submission 187147) | Freshwater lake sediment microbial communities from the University of Notre Dame, USA, for methane emissions studies -HBP12 HB (SPAdes)... | ecosystem: Environmental > Aquatic >... | reverse complement strand
TCTTTACGTGACGAAAGGTGACCTTCATTTTTTCTGCGGGTTGAAGATGCCGACAGTTCAGAATGAGGTGGTCGTCTTTGGTTTTGAATTCAGTAATACTCCCCGTTGGTTGCCAGTTCACCGGCTCACGCATCACCGGTTGATGAACAAGCACGGTGCCATCCTGTTTTATCATGATGAGTCGTTCACCCCAATCAAGCAGCGATTTCGCGCGACCATGGTAATCAACCATGCATTCTCCCATGACCAGCAGCATGGTTTTTTCTGGTTTTGAGCTATGATGTTCTTTGATAAACAGTAAGGCATCTGATGCCGAGGGACGAAGAACCGTGTTCATGAAGTCACTTTTTCAATCCTAAAATAATAGGAATATTTGTACGGTGTTATACAGTCAATCGCGCTTGTTCTTTCATCTTGTAGTTCGCAAGCTCTTTGAACACATCGTCTTCCTGAAGCACTGTTAATAAATCCTTTGATGAGGAGGATGAACTCATTTGTATTTCTGTTGTCCGTCCATGTCGTCCTTTTGAAATCACGCGAGCGGTGAGGATGCCAAGCATGTCCAATTCCGAGATGAGATCCGCCGTTCTGCGTTGTGTCAAGCAGTTGTATCGTGCTTTTTTACAAAGCTCCTTGTAAATATCATAGACCTCACCGGTGGTAAGCGCTCTGGTGGTCCCTCCTTTTGTGTTTTGTTTATCCAAGACCATAATAGAATAGAGAACAAGCTTGGATTGATTGGGAAGCGTACGGACAACTTCAGTGATACGGTCCAGCTCGATTTTGTTCTGCGCGAGACGCACATGAGACCTGGTGATTTTCGGTGCGTTCCCCCGTTCTGCCACCTCACCAGATACCCGGAGGAGATCAAGTGCACGGCGGGCGTCCCCATGTTCCTGGGCGGACAGCGCGGCGCATAAAGGGATAACATCGTCATCGATGACACCCCGTTTCAACGCGGTTTTAATCCGTGCCCGTAAAATATCCTGGAGTTGTTCTGCGTCATACGGATAGAAAATCATGCTTTCCTCGCCGAGGCTTGATTTCACTCGGGGGTCTAAAAAATCAGTGAATTTTAAGTCATTGGATATACCGATAACCGAGACGCGCGCTTTGTCCAAGTCGCTGTTGATACGGGTGAGATTATACAAGGCTTCATCTCCTTTGAGTTTATCGATTTCATCAAGGACAATCACGGTCACGCTTTTTTCTTTATCCATCATTGCCTTGACTTTTGAGTACACCTCATCAGTAGGCCACCCCGTGAACGGTACGTGATCGTTCCATTCGCTCATGAACCGGTTTGCAATGTTTTGGAGTAGACGGTATTGAGTGTCGACTATCTCGCAGTTCATGTAAATGAAATTAACCTTCTTTCCGGTTTCCTCGCCTTTTTTCAAAAGTTCCTTTCCGACGAACTTGACAACTGCTGTTTTTCCGGTTCCGGTTTTCCCATAGATAAACACATTTGATGGCGTTTCGCTTTTCAGAGCAGGGACTAAAATATTCGCAAGATCATTGATTTCTTTTTCACGATGAGGGAGGATTTCTGGCATGTAGGTCGGTCGCATAACTTCTCTGTTGGTGAACAGTCCTTCGCTTGTCAGAAGATGACTGAATATGTCTTTGTTTAGTGGTTCTTTGGGAATAAAATAGGCCTCCTCATAAAGTTGTAAGGTGTTACGGTATAATAACTTTTTTGTGTAAAATTTTTAAAATCTTTCTATCTGTTGGGCATGCAAGAGGGGGAGGGGATGATTTCGCATGGAAACTGATAGCACGCACCGTTTTAATTTTATTATTTTTTTAATAGTATATTTTTAAAAATAGCAATATTCAAATAGTCAGAAATACATATCCATTCGGGACTACTGACGTTAATTTTTTATATAATTCTGACTACTAGATCCTGTCGCGTTTCCACACGAAATAGAGGGGTCCCCCAGGGACGTATTTAATAAAACATTTTATCGTATACAATATACAACAAGAAATAAAAAAAAGAAAGACGACCGTAGATGGATATTAATTAATTACCGCCTACGATAATGACATCTTTTACCGATCGAATAGCCTCGAACGGGAATACAAGATGCCCGACTTCATCAAGATGATACAAACGTGGATCAATATCTTCAGAAGGCTCAACCAGGATACTGAGTAACTGACCAGTTCGTTCGTCAACCAATGAATTCCTCATAATACCGAGGTATAGGCCCTCTTCACTCATCACTGTCTTTCCTCTCAAATCACTCTCCAGTACTTTCATCATTATCCCTCGCTTTTCATGCTTTTTTATTATACTCCTACATATATTGAATGTCTCGATCTTTTTTATCCTTTTTGGCGACACTACTACCGAGATCATCCTTAATTTTCTTATAATATTTTATAATGTCATCCGTCAGGCTGCCTCGCGTCTCACCCATCGCCTGGTCAAAATGCGTCATTCTGACTTCTTTTGCGTTGATATCCTTCCGTAGGGCAAGCATCGCGGCCTCACGACAGAGCGAATCAATATCAGCACCAGAATACCCCCCGGTTTTCTCCGCTAACTCATCAAGGGACACATCCTTTGCCAGCGGCATGTCCTTCGTATGAATCTTGAATATCTCCAACCGGGATACCACATCTGGTGCTGGGATCAACAGCAGTCGATCAAACCGACCCGGTCGTAGTAATCCTGGGTCGATAATGTCAGGACGATTCGTCGCACCAATCACGACAACCCCTTCCATGCTCTCTAACCCATCAATACTGGTCAGCAGCTGATTCACGACACTCTCGGTGACATGCGAACCCTCAAAGGCGCCACGCCGTGGAGCAATCGAATCGATCTCATCAAGGAATACAATCGTGGGTGCGACCTGACGGGCTTTCTTGAACAGTTCACGGACCGCTTTTTCACTTTCACCGACCCACTTGCTGAGCACCTCAGGTCCTTTGATAGAGATAAAGTTCGCTTTGGATTCATGGGCGACGGCTTTGGCAAGCAACGTTTTTCCTGTTCCAGGCGCACCATAAAGCAAGATTCCTCGAGGCGCATGAATACCCATGCGTTTAAACACCTCAGGCTGGGTCAGCGGCCATTCCACCGCCTCTTTCAGACTCTGCTTCACCTCCTCAAGACCACCGACATCCTCCCAGCTGACCTTCGGGATCTCCACGAAGAACTCACGGAGCGCGGACGGCTCAATGCCACGGTGTGCGTTCTTGAAATCATCCATGGTGACCTCCATTTTCTCCAGCAGCTCAATAGGAATCGGTTTTTCCAAATCAATCTCAGGGAGGTACCGTCGGAGCGCGTTCATCGCCGCTTCTCGTGCTAACGCAGCAAGGTCCGCTCCGACAAACCCGTACGTGATATCAGCGATATCATCGAGTAAGGATTCTTTCGCGATCCTTTTAATGAAATCATCAGGGGCTTCCCTAATCGCAGAGAGTCGTTCATTGATCTGCTGCTCCGCGCTCACATTCGACTCTGGGTCATCTAAATCATATGGCAACAAATTCGTAATCTCATCAGACAACAACCGGATGACTTTCTCATAGAACAACGACGGCATCTCGGTCTTAAACGATTCAAAGGTTACCATCAGATAACCGCTGACAACCTCTGAGCGTTTATTCTTATCCTTCGACCGAAGCATGCTTCGTAACAGATCAGAGATATGAATTTTCTTAATCCCCTGTTTAATCGCAGTCATGATTTTCTGTTCATCAACCTTCTCACCGGGGTACAACTCGTTCAGACCCGGGTTAATCGGCATGCCCCTTGTATGGATCAGCAGGATTTCCTTACGACCATTCCGGTCAGGAACATCAATGCGTATCTCCCGGTCAAACCGTCCTGGACGTCGCAATGCTGGGTCAATGACATCAGGGATGTTTGTCGCACCAATGACAATCACTTTCCCTCTCCCCTTCAACCCATCCATCAAGGTGAGCAGTTGAGAGACCACCCGACGTTCCACTTCACCATGTACCTCACTGCGTTTCGGTGCGATCGCATCAATTTCATCAAGGAAGATAATCGACGGCGCGTTCTTCTGCGCCTCCTCAAAGACCTTCCGGAGGTTCTCCTCGCTTTGCCCGTAGAACTTACTCATGATCTCCGGGCCGTTAATCGTATAGAAATTCGCTCCTGATTCATTCGCGACTGCTTTCGCAATCAGGGTTTTCCCTGTCCCTGGAGGACCATGCAACAAAACTCCTTTCGGTGGATCAATACCTAATCGGTCAAATAACTCAGGATGTTTCAACGGCAGCTCAATCATCTCACGGACTTTCTGAATCTCAATATGCAAGCCACCGATATCCTCATAACTCACCCGCGGACCTTCTTCCTCAGTGATCTTCGCTGCTTCCTCCTTCACATGCAGTACGGTCCGTTCCGTAATCATTACAATACCATGAGGATTCGTATCAACAATAACAAACGGAAGAGCGTTGCCAAAAAACGCGATCCCCGGGATAATAATTTCATCACCTTTCGAGATAGGCCGACGTAACATATTCTTCCGGATGATAACATCAATGCCCATGCCAAATTCAATACGCTGCCCCTCAGGCATGAGCGGTGCAAGCGCGACATCACGAGCCTCAGTGACTTCTGCGCGTCTGATTTTCACCCGGTCGCCTAACCCGGTGCCAGCATTTTTCCTAGTGAGATTATCAATTCGAACAAGCCGCTTCCCCTCATCAGACGGATGCGCCCGCCAGACCGATGCCGCAGTCACCTTGGTTCCTTCCATCTCGATGACATCACCGATGGAAAGATCAAGATCCATACGAGTCTGATGATCAATACGGGCCCTCCCATAGCCAACATCCTGCTGAAACGCTTCTGAGACCTTCAGAACAACTTCACGTACCATAACTCCCACCAGTCGTAGTTACTTGTGGCCAGAAGAAGAACACGCGTTATAAAGTTTTCTCTTTATATCCTATAAAACACCTAAAGTCATCAGAGGAAAAATTAAATATGACGATTCTATATTTTCTCTCATATAATTAACGTCTGGGAGAAATGAAAAAATGAAATTCAAATATATTGTTATTGTACTGTCGCTGAGCAGCGTACTCTTGTTATATTTTTTATCGAGTCTGTCCCAACCCACAATTATATCGCTTTCAGCGGTACCCTCAAACGAAGGAAAACAAGTCCTCGTACACGGCATCGTCACCGACAGCCAAACAATGACATTCGGGAGTCAGCTCATCATCATACGAGATACAAACAGCACTGATTCTTCACCAATAACACTCTACATCGAAGGAGAAATCGCAGTTGAGTACGGGGACCTCATACAAGCCACTGGTATTGTACAACAATATAACAGCATCTGGGAGATCGCTGTCAACAACCCTCATTTTGTTCTCATCCTTCAGCATTGGGCCAACCGTTCTATTCCCCTCTTGCAGCTCGCGAAAAACCCTACTAACTATGTGGACACAAACGTAAACGTCACTGGTGTTATCGATTCACTTACCAGCTCCAATTTTTATTTAAGCGACCCGGAGGGAGGATGTTCACTCCTAGTCACATGTCCGCATTCCTCTACATCCTCATTTGCACAAGGTGATCTCGTCGCAGTGAACGGCCGATTCCTCTACGATCAAGCAACACTCAGTTATGCCTTAAAAGTAATAGACAACACCCACGGGGTCACCATTGTGGAGCGCGTGAACCATGCTTGATCTTCTTCTCATCATCCTGTTTTGCGCCCTTGGAGTGCTCATCGGGCTTGTCACCGGGCTGTTGCCCGGTCTTCATGTCAACAACGTCACACTCATACTTCTGTCTCTCGCTGGTACGATCATAACGATCAGCAGCCCTCTCTCTGCATACGGAATCTCAGCACAATTCATTGTGGTGCTGATATGTGGACTGATTATCTCGGTGTCGTTATCGCATGCCTTTCATCAAAACTTACCGTCAACGTTTATCGGTGCTCCAAATGAAGACACCGCGCTGTCGGTTCTTCCCGCGCACTCCCTACTCTTGAAAGGCGAAGGATACAAAGCGGTGTCGCTTGCTGTTCTGGGATGCATCGGTGCTCTTCTTGTGTGTCTTGCGTTGTTCTTTCCTCTGCGCTTCGTCCTTGGGTCCCCTCTGAATTTCTACACCATGCTTCGAGACATCCTTGTATGGGTTCTCATCGCGATCGTCATGCTGATGATAGCGACAGAGAAAACCCGTATCACTGAGTTCGGGTTGCAGGGCAAAGCCTCTGTAGCAGCAGGCATGCTCTTCGCCGCGTTTGTCCTCGCACTCTCTGGTGTGTTCGGGCTGCTCATCTTCAACCTGTCTGTTGCTTCACCTATCGGGCTTCCCGCACCAGTGCTGTTTCCCGCATTAGCAGGGTTGTTCGGATTGCCGACAATTTTGAATTCCTTGGTTGTCAAAACAGAGGTCCCTGAACAAAACATCGCACCATTGCTCCTGAATAGAATAGAGAAAAAATCCACGTTGATCTCTGTTCTTTCCGGGAGTTTTGCTGGTATTTTCGTCTCCATTATCCCGGGGCTTACCACCGCGACCGGCACTGTCCTTGCGATGAACTTGCGTCAGAAATCAAGTACGGAACAGACAATTGTGACGCTTGCGTCGGTGAACACCGCGGCCGCTTTCTTTGTCGTCATTGTCCTCTTTGTTCTTCTCAAGGCACGCAGCGGTGTGACTATCGCGGTTTCCTCGCTTCTTCCTCCTGAGACATGGACGAACATTCTGATGCCTCAGACCCTGACGTATCTCCTTATGTTTCTTGTGCTCAGCGGATGTCTCTCCTATTTTTCGACGTTATACGTCGCGAAACTCTTCGCAAAAAAATTCAGCCGCATCCCCTACATCCCATTGGTTTCCTTCACTGTGATGTTCATCGTTGCACTCGTAGTTCTGTTCACTGGTATTCTTGGTATCGTTGTTCTTCTTGTTGCAACCTGTATCGGGTTCCTTCCGATTTGCTGGGGTGTACGGCGAAGCCATTGCATGGGTGTGCTACTGATTCCGATTATTCTGTACTTTCTTTAAACACGATTTTTTCAACGGTATCAATCCACTCCGTGATATCAATATTGTATTTTCGTGCGATATATAACGCGGCGACCTCAGGGACTATGTTTTTTTCTGAAGCCTCATGGTGAATCTCTTCGTGAAGCTCTTGGGGGTCTTTTTTGGAATGTTGAGATATCTGAGAAACAATGGAGTCGATGACGTTAGCTTCTTTTTGTGCCTCGGTTTTTTCATTTAACATTTTTTTCGTTGGAGTAAAGCCGACAGGAATCGAGATTGTATCAACCTGGAAATTCGGGGACAAGAGTTTATCGTTTTTTACAAGAAGCTTATGTCTGAGTGCGTATTTGATGAAGTCCTGTGCTTCTTTTGTGGAGAACCAGCCAAGCTCCATGGACAGAGGGAGATACATTTCTGACTCTGCGAGCGTTGTTTTTCCGCTGCGGTTGAAGAGAAACGCAAGAATAATTTTTGCTTCTGTTTCCATTAGGATGCCCCTTCTTTTTTATTCAGGTCGACGAGGATGCCTGTGATTCCTTGTCCCTCCCAATACAGACGGGTGTTCGACGGGATATTGTACAAGTAGATGTTCTGTGGTGGTATCCGGTTCTTAAGAGCACCAATTCCTGTGAAATCGCTGGTCCGCTGGAGGTCTTCGCTGAAGACGACGACGCCTGTGATATCTGGAGGAATAAAGTTGAGTTGGTCTTGGTTTGATGCGCTGAGCGAAAAATATACTTCATCGTCTGTAAGTTCGAAGACGTCTGAAAGAAGTAGGTCTGGCCACAGCTCGGTCCGCAAGGTAAGATTCGTTGCCCCGGCCATGATGATATCCATGACGTCATCGATGCGTCTCGGGCCGGCATCGATCCAGAGGGCGCAGTGTTCCGTGAGTTGTTGGTACAACTCGAGGTTCGGGTTGTTGTGTTCTACGCCGTCCAAATCAAGGACGTACAGCACCGCGTCTTTTTCTACCTGTGAAAACAGAGCGTCAAGGGAGAATGGTTCTCCGTCTTTGCCATCAAGGAGTTTTCCTTTTTTCACAGAGATAAGCGGGATGATGTTCATACAGTGGGCAATCAGTCAGTCTGCTAAATACTTTTCAGACGTAGAATCAATATACCAAATAAAAAATGGATGTTCTTTTTCTCATTAAAATTTCATACTTTCTGTTTTCAATTATTTCTGATTTTTAATATGGTTCTATTCTTACTAAGGGGGCAGGACCTAAAAAATAGGGGACCAACACCGTATCAAGAAAAGAATTCCTTCAGCTTCGCAGGCTCCGGATTTAAGATATGATGATCTTTCACCGTAAAAAGCGTCTCCAGAAGAACCGCCTTTTCGATAACGCCAGCATGTAAAGTCAAAACCGACTCACGGAATTTTTTCGCCTGCACAATATTTTGAGCAGTGAACGTCAAAATCCAATCATACTCACCATTGACATAGTAACTGTTTTCGACAATCACCCCTATCTCAGAGACGATTTCCTCCAGTTTTCTGGAGGTAATGATATCTATGGTGTTTTCCATGAGCTGATGGGGAGTTCTTTTTATCAGCATGGTATAATGACGAAGGTCATTTTTCAGTTCATCAATGACAGCGGTGTATCCCCAGATTAAATGTTTTTGTTCTAATACTTTAATGGTTCTCCAGACTTTCTGCCGTGAGAATCCACAACGTTTTGCAATTCCATCAATGCTTTCATGTGCGTTTTTTTGCAACTCAGCAAGTATCCTTTTTTCATCCTTGCCTATCTGCTCTTTACTTATTTTGGGCATCTTTCCTCCCTCTGCTATTTCTTGTATTGATTCACGATATGCATGCCTTTGAAAAGCATACATGATGATATAGTATTTTTCCATGCGTACATGCCAAGTGGAATGTTTTTTTACCTTACACCAGGTTCATGTACACGATAGAACGACCGATACTATTTGTATTTTTTTCTATTCCTTCTCCCTAATTGACAATATTATAACAACCATCTTCTTTAAAAAACTATCCCTTGAAACACACTGTTCAAATAGAAAGAAAAATCAGTTATTTATGAGAGAAAAAGGATGATAAAAAAAGGAAGAAATAGGGGGATTTATCGTCCCAGTCGTTTCTCTGTCTCCGCTATCTTCAACCGTGTCTTAATCACGGTATCTGGATTGAGTGAAATACTGTCAATGCCGCATTCCACGAGGAACTCAGCAAACTCAGGGAAATCTGAAGGTGCCTGTCCGCAGATGCCGACTTTTCGTCGTGGTTGATGATTATGAGCCGTGGTTATGACTTGTGAGACGAGTCGTTTGACTGCATCGTTACGCTCATCAAAGATATGGGCAACCAGATCAGAGTCCCGGTCAAGTCCCAAGGTCAGTTGCGTCAGATCATTTGACCCGATACTAAACCCGTCGAAGATTTCAGAGAATTGGTCAGCAACAATGACATTGGAGGGGATTTCGCACATCACGTAGACTTCCAGGCCGTTTTCCCCTTGTTTCAGGCCGTATTCGTTCATGACCTGGATGACCTTGCGTCCTTCCTCTGGTGTCCGGCAGAATGGGATCATGGGTTTAATGTTGGTCAGCCCCATCTCGTTTCGCGCTTTCTTCAAGGCAACGCATTCCAGTCCGAACGCTGGTTTGTAGGTCTCATCATAGTACCGTGAGGCTCCTCGCCAACCGATCATCGGGTTATGCTCCACTGGTTCGTACAGGTATCCACCGATGAGGTTCGCGTACTCATTGGTCTTAAAATCAGACATACGCACGATAACATCATTCGGATAGAACCCTGCCGCTATCTTAGAGATACCCCTGGCAAGAGTATCAACGAAAAACTCTTCCTTATCAGCATAACTTGAACTGCGCTCATCAATCTTCTTAATAACCTCAGCGATCTTTTTATCCTTCGCTGCCTTCTTTTTAAGCTTCGGGTAATTAATTAACGCGAGTGGATGAATACCAATATGAGAGTTAATGATGAATTCTTCACGGGCGAGTCCGACACCGTTGTTCGGGATTTGTCCTTGTTGGAACGCCTGCTCAGGCACCCCGACGTTCATCATAATCTGCGTCTTGGTTTTCGGGAGTGTATCAAGTTTCACTTCATCAACATGGAACTTCAGAAGACCGTTGAAAATCCTGCCGACTCCCTCTGAACAATCAATCGTGATGTTCGACCCATTTTTAATCGCAGTCGTCCCCGTCCCAGTTCCGATGACACAGGGGATACCAAGTTCACGGGAGATAATCGCAGCATGACAGGTTCGTCCACCACGGTTCGTGACAATCGCACCAGCTATCTTCATAATC
>Ga0209777_10009703_pt1 | contig 10323 bp, 8 predicted proteins | sample FrelakmetHBP12HB_FD_187147 | JGI IMG/M metagenome (GOLD analysis project Ga0209777, IMG submission 187147) | Freshwater lake sediment microbial communities from the University of Notre Dame, USA, for methane emissions studies -HBP12 HB (SPAdes)... | ecosystem: Environmental > Aquatic >... | reverse complement strand
TCATCATCGCTAGAGCGAGTCCGCTATGCTCCCGCCTATAACGACGCCGGAAGTCCATTATCTCGCTGAGGGTCATTGAAATCGTTGATTCGTTGCCAATCAAACGCTCATACGCGCGATAGAAGACCCGCCAGGTCACCGGCTCGGCTGCAGATACCAGAAATGCCTGTCCCAGCGCCTCCTCTCTAACGGCGGCTATGATCATCGCCCGGACAACGTCATCAACATACACGGCATTGCACAGGCCATTCCCTCCATCAACAAGGATCACTCTGCCCGTCCTCAACTGATGAATTGGACCGACGGTCCAGATTGGAGCATAGGGACCGTATACCACGGTTGGCTGGATGATGGAGACCGGTACATCGTACTTCCTCGAATAGTCGAACACTAGTTCCTCGGCTTTAAGCTTGGAGTCGGCGTAGACATCGTTGGACCGCTTGCGCGGTGCTGATTCGTCGAGGTCACCATCCTTTGTCTTCCCATAGACAGATACCGTGCTCACATATACGACTCGCCTCAGTCCATGCTTCAACGCGGCCTTGAGGACGTTCTCTGTTCCTTGAATGGTGACGCGCACCTGCTGGGCTGCATTCCCACGATTGCCATATGCACAGTGGAACACGGTATCGCAACCTTCAGCGGCCCTCTCCACTGCTGCAAGGTCGGTAACATCACCACTGATCATGTCGATGGGGAAGCGGGCGATCAACTGTGCTCTGGCAAAGTTTCTCACGAGCGCACGAACATCAGCGCCATGGTCAGTCACCAGGCTCTCGATCAGATGACCACCGATGAATCCAGTGCCGCCAACCACGAGGACTCTCTTGCCTTTCAACGCAGTCTCACACCCCTGCCTCGCCGACACGTCTCTGAGCCACGGCATTCGAAGTGCCGCCCGGTTCTTGTAGCAGGTCTCAATCAGAGCAACCGATCTGGCACCCTCCCGGGCGGTAACGCACGGTTCTCTTCGGCTTTCTATGGCCTGAACCCAATCCTCCAGTTGGGCTTCCATCAATTCCTCGACAGACTGAGATCTGCTTAGCCCACACTCTTCATCTTGTTTGTCAATAGCGTTGCCAATGATCCTGACCCCCGATCCCCTTGACTGGAGGCAGACTCGTGAGCCAAGAGGTTCTACCTCTAAGCTGGCCTTTTCACCACGGATAACGAGGGTATTGCGCAGATCGTGTGTCCGACTCAGTTGCACAACGCCATTGGCACCAGTCGTCGTCCTCAGGTGAATCTCGCAGTTTGCTTCCACTCCTCCCATGCTATCATCGCGGTATTCGATCAGTTCGCAGTCACCAAGCCACCATAGTACGGTATCTAACGCATGCGCGCCCATGTCGGCGAGTACACCCCCTCCGCTTTCCTTCTTAAAGAAGAAATCTGAGGCCACCGGCCAGTCGTACACGGAGCCTTCGCGGACATCAAAGGATTCGATTGTGCCCAAGAAGTCCTCTGAGATGAGCTGCTTTGCAGACTGGTGAGAGCGAAGGAAACGTCGTACCAGTCCCACTGCGATAGTGGCCCCACTTAGCTTCGCCGCTGCAATCATCCTGTCGCAGTCGGCTGTGCTCAGAGCCATCGGCTTCTCGACAAGGACGTGAGTACCGTGGTTCAGGAGATCGACTGCAATTGGCGCGTGGAGATGGTGTGGCACAGCCAGGATTGCTGCATCGACCTTTCCGAAGATCTGACGGTAGTCACTGGCTGTCTCATGAATGTCGAACTTGGTCGCCACTGCCTTGGCACGGTCAAGGTTGCTGTCGACCAGCATAGCCATCTCAACCTTCTCTGATGCGAGAGCTATCGGTATATGATACATCTGAGAGATTGCACCACAACCGATGACTGCCAATCTGATTTTCATTGGTGCTCCAAAATGGTGTGCCGGGTTCCCACTATGTGCGACATTAAGCGCCGTGACAGTTCACGAGGCAATACAATTGACTTATCCTTGAGGATACCTTCCACAACTAAGTCGAGGTAAGGGTTGCGCCCAGGCATGAGGTCATCCAAGGAGTCTATGGTGAATCGGCTTATCTGAAACTGGGACGAAGTCTCGAATAGTTGCAGGGGAATGTTCACGCGGAACATTGAGAGGTAGGCATATCGACGGGCTAGCTCCGTCTGTTCATGGGATGGTTTAGCGAGTTCAAGGATATGATCCATCAGCTCGAAGAACTCCGCCCGCGTGCCCGGTGCATACCCGAATCCCTTGTTGGCATAGTGGGCACCGCCTGCTATGACTGCAGGCTTACCCTGGATCGTAGCCTCTAGACCCAGTGTGCTGGTGTACACGATTGCTGCCGGAGCCATCTCAAGCAGCGTATATGAACTGATGCGGCTATGGGGTTGCACAATGCGAACATTCGCGGGCAACACAGGAAAAGCTTCCTTCAAAAGATGGCCCACTGCCTCGCGTGAGCGATTGCCCTCGAAAGTCATTGTTTCTGCAGGATGAGGTCTTACGACAAGTTGATACGGTTTGCCTGACGCGTAGCGAACTGTGTCCTCAACCCACTCGCGCAGAGAACGGAAAGCAGTTCGTCGGCCGACGGCAGCTGCATCCCAAGTGAGGTTCGTAAACAACGGAATGATTGGTATCCTAGAATCCAGCCCCAATTGGCTCAGGACGGCCTGCCTATCTTCAATCGGATTGGGGTGGTACATGGAGCCTTTCCTCATCGCCCTGAGTGAGTCGTCGAGCTGCACATTCTCGTCCGCCGTCAGTTCCACGTTTTTCCATTCTTTCCATGGCTCTGAGAAGTCTATCCGTGAGACTCTACCACGATTACAGAACACCCAAGCACGACCGAAACCACACTCCCCCGGACGGAACGATGACTCGTATGTCACTGCGCGGACGCCCAACCGAGTGGCAACCTCAAAGGCGATGCTGTACCAAAAGAAGTCTCCATTGCACAGGAAAATGATGTCGGGCCGCTCTAAATCAAAAAGCCGATAGTAGGCTTCGGCCAGGACTATGCCACCGGCTACATATTGTCTCCACGTCTTCACAGCAAGATCGTCCTCTGCCATGGCATCTCGGCACAAGTATCGAGCCACCGACACCTCACAGCTTCTCCCCACCGGGATGCCGCGATACTCGAACCTGAAACACTCTTCTGCTGTGAGTGCCGAAGTTCCTTTCATCGCTTGATAATACACATCGTGCTCGACAAAATCCGCAATCGAGTGTAGTGGCATTCGGCCAGCATTTACCAGTCTCGCGCTCGCGTCCGAGCAGTCCCTGCAGATTGACGGGGGCGTCGGACTGTCAATCGAGCGATTGTTGCACTGTGGCAAGTCATGGCAGGCGAGAAAACTAACCTGAGCCCCCTCCATCTGCAGCCTGTGAGCCAGCGGAATCTCAAGGCCGAGCAGATAGCCGTCGCCGCGCATGTTGAGGATTAGAATCCTGGGGCCATTCTTCTTCTGGGCGATGACTGTCTTCTGTACACACTCCTCCCGAGTAATGCGTCGTAGCTCCGATGCAATATCCGGAGCGGTTGCATGAGTGGTCCTAATCCAACCCAGAACCCGCGCGAATGGCCGCAGTACCCGTTTCACGGGTTCTGGCAAGGTTCGTGCGGCAATCTCGACTGGTTTCATGACGCTGTCATCTGTGGTAAGGAAGGTGCGGTTTGCCAGAGAAGGCATGAATCTCTTCGACCACCTTTCGTTGGTCGCATTCTGTGATCCCCACGGAAGATGGCAGGCTAAGAGCATCGCGGTTAAGCCGCTCTGCCATGGGGCAACGGCAATCATGTCCGGAGTGGGCAGCGCTGAGATGGACTGGCTGCCACAATGGTCTGGTCTGCACCTTGTTGCCACTGAGCTTCCGCAGCAAATCCCGACTGGTCATGCCATACTTCTGAGCATCAACCAAGACAGTATACAGCCAAAACGTACTGAATGCCCACGGTGCTTCCCGCATGGGGGTAATACCGGGGACGTCGGCCAGAGCCCAGGTGTAACTAGCAGCTATGCGGCGTTTGATGGAAATGTACTCGTCCAACTTCTCCATCTGGGCACATCCCATCGCGGCCTGGATGTTGGTGAGGCGGTAGTTGTAGCCAATCTCGTTGTGAATGTATTCGACTGGGTCATCCTTGGCCTGCGTAGTCAGGTACTTCGCTTTTGATGCCCACTCTTCGTTGTCAGTAACGATCATGCCGCCGCCGCCAGTGGTGATAATCTTGTTGCCGTTGAAACTGAGGCAGGCGATGTCTCCCAGATGGCCTACCCTACGGTCTTTGTATTTTGCACCCAGACCCTCAGCGGCATCCTCAACCACGACCAGATCATATTTCCGAGCTATCTCCAGGATGGGGTCGATATCCACCGGGTGCCCCAGGATGTGCACCGGGAGAAGAGCTCTGACCCGCCTGCCGGTTACCTTGTCATAGAGAGCATGTTTCTCGCAGCGGCACTCTCTCTCCAAGAAATCGACCATCTTCTGCGGGTCCAATTCCCAGTAGTCAGGCTCGGCATCGATAAAAACCGGCCAGGCACCAAGATAGCGAATGGCGTTAGCAGGGGCAATGAATGTGAGGGTAGATATCAGGACTTCATCGTCGGGTTTGACACCCGCAACTCTCAAAGCAACATGGAGCGCCGCCGTACCGTTGACTGCTGCCACGGCATACTTGGCGCCTACGTAGTCGGACACCATCCGTTCGAAGCGGTCCACAAATTGGCCCACCGAAGAAACCCAGTTTGTATCCAGGCACTCTTTGATATATTGCCATTCATTGCCGCGGATCTCTGGAACAGTGAGAGGGATAAAACCCTCCGGCACTGGTGCGCCTGGCTCAAATCGCATAGTTATCAGTCCGATATTGTTCAAGGTTCTGCCGCACCCACCCAATGGTCTTCAGGAGTCCTTCGCTCAAGTCAGTTCTTGGAAGCCAACCTATGAACTGCTGTGCTTTGCGCGTGTCAGCGCAGAGCCTTTCAACCTCACTGCCTTGCGGCCTGACTCGCTGCTCATCTTTAATAATAGGAAGATCCTTGTCAGTCAGCTGCAGAATCATTTTGGCCAAATCCCCGATGGATATCTCTCGGCCTGAGCCAATGTTGATGACCTCACCGACGGACTGGGGTGACTCAGAGATCTTGATGAACCCATCAACGGTATCTTCAACATAGGTAAGATCACGAAGAGGGTCCAGGTTGCCGAGAGACAAGGCGGGTTGTGTCAGGGCCTGAACAATGATCGTGGGGATGATGGCACGGGCCGACTGACGCGGGCCGTAGGTATTGAAGGGGCGAATGATTGCCACGGGCAGATTGAATGAAAGGTAGAATGACTCAGCCATCTTGTCTCCCGCAATCTTGGAAGCTGAATAGGGTGATTGCCCCTGGAGAGCATGAACCTCATCGATTGGCACGTAACGCGCTGTACCATAGACTTCACTTGTTGAGGTATGGATAACCTTGCCTACCCCGGCGTGAAGGGCTGCCTGAAGGACATTCACAGTGCCTTCAACATTGGTCCGTACGTACGAAATGGGGGCGTGGTAGGAGTATGGGATGCCGATAAGTGCGGCCAGGTGGAAGACAACTTCGATTTGTTGCATAGCTTGAACAATAGTGTCGGGGTCGCGGATATCCCCCACCATGACTTCGATATCGTTCTTGCATGATGATCTATCCAGCCATCCCCGCGAGCCTGCGGAATTATAGCGCACAAAGGCTCTGGTCTGTGCTCCCAAGCTCACCAGGCGCTCAGTCAGGTGACTGCCAATAAAGCCGCCCGCGCCGGTGACCAGAACATGCTTGCCTGCCCAACTCACTAGCTGATCCCCCTGTTCTCCATATCGTTCTGAGCTCGGTCATAGTCAGCAAGTTGTCCGATGTCGATCCAGTACTCCCGTACAGGAAAGCCCACCACGGGTTTGGCATCGGCCAGCAAGTAGCCGATAACATCGGTCATATTCAGGAACTTGCCCTTGGTGGTGTAACCCCGCACTAGTGGTTCCAGGACATAGATACCAGCATTGACAAAGAATTGTAGTGACGGTTTCTCGGTGAGCTTTCGCACCATCACATCATCAATTTCTACTATGCCATAGGGCACCTCAACCCGATATTCTCGTACCGCAACAGTGATATTAGCCTGGTGCCGTTGATGGTAGTGAAGCATCGCCCTGTAGTCCACACGTGTCAGGATATCGCCGTTGATGACCAGCAGCGGCTGATTCCAAGGAGGCACCAATGCCAGCGCTCCAGCCGTGCCGGATAGTTTATCTTCGTGTACATATTCAATCTGCACACCGAATCTCTGGCCATCGCCGAAGTGGTGGCTGATTGCTTCTGCTTTGTAGTGCGTTGTTACGATAATGTGCCGAATGCCTGCTTGTTGCAGGCCCTCGACAATCCACTCCATGAGAGGGCGGCCATTAACGGGGAGCATGGGCTTTGGAGTGTTATCCGTCAAAGGCCGCAGGCGGCTGCCAAGACCCCCCGCCATAATCACTGCCGATACAGGCAGCAACTCAGTACTCACAAGGTCGCTACGCACAACCAGGTCTATGACCTGCCCGGTGCTGTCAACGATGGGGAGTTGATGAACAGTGAAGGTTTTCTTACCCTTGTCCATCAGGTGCAAGATCTCTTCTTCAGAGAGTCCCGGCGGAGCTACAAGGGGTTGGCGGCTCATCACTTTCTCAACGGGCTCATCCAGGCTGATTGCATGCAGTATGGCCCGTCTGATGTCTCCATCGGTTACTGTGCCTAGCAGATGACGCTCGTCATCCACGACAAGGGTGATGCCCTTGCCATTACGGTCGATGCAGGCTATCGCCTCGCGGATGGAGGCACTTGGTGGAATGAAGAATCTGTCCACTTCAGTCATGGTTCTCGTTCCTCTTCAGTAAACGGGCTGGGACGCCAGCTACCGTCACGTTGTCCGGGACATCGTCCACAACCACTGCGCCGGCGGCGACCAATACGCCACTTCCTATCGTTATCAACTGACGTATTACTGCTCCTATCCCGATATGTGTGGTATCGCCCACATGAACTGTACTCGCTAGTCTGGCTCCAGTGGCGATGTGAACATGGTTGCCCACAATGCAGTCATGTTCCACAATTGCCCCGGTATTTACTATGACATTCTCGCCCAGTTGAGCAGCCGCATTGATCGTGGCCACAGACATAACAGTGGCTCCTAAACCCAAAGTGGCAGAAGGTGAGATGACGGCCCGCGGATGAATAGCGCTGACTGGTTTCATACCTTGGCTAAGTGCAAATTCATATAGACGTCGGCGTGGTTTGAGATCGGATGTACTTCCAAGTCCCACGAAGAAGTGCTCGACCCCGCGGGCCTTCAATATAGGCAAATGTCCATCATCGCCCAACACTGGTATGCCCAGGACAGATTTCCCGTGGATATCCCGGTTTGGATCGAGCAATCCAATCACCTCATACTGTCTGTCAGCTTGGAGAATCTCGATCACCACCTTGGCATGACCACCGGCGCCCAAGCCAACTACAGGAACAGACACGTACTCACCTCGCAGATAGCCTTCCCCCTTGTCCAATCCGATCTGCCAATCATCGCAAATGTTAAACCTGGCTGTATCTCGAATGCTTTGCCTGTGTTCACTGCCGACCTCGATGATCTACACCAAATCTGCCCACTCCAGCTCCTCATCGGGCTCCACATCTCGTGTCAACCGACGTCCGATCACGTAGGCGAACTCATCCGGTCTTATGCCTGTGCCAGGCCGTTTGGCGTCAATATCCTCGAGGCGGAGCGTTTCCCCGCTCTTCATCGCACGCCTTACAACCAGGCGTCGACGGAATTTCCTTTGCTTCTCCATCTCGGCTTCAGTCACTGTACGTACTGTGCTGCCCAGCGCGGCAAAGACATTTTTGCCTTCCCGGACAATGGTTTCCATCTCAGCCGGATCGGCAGAGATGGCATGGTCCCATCCGTCCATGTTCTTGTCCAAAGTAAAATGTTTCTCTATGATGGATGCCCCACAAGCAATGGCAGCCAGCGGGATAGCGGTGCCGAACGTATGGTCACTGAAGCCGACCGTCACATCAAATGCCTGCTGTAGTGTGATCATGTTGCGCAGATTAATGCTCTCGCATGCCGGAGGATAGATAGAGACACAATGGAGCAGAGCAATGGGGTCGGCACCGCTACACTTCAGGGTAGCCAGCGCCTTCTCGATTTCCCCAAGCGTGGCCATACCGGTGGACAAGATAACTGCCCTTCTCTTGCAGCCGATATACTCGAGCAGAAGCAGGTGATTGATATCCATCGAGGCGATTTTGAAGGCGGGGACGTCGAGAGACTCGAGCAGGTCAACTTCCTCAGGCGAGAAACAGCTGGACAGAAAGGTAATTTGCCTCTTCTGGCAATAGGCCGCCACCTCCGTATGCTGTTCAGGCGTCAGCTGATACCGCTCAACCATCTCCTCCAGCGTACCGAAGTGTCTCTTCTTGTCGGCATAATTGGTGTTGCGGGAGTATTCGGCTCTGGAGATGAGAGAGGTCTTGGACCAGGACTGAAACTTCACGGCATCGACCCCGCAGGACTTGGCCGAGTCGATCAGCCTCCTGCACAATTGCATGTCGCCATTATGATTAGATCCAATTTCTGCAATGAAATAGGGCGGTTCCCCTGGTCCAATCAAGCGGCCATGAAGATTCAGTTTAGTCGCCATATGTGTTCCAATTGTTGGTGAGCCACACATTCCCACCACATGTGATGCAGTGGCAGGTTATTGAGTGCCTCAACATAGGAGACTAGTATATCAGACGAATGAGTTACTGAGTAGTGAAACGCCTTGGCATGGCTGCAGGCAGTCTCCAACTCCATCCTATGGTGCGCTTGCAGTTCCGGTATGTGGTGCAGAACGAGCGCGTAATGGGCCAGGACATGTTCAGCGGCAATGACCACCTGCTGAGTCGTAAATGGTGGCAAAACCCTTGCCATGTTCGAAGAGTATTGACGATACGACATCCTGCACTCGAAGTCGAAGTTCAGGGTGGCACCCAGGGTCCACGCTCGTGTGCCCAGGAACCAATCGACCAGAACACAGCCAGAGGGTATTGGCAAACATCGGCGGAGTATTTCACACCGATATGCAGTATTGGACAGCCCGAACACATTGTAGCGTGGAAGCAATGCAGCCACGTCCTCAACCGGCGGCTGCAGCACAGCGCCTAGCGATTTCCCGCCCTCGTCGATTATGCGCATGGCGCAGGCATTGACATCATTCATCTCCAAAGCCTTCCTTGCAGCCTCAACTCGGGTCGGGGCTAACAAATCATCGCTGTCCACAAAGACAACGGCAGGGTATCTGATCACCATTTTCTCAATAGCTGCTTGACGGATCTGAGATGGAGAACTGCCTTCAGCCGCTTTCACCCATGTTGCGGATGGGTCCGTGCCCATAGCCTCAATTGCTGTGCTGACATCGAGTTCATCAATACCGATCCAGATGTCGAAGCGCTTGTCGGTCTGTGCCAGAACGGAGTCAAACCAGGCTGGAAGAAATCTCTCAACCCCGGGGTATATCGTGGTATATAGCGCCAGCCGATCCGCCAGCCTCATATCTGGAATCATTGTTGCTGTGCCCTTAGGAGAAGTTCAGCCAGCCTCCAGTCATCCTCAGTATCAATATCCACGGCTCGCCACCAGGGGATTTCCCACCCTGTCCGATCCCGAATGTGAAAGGTCTTCTCTTGCCGCAATACATCTGCCTTGGCCCACCATATGGCCCCAGTGGGGCAGAATACCTCCGGTAGATCCTGGCTGCGCTTATCCATCTGCTCATGGAAAATCGGCGACAACTGATATCTGTCATTGCGCGTCATTGCCCACCAGGGATTCAGCCAACCATACCGCGTCACGGATATTTGCGAATCGGCTCCCGTTTCTACAAACTGTTGATAGCTATCTCTGACATCTGCGGCCGTTCGCAGGGGACAGTTTGGCATCAACTGGGCCACATATCCATATTTCCCTTGCCCTGGGTCGAGCTTTTCCAACGCATCAAGAATAACCAACGATACCGGAGTATGGTCGTCTGCCAGACTGGCATTCCGGAGAAAGGGAACGTCTGCTCCAAAGCGCCTGGCCACAGCGGCAATCTCTTCGCTGTCTGTGCTCACAATCACACGTTCAAAGATGCCGCATTGAAGCGCAGCCTCTATTGTATAGGCGATGATGGGTCTCCCGCACAGCTCCCGGACGTTCTTGTGCGGAATGCGTTTCGAGCCACCACGCGCGGGTATGACGGCCAAACAGGATAGCCTGGATGGTCTGCCTGCAGCGCCCAACTGTCACCC
>Ga0209777_10009702_pt1 | contig 10325 bp, 12 predicted proteins | sample FrelakmetHBP12HB_FD_187147 | JGI IMG/M metagenome (GOLD analysis project Ga0209777, IMG submission 187147) | Freshwater lake sediment microbial communities from the University of Notre Dame, USA, for methane emissions studies -HBP12 HB (SPAdes)... | ecosystem: Environmental > Aquatic >... | reverse complement strand
CATTCTCCTTTTTCTTTCATTGTGAATACTGCTTGTCTATTATCTTCGGTAGTAAATAAAATGTCATTGCCCGAAGCAGTAATTGTAACGTCTCCAGCCCTAAGCTCATTTACTACCTGTTTTCCAGCAGAGGTCCTGCAAACAACAGAGCCGTTCTTCGGCTTTATAAATTGAAGCCACGCTAACAATTTGTGATCCACGCTGAAATCGAATAACTCTGCAATAACATTTTGTACCAAGAAATGACACCGCTTGACGTCACACTTTGTGACTGGATACTTTTTGTAGTTACCGCTCTTCTCAACTATTCCTTGCAGTCTCGGAGGTTTGTAAAAACACTCAGAACAGCCATTCCAGAGAACAGTAGCTTTATCGCTTAACGGAGCAAACAAGTAAGGATCATCCCCAACACATAGACATATTTGCGGCTTGTCCAACGCCGCGCGTATATGCATCGGACCTGTCATTGTTGTTATCATATGTTTGGCGCTTCCGATTATATTTACCAGTTCCTGTGCTGAACTAGCTTCCGGCAAAAACGCATATGGAATTTGTTTCTGGTAAAGATACTCAGTAAAGATTCCCCACTCCTTCCACATACGGGACACCTGTCTTGTACCAAGCACTAACAGAATTTTATCCTTATACTCCGGAAGTACCTCGTACTTAGTTATCCGCGGAGGGGAACCGGGCTTAACTCCCAGAATACTAGACCAAACTTTAGTAATATGTGTATGCCCGTATTTCTTGTAAAACTCGGGCGAACCCCAAATTACTTTGCTCAACGGATGTTTGAATACTTTTTGATCTACAGATGCCAAAGGATTAATGTCAAGGATCGTTTTATATGTAAATTCTTGTTTAACAGGACCGCCTGCCAAAATCAATAAATCTCTTATAAATCCTGTGCAGTCTATATCGGCGTTTAATCCGCGTGCTACTGGAGCCATAAGGAGTGCATCACCTATTGGCGTACCGTATGAAAGCCTGTCTCTGTGATACGGCCGTATTAACGTTTTGTCAACTATACACTTATACTTAAACGTATCTCCGATCGGAGTGACCGATGCTTTCAAACCTAATCGTCCAAAATGATCTTTTAAGGCTTTGACTGCACTTTTAATACAACGTCTTTTGCCGCGCTTCGTATGCGAGAATGAACCCTTAGACACGCGCCAGTGATACAAGACCTTCGGGATATGAATAATTTTTAGGGCCTTTTCGGAAGCACGAAGCGCCAGTTCATAATCCTGCGCCCCATCATAACCACTTTTAAAGAAACCTACCTGGTCCAAAAGACTTTTCTTATAAACTGTAAGGTGATTGAAATAACCCGTCTCCCGCAGTTTGAACAAACTAAAGTCCTCTTTAGTATAATGATACGGAACACCTTCTACGAAAACCATCTCATCCGAATAAAAAGTATCCGCATCCGGAAATCTATTAATTTCTTTGACTAATTCAAAGAGCGCTAAAGGTGGCAAGAAATCATCATGATCCATCATTGCCAAGTATTCGCCGGTCGAAATCGAAATAGCTTCGTTAGAATTTAAAGCTATACCCTGATTCTTATTTAGGAACTTTACTTTAATTCGGGAATCTCGGCAACTATATGATTCTAACATTGCCCGTATCGTACCGTTACTATTACCGTCCGCTAAACAGAGCTCCCAATTTTTATAGGCTTGCTGGCGTAAAGATTCTAACATCCCTCTTAGCATGCCTGGGTCTGGATTACAAACCGGAACAATTACACTAATCTTCGGCATATTTAAAAGTTTAGAGTAATAAGTATGATGCTTACTTATCACGTAACGGACTAATTCTTCTGTTTGTTCTGGAAGAGAACACTTAGACAATACAGAATTATCTCTAACACGATAGTAAAATAGAACCTCGGGAATATGATAAAACTTATAACCTTTAGATAGGGCGTGTATCCAAAACTCCCAGTCTTCAAAACCAAGCATTGTAGTATCATACCCGCCGACATCAACCCACAGCTTCTTCCTAAACACCGCGCAGGTGTCAATACAATTAGCCTGCCAGATATTTTCAAAATCTATATCCGATATTTTATGTACAAAATTACGGTTGCCAAAGAGCCGACAATCACTATAAACAACACTGATACTAGGATCAGCACTCATGATTGTTATAGCCTTGCTTATGTACGCGCGGTCTATAAAATTATCATCATCAAGAGGAAGTATGTACTCGCCTTCTGCCGCAGCAATACCTGCGTTTCTAGCGCTACCTATACCGCCATTTTCTTTATCAAGGACCTTGTATCCCCGGGCCCGCAAGTCTTCAAGTATTTTTAGGCTCGTAGGATCGGTACTTCCATCATTAACAATTATAAGTTCGTAATCAATATCTATACATCTTTTTACGCTATCAATAGCGGTATAAATCCAATATTTTGGATTATACGTGGGAAGTATAATAGATACATTTTTCATGTTTCATAGGTCCTTTTCAGCGTTCTTTTGTATAACTCGTATGTTTTACGAGCACATTCTTCCCAGCTAAACAACTTAACACGTTGTAAGCCCAACGCCGTCAAAGTCGAGGCCAGCGCGGGAAAAGAAATGACATTAAGCATGGCCCTCGCTAACTGTTCCGGCTTCGTTGCGTCTACCATTAATGCCGCGTTCCCGGCTACTTCAGGCAGAGACGAGGCGCTGGAACATACTACCGGAACCCCACATGCAAAAGCTTCTAAAATAGGGAACCCAAATCCTTCATATAGTGATGGTATAACAACTACAGAAGCTCCGCTGTAAAGAGAAGGTATCACGGTATCTGCCACCGGGCCGAGCATGACTACTTTGTCTTTTATTGGCGCAAGATCATGTTTAAAAGAACTATTACCGTTTATGTAGTCCCGGTTTCCTGCACACACTAACTTGTACTCTTTAAATGCAGCTACCTCAGAAAGCGCATTAAACGCCTTGAGCAAAGCCGACAGATTCTTATGTGGATAATCCGCGCCAAGAAACAATATATATTTATCGGGAAGATTCAAACTTTTGTCAACAACTGTTCTCTTAAACTTGTTAAGATCAATCCCGTGATAGATAACTTCTATCTTACGCTCCGGAATTGAAAACACATCTATAATATCCTTCTTCCCGTGCTCAGACACAGCAATTACTCTGTTGCTGACCCTTAACGTGTCTCCCATTAAGCTGCGGTATGCGGCGGCAGAGGTAACGTCTCCATGGTACTCTGGGTGTTTACACTGAATAAGATCGTGGGGAGTAAACACCATGTTAGAGACGCACGATGCCAGCGCGACAGCCTCAGCGTATGACTGCATCGGATACGTTCTATGATAAAGATCAATGTGTAAAGCACGTGTCATTTTCTTTACAATCTTAACACGATTAACATCCAGGTCAGAAGTAACAGGAGATACAACATATATAATATCTGTACCTGTGTTACTGATATATTTAATGAGCTCTTTTATGTAACGAACCGTACCGCACATGGGCCAGGCGAGAATGGATCCTTCTATAGCTATATTCATTTTTAACGCTCATGGCAAAATACAGGCTTCATCGTTCTTGCCCTTATGAATTATTATTAAGTTATGATAAAAATGTATAGATACAATATTCTTGTCAAAATAGTTCGGATCATAAACTTTTTTATATTCTTTATAGTTTAACCCGTCAACCAGCTTTTTAAAAAACTTAATTACGGTTTGAGTCCCGTCATTCAAGTCGCTGCTACCACCATAGTCAGGCCAGTAAGAAGTTTGAATATCTTCAATTACATATATGCCACCATCATCTAGAAGCGGAAATAACGTCATGAAAGACGTTAATATGTGATTATTGATGTGGCTGCCATCGTCAATAATAATTCCCAAAGAACCAATTTGGTTAGCCGTATTTCTTAGAAACGTACTGTCGTCCTGACTTCCTTGAAAAATCTTTACGCGGTCTTCTTCAATGCTTTTTTTGTCGTAGATATCTATGCCGTAGATCATTGCTTTCGGAAAAGATTCTTTCCACATGCGTAATGATTCACCGCCGGATTGCGTGTTCTCGTAGCCCCCAACACCGATCTCAAGTAAATTAAATTTCTGGTTTCTGAATTTCTGGAAGTGTACATCATAGTGTTGCGCGTACCAGTGTAGATTCCATTTATCTGCTTTATGTTTTGTAGCCAGAGCAATCAAACTTTCGGTTATTTCCACCGTTTCTCCATATATTCTTTATTTCGGTTATGCATACCGATAAAATCTATTTTACTGCTAAGTGCGGCTCTAGTCAAAGATCGCGCATGAGTAATCGGCATGTGCACTTCAGCTAATTTATATCCAGCTTCTAGAAGCCTGTAAGACAGGTCAGCGTCTTCACAGTAAGCAAACTCTAAATTAACTTCATCAAACAGCCCAAACTTTTCGTAGATACATCTTGGGATAGTAAAGCACCACCCCTCCACATAATACCAATCGGACCGCGCGGACCCCGTCATAAACCAATGCGACGGCAATCGTTTTGCCCCGACTTGCGCAATCGTAGGATCTCGCTTTAGTACATCCAGCATTGCGTCAATCCAGGGCCCGCTTATCAAAACATCATTATTCAAACAACATATAAAGTCGCCTTTTGCGACCTTAGCCGATTCGTTGCATCCTTTTATAAAACCGATATTAGTGTTGCTTCGTATTAGTTTTATGAGATCGGGAAATTGACTTTGTGTCCGTTTAAGGTATTGTTCTGTTTCTGGATCAGACCCGTTATCAAATACAATGAGTTCATAATTCCTAGACCAGCGTCGTAATGCTTTAATAGCATCACGAGTCACGTCAAGCTGATTATGGACCAGCATTATGATAGATATTTCTGGCATTCTTTGGTTCCTTTCAAACTACGTGTCCCTCCCGCATAAGCGGTATTAGCGGGAACTATTAATATCCGCCGGGTGTTAATACTGCTGCAAGTGATTTTGTATTATCCGAATTTCTGAAAACAATAGTGTCACCGTATACAGCAATGGTGACTCCATTAGGAAACGCCAACTGATTAACCAGTGTCGTACCAATAAGCGTATTAGGTTCTGCTTTGCCCACGATTACCAGAATATCAGCCTGGACAAGTGCCGTTATCTGCGCCGACCTGGCTATGTCTTCATCGTACAGCGTAACTATCTCACCAGGATTGAACTCTACAGGATACCCACCAACTAGAATATCCGAGATCAACAGCTCCGAGGTTCCAACGTTTTGTAATTGCATTTGCTTCCTCCTATTTTATAATAGCTTCGTACTGCTTTAGCATGTCTGCTAACGTAGCATCGATTTCTACTTTATTTTCTTTTAATATCTTCTCCCAGTTACCATCGTCGTCGTCTCCGATAAGTTGGTCGGCGATCCGTCTCGCTTCGTTTGCGTCTATGTTAAGGCGTGTAAACTGGTCATAGAAATTATTGCTCAGGCCATCTAATTCTTTTTCTACGTGTTTATAGATAACCTCTTCGACGTCTTTGTCATCTACTTTAATTTTGTCTCTTTCAGGTATCGGAGTACCGACTACCTCAAACTCTTTAATGCCCTCAGGCACGTAGGGCACCTGATCTTCTAACATTTCTCCTACGCGTTCTGTTATCTGTTTAGCTTTTTCCGATCGTGTCATCTTAAGGTCAGCGAGTATATCTTTAACTACTGGATCACTAGCTATATCATGTTGAATATTCCATCTAATATTGGCCTTACCGGGCATGGTTGATTCTGCGACTCTAAGCCACCGATTCATTTTGACTCCTATCCGCGCGCTTAAATCCTTGAGATACAATCCACGCCATTGTAGTTGGAAACGAAACTAGAAAGGCATCCTCACCGGCAGCTGTTTCTACAATAGGCAATAAGCTGATTTCTCCATTTGAAAAGATGAAATCAAGTTTATACTTATTTCCTTCAGGGCTAATGAGCATATCGCCTACGTGAAATGCCGTATCTTCTTCCGCGGTCCTAATCCAGCGCATACACTCTCCTACTTCTTACCGCCAGGTTTGTAACCTTTATCTTTCATCCACCATGCAAGGGCCCAAGGATTGTCGACTTCAGGAGCATCTTTTTTGATTTTTTTAATGGTCTTTTCCCAGCCTTTCCCTTTTGGCCCGACTGCGGCTTTTGGCAACCTTTCTGTGACAGTTTGTTGAACCAGCTCAGCAGTTGCAATATCATCCAATTTTTCCTTGGCTTTGCCGACCATATCTTTGGCCAGATCTTTAACATCTTTGCCGATGTCTTTGATTTCTTCGATATCAGTTTTGCTGAATTCCTGCGACGATTTTAGCCACATATTATTCCTCATATAATACTAGTGTTTTTTTTCGACTTTGTCTACAACCCTGTCCACTAGGACTACAGGTAAGGCGTACGTACCATCCGACAGCTTCTTGACATTTAATTTAGCCCATTTCTTTTCCGGCTCGCTCCACCCAAACATGTGGCGGTTAGCTTTCTTATCTTCCTTCTCTGTCGGAGGAAGGACCTGAAACGCATATACGTAAATCGCTTGCGTCACCTTTTGTTTAGTTCCGAACTCTACCAGCATCTGATAATCCGAATATTGTGACAGATTATTCAGTGCGTGATTAATCAGAAGCACTACGGACTGGCCGTCAACACTGGTGTCGTTTGGCTGCTGATCCGTAACATATGTCAAAAGTTTACTCTTGCCGTCAATTGAAGCGTATATCTTTATGTTGTTGCGCTGTTCTTCGGTTAGTGCCGCTGCGTTAAACAACAGCGCGATATTTTCTTGGGACCGTCTATACACCCGTAAATTTATGGAAGGCATTCGAGTTCTCCTTTTTCTATTTCGTTTCTGTTGCTGCGGGCTGATCAGGTGCAGGTGCTTCTTCAAATCCCTGCAATTCTTTAATCCGCTGGTTAACCAATTTCTTAACCTTCGGATCCGTGTCGAACTTTGCTATATGCATCAGAAAACCTATGTCGCTATACCGCACGATCTGCGACTTCTTTATATTTAAAGAATAGGTCATCCAGGTTGTCAGGTTGGCCGGTATTTGTGCGGGTACTAGTGCTGGTTCCGGAGAGGCCGGGGCTACTACAGCAATCGTATTGTCTAGCACGTCTTTGATCTGCTGTGCGCCGTCTGCAATCACCTGCTCCGTAGATTTTACCGTTCCTGTTCCTGGGAGGCCTGATTCGCTTTTTTGTACGATTGAACCGCTGTCACTTGCTTCGCGTTTAGTAGCTCCGTCAACTATCGTTCTTTTTTCCGGAACTACTCCAGCCGGAAGAACTACGTCCGGGCCAGATGATCTTTTAAATATCAGCGGCGAGGTATTCATTTCTGCTTCCGCAATAATTCCCTTATCTAGAAACTGGTTTAAATTAGCAGATTTTTCAATCTGAGAATTTAAAAGAGAGAATACGGCACCCGGTGCAACAGTTACATCAATGTCGTATATCCCTACTGTCGTGTTAGTCTTGTTTATAAAATATTTTTTATTCATTTTCAATCTCCTTTATTGTGCGATGGTAAATCCCAGCGCATTCTTCAGTATTTCCGATCTTCGCAAAATCATATCATATGTAGGAATTTCGTTGTCGTCAAAGATGAAGCGCGCGAGCGCTTCCATCTCGTAGAAATTCTTACACTTCTCAACAAGGATCATAACAGTTTTTTGTATCTCTCCAACCATCATCGGCGGAGCGCCTGTTTTAGCACACCACTTTTTCTCTTCCGCGGTTGCTATATTAAGTTGTTCAATGAACTTTTCTCTGAAAAACTTCATGGCCGAAATCCGGTAATCTTTGAATAAGGACGGAATTTTATTCAAAGATGTATAGGGTTTCGTGGGATCTTCAATCAGCGGTGGCAGGGACGACAGCCGCTTATTTTCTGTTGAACTGATTATAGGCAGTGAATTCTTTTTCGTTATCATTTTCCACTCCGTTATAGATGCTTCCCAGAAGGAGGCTTGAAGCCTCCTTCTGGGATAGCAGGCCTAATCAATTAAGACTAGGATACAGTACATTTCGCAACACCGGCAATGTTATATACGCCGATACCAATCTGTTCAAACCCGACGATATCGTACTGAAGCTCGCGGACGTTGTCAAATATCTTGACTTCGACAGCTTTTCTTTCAGGGATACGCCCAAGTTTATCAGGAGTGGTTGTGCAGTAGATTACTGCAGGATCAATCCTGGTCGAAACGATCAGACGGGTTCCAAACAGAACTCCGTACTGGCCGGTCTCAAGCAGAACGTTCAAACTGACCTGATCAAGATCTGTTGAATTCCATTTCTGGATATCAGCATACCTTTTCGCGGCAAGAACATACGCACTCGGAACAAGCTGTCTGCCAGCAATTACGCCGAACAGATCAGCAAATGCAGCTTTGGAAACAGGATGACCGCTGGTAATAAGATCAGCACCAGTGTTCGGGGCCAGTGACGCGGCGGTTGCAAGAACCTTAAACACCTCATCATCTTCTCCGATTGCCATCGCTATCGCGACCCTTTCCTTCGCCCTGTCAAACGCAGGATAACGTCTGATTGCAAGCTCTTCCCATTTAATCACATGATCTTCGGAAAGAACCCATGTCGGGATCTCGATTCTTTTGATATTTGCTTCATGAATAGGGGCCGATCCTCTGGCTCCGATTCTTACTGCGCCGAATTCTGGAATATCCAGGTCGTACGCAGGTATTTCTCCGACCGGTAATTCGTCTACCAGAAGGAGTTTACGTCCGATGGCAACGTAGTCAAGACGAGATTTAAGAGGCGCACTCATTGCAAATGCCACTCTTTTTAGCCCCGCTCCAGACTGAAGCAGCGCTGTGATCGCTGCATCTCTGTCGGCCATGGAAGCGTTCTCTGTGCCGGTACCGGCGGCTTTTCTTGTGAAAGCTGATCCGGACCAAGCTTGATTAAACTTATCCATTTTACTTCTCCTTTAATTTATCTTATTTTTTTTTTGCATGCAAGCAAGCGTCGCAACCGTTCGGCGCGCGCCTATATCTATTCGCTTACACACTATTCATTTTCAAATAACCGCCTGCGACTTTATCAAATTTCAAATTTCAAAATTTCGAATTTATATGGAATCAACGGACTATATCGTTATACCTTGGTTCGCACCCTGCACATAAATCTGCATGGTCGTGCTTCCACCAGTCATCGTCGGAGGAATAAGAACATACCCAAGAAGGGTTTTGTTATTGCCTGCCACTACGACATTGGTGATCTCTCCGATCTTTCCACCGTCGGCGAGCTCAACATACAGCGGGTCCCAGACGTGATACGTCTGCGCGCTGTCATACGTCTTTACAACAACTTCCGACCCATCATTAAGTGTAAAGGTATTATGTTGAAGATCAACAATACCATTCACAATCGTGGTGAGACATCCGCTTCCGTACATTCCAGTTGACGCGCCGAACACTTCATCCTGATACGGATTGGACTGTGCTTTCGCGAGACCATATACCGGCATATTCGATGCCATCGAGATTAACGAACCCGATGCCACTTCAATTGTGACCGGCCGGCCGGAATATATTACTTCACCCGATTTAAGCAACTTTGTTGAATCTTCCAGCACCTTAAAACGGTTGTAAACCGCGATGGGTTTACCAAACGAACTTGTTTGCATTGAATAATCAGACATGTTACTCTCCTTTATTTAGAATGTTTGACTAATTATGATCAAACATTTTTTCGACAGTTTCTATAAGCGAGCCACTTTCGTTTCCTGTTACACTTCCTACTTGCGGAAGGTTTTCCCCAAAGAGAACACCTTCAGCCGCGGCAGCCGACTTCATAGGCGGCATGGGCGGGAACGCAGGTTTTTTAGCTTCTCCTTTTGGTCCTTCTGCTTCAAAAAGTGCTTTTACCAGGTCGGCGACAAGCTTTAAAGATTTCGGGTCAAATTTGACCAGAATATCTAGCACGGCTTTTTCTTCATCACCTTTTAGGCCAAGTTCAGTTTTCAAAGTTGCAAGTACTTTATCAGCTTCTCCTTTTTTCTTATCCACTTCGAGTTCGTCTTTAACCTTTCCAAGCTCTTTCTCTACGTTCTGCTTTCCATCTTCTACTTTCTTTTTTTCATCGGTCAAAACATTAACAGTTTTCTCTAGTTCGGCATTGCGAGTTTTAAGCTCAGACAGTGCCTTAATAGCAAACTGATATTTTTCATTGACTGCCGATTCCTTGTTAACGCTCCAAGCATCGGGTTGACCCGAACCCTTGCCAGGAAGACGGCCGTAATACGAGCGCGTCTTAGAAGTCTGCTCTTTCGGAAGATTGACTTCTTCAGCCGCAGCCTCTT
>Ga0209777_10009701_pt1 | contig 10325 bp, 13 predicted proteins | sample FrelakmetHBP12HB_FD_187147 | JGI IMG/M metagenome (GOLD analysis project Ga0209777, IMG submission 187147) | Freshwater lake sediment microbial communities from the University of Notre Dame, USA, for methane emissions studies -HBP12 HB (SPAdes)... | ecosystem: Environmental > Aquatic >... | reverse complement strand
ATACCAAGACAAACAAAGTCTACAGTTCATTGAGCAAAGCAGGAAAGGAATTGGCAAGTGAGATAAAGGGTGATCCAACTGACCGTTTCATCTTCTACAAGATAGAGAAAGCTTTCCCTGGAAGGTTCGAAAGAGTAGCATGAGGGTCAACCCAAAATGAGACAAGCAGATCTTGCAAAAGAAGTCGGAGTCAGTAAAGCCTATATCTCTTTGCTGCTGAGTGGCAAAAGAAAGCCATCTAAGAGGGTTGCTGAGAGGCTCAAACAGGTCAACTTAACAGTTAACAATGAATGCGGCAACGGACTTAAAATCCATTGGACCGAGCTAGTAACACAATCACTGCCAGACTTCAGCAAGAAGTACCTCAGCGCCACGCTTTGCTGACTCACGATTTTTGCGAAGACGGTGCACAGCCTTGCACTCTTCCAATAGGAAGTCCTTTTAGAGTGCTTCGCTATCAGCATAAATCGAAGGTGCGGGAAGCTATCCCCTTTTTCGAGCGGACCATAATCGCAAAGAATAGGTATTACCCTTTGTGCCAGTTTGTTTTCCAGAGAAGAGCAGCAATCCAACTGAATGTCCAATCACTGAAGCTACAGCTTACTTGTTGGGGCACTCGATGTGTCCCCATTCATGGTCTTTCATATAGGAGGCTATGGCTTTCTTCTCATCAGGCGTGTTCACCTCAAGTGGTTTGCCGCATTTTGAGCAAGGGTAGATAACCCGGAATTTCTCACTGGCCTCCTTGTACCCTCTGTCGAAAGTTTGCTTAACAGTTGGGGCCTGTTTACCGACTGCTTCCCTTAGAATGTCACCCAGGCTCTTACCGCTTTTCTCCCTCAGTTCTTTCAGGCTGTCATACAGTTCCCGAGATACCCGTATGCTGACGGTCGGATGGCTTTGGGCATATTTGATTCGTGACGGTGGTTGGTGCCTCTTCTTTCGCATCATTTCCTCCTGTGATAATTAGATGCTTGATTGCCACTTTTGGGGTGGGGCAAACCACAGGGGTAAACCGTAAGGCAAGCTATATGGCAATCGACATGGTAATCGATATGGCAAACCTCCTCTGGGTCAACCAAGATGGCCAATACTCATTACGGTGAGTTCCTTTTGATCCAGTTTCCGCTTGGAACTTGCCATTCGGTTGCGTAGTATCCTATAATCCAGCAAGCTGTTAGCAGGGAATAGGGAATCCGTATTTTTCAACTGGTTTTGCCAAAATCATGTGAGTTGGCCGAATCTGGCGGCTGTATCTGCGAGATGGCCAAGTACCAGAAATAGTGGTAGCTTGGTCATATGAAGCCAAGTGGCAGACATCCGAAATCCAACACTGTTCGTATATGTAGTCATACCCCTGCAACGGCGGGTTTGGGATACAAGTAACCCATGTCAATGGGCCGATAATCATGCCCCAGGGAAGCCGCCGTCCAGTAGTCGCTTTAGCGTAGCGTAGCCAATCCCGAGCTCCTTGGCCGCCCGTCGCCTGGAGACTTCTCCTGCCCTGAGGCGCTCCAAAACAGTTTTGTAGCGGGTCTTAAAGCCCCGCCTATCAGTTACCCTGGGCCTGCCTATCTTCTTACCCTGGCGGGCTGCCCTGTCCATCCCGGCCTTGACCCTCTCCCGAATCAACTCGAGCTCAAACTCGGCCAGCGCCGCCAGAAGATTGAGCAGCAGCCTTCCTAATGCTGTGCTGGTATCGAACTGCTCCCTGATGCTCTTAAATGAAACGCCCGATACCTCCCAAGCGGAGAGTGTATCGTGCATGTGTTTTACTGAACGGAAGGCCCTGTCGAGTTTAAAGACTACCACCATTTGGAACTTTCGCCTGGCAGAATCATCCAGCAACCGCCGCCAGGCAATGCGGTGCGCAATGTCAAGCGCTGAGGCCGCGTCCACATATTCGTTGTATATCTCCCAGCCTTGGGCATTGCAGTAATCGCGCAAGTGCATGAGCTGGGTCTCAGGATTTTGCTCCTTATCAGCTGTTGATACGCGAGCGTATATGGCCACTTTCATGGTTTTATCACGGGTCGAACGATTCTGAATTGTTATTCCTGGCCTTGATTAAGCGGTCGATCTTGTACCCTCTGAGCCGTTTGAGGTTCATGTGGTCGATAGGGGATGATACCCGGTTCTGGATCATATCTTGAGCTGACGCAAAATGGACATATCGGTTGACCATCTCCAAGCTGGAGTGACCTAGTATCATCTTCAGGCGGAGTACATCGCCACATTTTTCTGTTAGGAAATTGGTAGCATACGTATGTCGGCAGAGGTGGGCATGCAGTCTGGGCACGCCGGATCTCTTGCCCCACCGCTTGAGGATCAGTTTGATAGCCTCTGATGAAAGACGCGTGCCATACAAGGTGAGAAAGAGATAATTATCTTGTTCGGTGGCAGGTTTAGGTCCGAAGTGCAAGAGATAGCGCCAGAGCACCTTCTGGGCTAAAGCGCCGACCGGCACCAATCGCTCCTTGCTGCCTTTGCCCATGATTCTGAGGTAGCCCTCTTCCACATGCGCATCCTCAGAGCGCAGGTTCGATAGCTCGCTTAGTCTGATACCCGTGTCAAGCAGGGTGACCAGTATGGCGATATCCCGGCATCCCAGGGCGGTCAGAGGATTCTGCGCGGATATCAGGAGGTCGATCTCTGCAGGGGTGAGCGGCTCGATGATTTTGATCGGTACCTTTGGCAGTTTGATATTGGACAATATACTCTCGGCGGTATAACCTTCTCTCAGAAGCCATGAGGCAAACGCTTTCAGTGATCTTACCTTGCCTTGTGTAGTGTAAGGGGAGACGCCCCAATCTTGTTCGTGGACAATGAATTCCCGCACTGCAACCGTGTTCAATTCGGCTAGGATGGCCTCTCTTCCAGTTGACCTGAGAAACTTCACGAAGTCGAAAAGCATCTCGGTATACCAGGAGACAGTTTTTGGCGATTTGCCTTCTGCCTTGTTTGAGTGTGCGAAGTGCGAGATCAGCTTCGTTAGATCCAGTTCCGACATCTTGATATCCGACCACTTCAAAATGGGCTTGTTTCCTACGATCATATACTTGCCTCCTCGTTCTGTGAATTGTCTGCCAGGCAAGTAGGAGAGGTGATGAAGGCCCTAATTCTTGGTCGAATCAGGGGGTCGTCTTTGCGGGAAAAAGAAAACCACCCTGTTTTCGGGGTGGTTTCGTCTAGCTTCGGCTTAGCTTCAGCCTAAAAATAGCTGGTGAGCGGTGTGGGAGTCGGACCCACGACGCCCTGATTAAAAGATACAAGAGGTTAGTGCCTGAGAGTAATAACGAGTAATCGTTGATACCTTAGATTAGGAGAATTAGCTTCAGGTGGTACTCATTAGTACCACCTTGTTTATTGTGGTGACGAACAGTTCGTTAGCAAAAATGTTAGCAAAAGACGTTTTTGGGGTCAAAAAAGTGACTGTGTTTAGTCCTATATTGGCCCTGTCGCGCATCCCAGTCTGGCATATTCGTAGCCGCATTTACAGGTGAAGTAGCCTATTTCTGTGTAACCACGCAGGATGGGTCGGCTCACTGCAGAAAGCGCCAGGCAGCTAACCGTCAAGGGCATGAGGGAAATGTAGTCCGGGTGCAATAACGCTGATTTATGACAACATACCCCAAAATTTGCCTGCGTTGCCCCATGACCCGAAGCTGCTTGACCAGTTGTCGGCCTGCTGTTTAACTGGTCTAGTCGGTATTAGTGGTATCGCCTAAATACTATCCCTCGTAACATCGCCGATAATGGACCTGCTGTGATGACAGATACCACATTGACAGTTGTTAGGCAGTCAGAGTATTCTTGAGACATTCGCTGTAGCATTGCTGGAGGCAAAAATGTCGGAATTTGGCCGATGCCCAAAGTGCAAGGAATGGACGCTTGTTAGGACAAGGAAGCGACTTCATTATTACTTAGGCGGTGCGCCTGGGGACTTGGTAGAAATAGCCAAGTGTGTTAACTGTGGTTGGGAGGGAACAATCCGCACTATTCCCCCTGAGGAAGAAGAAAACAATGATGAGGAGGATGATTAGTAATGAAGAGGCCAGTGTCGCTTGGTGGCAAGAAACTAAGAAGCAAATGAGACAAAGGAGCATGGATAAATGGATGAAAACAGATTAACCGAAGCGCGTGGTGAAATTATTAGGGATTTCATAGAACTGGAAACGATGGTCAATTCAGCAATATTGCTTCATTATTTCAAGGAAATTTCCCGCCCGTTCTATTACGAGGTATTGTACGATGAATCTTTTGCTTTTTACTTCAAGCTTAACATACTAGCCAAGATGGTTCCGCGAGACAAAATCCACGAAAGCCACATCGGGAAGCTGCGGCGTCTAGGTGAAATTCGCAATTACTTTGCCCATAGAGGTACACAGTTTCTTTCAACAGGGAAACTTGGGGAAAACGGTAACGGTATGGTTGGTGTGGTTCCTAACCCCAAGAAACTAGATGAGGCAATTGATTTTGATAAGCTGTACGAGGAGTTTCAAGCTAAGCAACCAGATGAAGTTCGGTATTTGTACGAACTGACAACAAAAATCGCAGAGAGCAAACTAAAATAAAATATACCTTAAGACATTAGTGCTTTTGTAATATCATACTCTACTGGGGGTCGGCTTTAAGGAAACCAGACGCCGCAATGTCATTTTATTGGTGGTACCGCTCGGTTGTGGTTGGTGGAAGTAATACAATAAGGGGCAACCCTCGGAAGATTGCCCCTCTTCTGGTGTCCGCTCAAGGTCTATTTCTCACCTCTGACCTTGCGTCCGAAATTTTTGAGTGCTTGCTCCTCTTTTTTTCTAACACCTTCTAAGTCATGTACTGTATGCCGCTTGTCCTTGAATCGAGAATCCGTACTCTCTTTCCCAGCAGGCGTCTTTGCCATTTCATTAACCCCCTAAATCATTTGCTCACAGCTGCCACTGCTGGCGTCCTCTCAAGCTCTAATAACGGTTCGGCAGACACTGTCCATACTTGCAATTATAACAACCTCTCTTACAGCGAACCCTTATCGTCGTATCCTCAAGAATAAGCAATACTGCCTGCTCATCTCCCCCCAATTCATCGCAGGTCACAACCTTAGCAGACACTACCTTACCTTTGAATCTACTCTTAGTCTCTGGGACTTCCAAACCCATAAACTTCTTTCTATAACTTTCCTTACTTTCCCTGATCTCCTCAGCAGTTCTCTTATCACCAAATCCAAACAAACCCATACCCAACCTCCCTCCTGTATTGCTAATGCGGTACACCTCTGGCGTTCGCAGCCTTCAACCTTATCGTCCCCATTTCCCTCAAGCGTATGCTAACCCGATGCTCGCTAGTTGTCAAGACCAATATCAACACTCATGCGAATCGGTGAATATTATCTTACCTCTGCCTACTCAGGCTTAGGTACTCGTTCAGTTATCCAGTCGACAAACTCCATCATTATCTCCCCCATTCTTACCAATGTCGGCCTCATCATAGAAGCTCGATGTTCACTCGGTTCCCAAATGTTTACCCCGCATTGCAGGTCGAGTTGCTGAGCTAACGCATAAAGGTCTCTCGGTTCATAGAAGAAGTAGAAGGGGTTCTCAAAATGCTTCTCCATGGCCTTGGAGTCTGTGCCTTCTTCAATACGACTAGCTTGGTTTGAGGACAAGTGCTTGCTTCTAGAAAAGTCACCCCAAAGTTGCACAAATTGAGCCTGGTGGTCTATGAACCAGAAACGAAAGCCCCAGTATCTCAGTTCGTCGAGGTCACTTGGTGGTTCGGGAGTGCCAGTGACTTCGTTTATCAGTGCACAGAGTTCGAGCCACGTTTCGCACCAATCCCAAACCAAGTCCTGTTGCTCGGAGGAATACTTTGGGGTGTCCGATGTTTGTTTATCCATTTCTGTTTCTTGAGATATTCTACTGCGACACGTATAATAGCACAAGAAGTCGCTGGGGAGCAGAGGTGCTGCTCGGTCTTGCAAAGTAGAACACCACCAACCACAACCGAGCAGTAGGTTATTGGCCGGCTTCTTGACATCGTCTCCGTTTTGTGCCTATAATCCTGTTGCCTGAAGACAGCGGAAGCGCTCGCTCCAGGCCAGAAGCCCGAAGTGCCAGAGCTTTAAAGCTCTGGCCTTTTGGTGTCAATCGGGTCTTTCCCCCCCAGTACGCTAGTTTCCGTCGCCTTTCCGCGCCTGTACTGCGGCTGACGTTGGCCTTTTTACCTCGCTCCTCGGCGAGCTTCGAGTTCGGGCTTCTGTGGGTGAAACTTTGGGGTGCAGGGGCAAAGCCCCGCTAGGGCAATGCTGGGGCTTTTCATGGCCTTCCTGGTCGGTTCGCCTGGCGGCGGAGCTGCCAGGCGTCTGAGCTAGTGGCCTTGATGCCGTAGTTTGCTGTTTTTGTCGAGTTGTTGAGTGGTTTTTTATGTTGGGTGGTAAAATTGTGATTTTTGACTATTGACAACAGTAATAATGACTGTATAGTAATAGTGACTGAATTTATTGGGGGCTAGAAAATGGGATTGAAGCTAATCAGAGGAGAAGCTAGCGACGGTGGATATGTTACTCAAGCTGGTATACACATAGGTTTCCGGGAACTGGAAGCATTACGAATTTCAGCATTGGGGCTTGACAACAGAGAAGCGGCAGAGCAAATGGGAATAAGTGTGAATACCTTCAGAAACCACGTTTATGGTGTAATGAAGAAACTGGGAGCAAATAACAGGGCGAATGCTCTGCTAATAGCCATTGAAAACGGAATGCTAGAAGCTAGTCATACTCAGTATCTCTTGGGATGGTCTCCTTGGCAGTGGGTATACTGTTGGAAATGCGAGAGAGCCTTTCCCTTTGAAGAGGCGTTGGAAGTGGAAGGTGAGGAAGTCGTTGTAGACCATGTGAAGTGGAGGCTTCCGACGGAATATATGTGTCCATATGAAGGATGCGCAGGTAAGGTTTGGGCTTCATGGATGTGGGGTGATGTAAGGGAAGCTATGCCGGAATTTCCAGAGATTCCGGAAAGGGATAAGGTCTACAAGGTGGATTGGTCAAGGAAGGAAGCATACGAATTGCAGGAGAGAATAATACTTGACGGTGCGATAAAAGAGGGTACTAGATGAAGTCTTTGGTGTGTTGGAGTAAATAACCTTGCTGGCGACCGTTAGAAAGTAACGGGCAATCAAGAGCAAGGCGTTGCTTGAATCCCACCGGTGCGCCTATTGAAATAGTAAATTTGACTAGAGTGAACATTTATGAACTCAGAATTGAAGCAAGCGTGGGGAGAGTGGCTAGGTGAGTTGTGCGATTGGGATTGGTTCGTAACGATGACTCTAAAGAATCCGAAGGGGATTCCAACGTGGGACAAGCCGGGATTTGCGAGTGCGAAAAGGGCTTGGGGTGAGTTTACGAAACAGGCAAGTCCGGCGTTAGGTGAGTTGAAGTGGGTTCGTATGTTCGAGATACAGCCGTGGCGTGGGGTTCCTCATGTTCACGCTCTAGTTGGGAACACCGATCCCTCTGTTCGGAGAATGGATTTAGTGGATTGGGCTTGGGATAGGTGGGGTATAGCGAGGGTCGAAGAGTACGACGAGAAGCGTGGAGCCCGATATTACCTGTGCAAGTACGTTACGAAGCAAATATCGGATATAGAATTTAGTAGGAACTTTGGTCGAAACTAGAGCAAACACAATAAAGACTTGATGGGCAAATTAGCCCCTCTTACAAAGCAAAAAGGGTCTACGGAGTAGAATATGGCTGTTGAGAGTGGGATTACACGATGCAACACTGCGAATGAGAATAAGCTTTGCTATACTGTGCCGGAAGCAGCGCAGTTACTAGGGTTTTCACGCAATTTCGGCTATGAGCTGGCAAGAACTGGCAAAATCCCGATTCTACGTTTTGGAAAACGAATGTTAGTGCCCAAAGCGGCATTTGATAAAATGCTCGGTGTATCACCGGGAAACGAGGCGGGAAAATGAAAGGCTATATCAGGCAAAGGTCAAAAGGAAGTTGGGAAATCTTCTATGATGTGGGACGCGACCCGGTAACTGGAAAGCGGCGGCAGGAGTCAGAAACAGTAAAAGGAACGAAAAGAGACGCGGAGCGTAGACTCCGTGAAGTGCTGCTATCTCTTGAGAAGGCGTCATACGTTAAGCCTAACAAGATTACCCTTGGCGAGTGGCTAAGGCAATGGCTCAAGGATTACGTTTCGATGAATACCACTGATAGGACACAGGAAAGCTACTCCTATATTGTTGAGCGTCACCTTATACCGTCACTGGGCAAGGTAGCGCTAGCTGATTTACAGCCTCAGCACATCCAGAGCTACTACGCAGAGAAGTTGAGCAAAGGGCGTGCTGATGGTAAGGGTGGCTTGTCTGGAAGAAGTGTAGTATATCATCACCGGATATTATCGAAAGCTCTGGACTATGGGGTCAAGATGGGCGTGGTGGTGCGTAACGTAGCCGATGTCGTTCAGCCACCCAGGGTTAAAAAAGTCAGCATGAACACGTTATCGTTAGAGGAAGTGACAAGATTGCTGGAAGCGGCGAAAGATACGGATTATTACGTCTACTTCGCTACTTTGGTTTACACTGGCTTACGGCGTGGTGAACTACTGGCATTACGATGGCGGAATCTGGATTTGTTGAAAGGTACATTGACAGTGGTTGAAACGGCTTACAAGCTAGGCAACGGTGATTATATCATTAAGGAGCCAAAGACAGCACAGAGTAGGCGCACGATAAGCCTGCCACTTTCTCTTGTGGAACTGTTTAAGGTGTACCGAATTGACCAGGAGCTATTAAGGATACAGCTTGGCGTTAGTCTAAATCCTGACGATTTTGTTTTCATCCGGCCAGATGGAAGCCCTCTCAATCCTAGCGCGGTATCGCTGGCCTTCCAGCGGATCATCAAAAAGGCGGGGCTGAAAGACATCAGGATACATGATTTAAGGCACACTCATGCTACCCTAATGCTCAAGGCGGGGGTCAACCCTAAAGTGGTTTCTGAGCGATTAGGACACGCTAGCGTGAGTATTACTCTGGATATTTATAGCCATGTACTGCCTGGTATGCAGGAAGCGGCGGCGGAGAAATTCGACAAGCTTTTTGAGGCGGACGTTAGCGAAAACTCTGATACCAATGTTAGCAAAATGTTAGCAATTACTCCCCAAAATAAGAACGGGCGGTGTGAAAACGAGAGTGAGCGGTGTGGGAGTCGGACCCACGACGCCCTGATTAAAAGTCAGGCACTTCTAACTCTTCTGCAATCTGTACCTTAGATTTGCATCTCTGCCTGAATATTTCATGACTGCACCAAGCTTAATTCCAGATAAGTTTGACACTCTTTAAATTCCCGTGGAATAATTAATATCGGCGACGCCATGCTGATTATCTGAGACACTCAGCCAGTGAAGGGGCTTGCGGAGCTATCTCCTCGTCGAACTCTGGAAGGAAAGTTGTCTGCTTCTCCGAAAGAAGCATGCCCTGAAACCAGATGAAGGGAGTCGCTCGTTTGGTCAGCACTCGCATCTTCTTCAACTGCTCCACCGAGAAAATGCTGTGGTCTTTTCGTGCTTCAAGTATTCTAGCGGCTGATACCGGTCCGATGCCAGGAACGCGGAGAAGCTCATCGTAGCCAGCCTTGTTGATGTCTACAGGGAAAAGCCAGGGCTGTCTCTGTGCGATAAGAATCTTAGGGTCTTTTGTTAACGAGAGATCACCCTTATCTCCCAGGGCCAGCTCAATCTCCTGAGAAGAAAACTTGTAGACCCTGAGCAGCCAGTCCGCCTGGTAAAGTCGATGTTCGCGATGTGGGGAGGTAGGACTAAGGTCTTCCAGCGGTGAGCGCCATACCGGGGAAAAGGCACTGAAATACACTCTCCTCAACTCCAGCTCGTTGTACAATGCGCTGGTGGTATATAGGATGTCACGGTCTGTCTCCCCAGCGGCTCCAACAACAAACTGGGTCGTCTGTCCTGATGGCACCAGCCCTTCATTATTTGACATAACTTGTTTTATCCAGCGCATACGTTCGACAATATCTTGATGCAGATTCTTCTTTGAGCTCAATCTAGCTAAATGGTGTGCGGTCGGTGCCTCCATGTTGAGCGATACCCTGTCTGCTAGCCTGCAGCCAGCCTCAACGCAGTCAAAGGGAGCCCCTGGCAGAATCTTGAGGTGAACATATCCTTTGAACTCATAGCGTTGGCGTAGGATCTCCACGACGTTTATCATTTTTTCCTGTGTTCGGGAAACGTTGCCTGCCACGCCGGACGAAAGGAATAGCCCTTTCACCAGTCTCTTCCTGTAGAGCTCCATGAATAACTTGGCTAGCTCGT
>Ga0209777_10009700_pt1 | contig 10325 bp, 10 predicted proteins | sample FrelakmetHBP12HB_FD_187147 | JGI IMG/M metagenome (GOLD analysis project Ga0209777, IMG submission 187147) | Freshwater lake sediment microbial communities from the University of Notre Dame, USA, for methane emissions studies -HBP12 HB (SPAdes)... | ecosystem: Environmental > Aquatic >... | reverse complement strand
CCGATCTACCCCTTCATGCGTGCGTGCGATTCGCCCTGGGCGATCATCTTCCAGTCGCTGGCGCAGATGCCGACGGCGTCGATGCGCACCAGCAGTTCGTCGGCCTTCGGCTCGGGCACTGGCAGCGTGTCGAGCCGGAGGTTCTCCAGGCCCGCGCCGTAGAGTTGCCACGCGCGGCTGGTTTGCGGGATGGTGAAGGCGCCGGATGCTTTGCGATAGTCGCTCAGGAGGGTCATTTGTCTTGCCCTTATCGAAAGAGGTGGGTGCATAGCACCCGTATCTGTTTCGCGTAGGGTGCCGGGTGCCACGGTTGCGCCGTTCAGCAACCGTGTCGCCGTTCGACGCGGAGCACGGCTGCAAACAGCGCAGCCGTGGCACCCGGGCTGGCGCGTCACTGCGACTCGCCGCGGCGAGCCACCCCGCCACGCTACCTTGCAAACACCTGCCCCGAATCGGCGACGATCACCTGGCCGGTGATGACGCGGGCGGCGTCGCTGGCCAGCCACACGACGACGCTTGCGATGTCCTCCGGCTGGATCTCGATGCCCAGGGCCGTCATGCTGACGTAGTACGGAATGACTTCGCTCGGTTTGATGCCGCGCTTTCGGGCGCAGGCCTCGATGTATTCCTTGTTCCAGATTTTCGAGCCCTTGAAGACGTTGCCCGGCGCCACGGCGTTGACGCGGATGCCGTACTGCCCCAGCTCCTGCGCCCAGCCGCGAGCCAGGTTGATCTCGCCGGCCTTCGTGGCGTTGTAGGCGGAGTTGGCCTTCGAGGCGTCCAGGCCGCTCTTGGAGGACACCAGGATGATGCTGCCGCCGCGCTTCTGGCGGATCATGATGCGCGCCGCCTCGCGGGCCACGAGGAAGTAGCCCGTCAGGTTGATCTCCAGGGCCTTGCGCCACGGCCCGACCGGGAAGTCGACCAGCGGAAACGCCGGGGCGATACCGGCGGCCGGAACGCAGATGTCGAGGCGGCCGAACTCCTTGACCGTCTGGCGGAATGCGTCGGCCACGCTGTCTTCGTTCGTCACGTCGGCCGGGACGCACAGGCAGTTTCCGCCGCCGTAATTGCGGACGAGGTTGACGCAGGCGTTCTCGGCGGCCGCCAGGTCGATGTCGACCAGGGCGACCTTGGCCCCCGCGCGGGCCAGGCCCTCGGCGATGCCGCGGCCCAAGCCGCTGCCGGCGCCCGTTACGAGGGCCACGCGGCCGGCCAGCAGGTGCGGAATCAGCGGGGCGGAGGCGACTTGCTTGCGAGGACGTTTACTATTTTTGGGGCTCATCGCTTTTCCTCACAGTATCGGCCGGAAGGTCGGGCGGCGCGGCGGATTCCGCGGCGGCGGGCTCGCTCGGCGCGGCCTCGACGGTCGGAGGGGCGCTGTCTGGCGGCGGGGTCTGCACTTTAGCGGCTTGCGGGACATCGGGTGCGGCAGGCGTCGCAGGCGCGACAGGTTCCGTGGGCGCAACATGCTCCGCGGGCGCAACAGTCTCCGCTGAGGCAACAGGTGGCGCAGGCGCGGCAGACTCTGAGGGCACAGCAGGCGCCGCGCGTGCGGCCTTTGCGGACGGCGCGGGCGTTTCCGCAACTTCCTCGACGAACACTTCTTCTTCGGGTTCGCCTTCGTACATGGCCCAGCGGATCTTCGGGCGGCCTTTCTCATCGGCGCCGCGGTCCGCCGCTTCCTTCTGGCTCTTGGAGATAATGATGCGGGGCGGGCCTGTGCGCTCCGGGCGGCGGCCTCGACCAAACTTGCTGCGGCGGTCTCCTCCGCCCTCGCGCGATTCGCCCGGCCTCGGAGGACGCTCGGTGCGCTGCGGCGGCCGGCCGGACGATGCGGCGGCCGGGCTGCGGCGGTCGACGGCGGCCGGGCGGGGCCGACCTTGCCCATCGCGGCGCGGGCCGCGCGCGACGGTCGGCGCCTGGCCGGTCTGTGCTGCGGCGGGAGCGGCTTCACCGGGGGCCGCGGCAGGCGCCGCGCCTTCCGCGGGGGGACCCGCGGCGGCCGGCCGGGGTCCGCGAGGCGGGCCGCGGCGGGCGGCGCGAGGCGGCCGCCGAGGGGCTTCGCCTTCCGGGCCGGCGGCGGGCTTGCCTTCGCCCTTTTTCGGTTCTTCGGAGATAAGCGTCAGCGCGATGCGATGCTTGGCGGCCTCGATCGAAACGATCCGCACGTCCACCACGTCGCCGACGTGCAGGAACTTCAGCGGGTTCCGCACGTAGCGCTTCGAGAATTGGCTGATGTGGACGAGGCCGTCTTCCTTCAGGCCGATGTCGACGAACGCCCCGAAGTCGACGACGTTGCGCACGGTCCCTTTGACCCACATGCCGGGGGAAAGGTCCTCGATGCGGCGCATCTTCTTGCGGAGCACCGGGCCGTGATGTTGCGACCGCGGGTCGAAGTCCGGCCGCTGGATCGCCCCGACGAGTTCCACGAGGTCCGCCAGCGCCAGCCCCAGTTCCTGGGCCAGCGGCTCAAGCGGCACGCCCGTCAGGCGTTTGCGGACCGCCTGGGCCGACTCGGGCGCGGCAAGGTCCTGGACCTTGCACTCGAACTTGGCCAGCAGCTTCTCGGCCGCCGGATAACTTTCCGGATGGACGCGCGTGGCATCGAGCGGGTTCGTGCCGCACACGCGGATGAACCCGCCCGCCGTCGCGAACGTCTTCTCGTCCCAGCCGGCCAGGGCCCGCAGGTCCTCGCGGGAGGCCAGCGGCGCCTGGGTGCGGCGGGCCACGAGGGACTGTACGTGCTCCGCCCTGAGGCCCGGAACGTACCGCAGCATCGCGGGCGACGACGTGGCGGCATCCGCCCCGACCGCGGCCACGCACTCGACCATCACGGCCTCCAGGGCGTCCTTCAGGCGCTGCTGGTTCATGTCGTGCTGGTAGAGGCCGACGCCGATGGCCCGCGGATCGATCTTCACGAGTTCCGCCAGCGGGTCCTGGAGGCGTCGGCCGATGCTGATGGTTGCCCGCAGGGCCGCATCCAGGTTCGGGAACTCCTGCTTCCCGAGGTCGCTGTCGGCGTAGACGGCGGCGCCGGCCTCGCTGACGATGGCGTACTGAACGTCCAAGCCGCCTTGCTCGATGGCGTCGGAGACCAGTTGCTCGACCTCTCGGCAGCCGGTGCCGTTGCCGATGGCGATGATCTGGACCTGGTGTCGCTGGACCTCGGCCGCGATGGCGGCCCTGCCCTCGTCCCACTTCTTCTGCGGCTCGCAAGGATAGATGATAGTTTCGCCGAGGAGATTGCCGGCCTCATCGAGGACGGCCAGTTTGCATCCCGTGCGATATCCCGGCTGGATGGCCAGGACCCGCTTGCCGCGAGTGGGCTTGGTCATCAGGAGGCTTCGCAGGTTGGCGGCGAAGACGTCGATGGCGTGCTCTTCGGCGCGGTCCGTCAGGTCCCGCCGGACTTCGCGTTCGACGGCCGGCAGGACGAGCCGCGCGACGGCGTCAGCGGCCGCAGCCTCCACGAACTCGTGGAACCTGTGGTTGGCGGCAGGCGGCCGCAGCGACCACGCCTTGCGCTCGCGATCATAGAAGCCGATATCCGGGCCGTCGGCCGGCAGGACGACCTTCAGGACGGCTTCCTTGAGGGCGTCGGCCGGAACATTGATCCTCACTTTGAGGACCTTGCCGCGCTCGCCGCGGTTGACCGCCAGCACGCGGTGCGGCGGGAGGCGATTGAGGGCTTCCTCGAACTTGAAGTACCCGCGGAATTCCGGCGTCGCCTTGACGCCTTCGCGGGCCTGTTCGGACTTGAGGATTCCCTTTTCCCAGACGATGCGGCGGACCGCCCGGCGCACGAGCGGGTCCTCGGCGATGCGCTCGGCCAGGATATGCGAAGCGCCCGCCGACGCCTCGTCGGGCGCGCGGACTTCCTTCTCGGGGCTGACGAACTCCGCGGCCTTGGCAGCCAGGTCCGGCCCGTCCGCAGGGCCCGCCCAGACGTAGTCGGCCAGCGGGGCCAGGCCGCGCTGGATGGCCACGAGGCCCGCCGTGCGGCGGCGGGGCTTGAAGAGCCTAAGGAAATCCTCCAGAACATCCCGGTCGCCGCCTTCTTGGATTGCCAGCGCCAGTTCGCTCGGCAGCGCCGGGCCGGCCTGGGCGCGGGCCTTCGCGCGAAGGGCCTCCAGTTCCAGAAGTTCGCGGCGTGCGGCCGCCAGACGCTGCACGGTGACCTCGTCGAGGCCGCCGGTGGCCGCCTTGCGGTAATGGGCAACGAAAATGGGGTGAAGCCCCGCGTCCAGGAGGGTGGAGACCTGAAGGACCCGCTCGCGGCTGATCGACAACCGTCGAGCCAACGCCTCGGCAATATCAGCAGGCATGAGCCAGACAACCTTCACTGCGCAGGGCAACCCGTGAATCAGCCCTGGAAAGCACCAGTATACGGCCCCGCGGACGGGATACAATTGCTTTTTCGGCGGGGTTGCACGGCGTCATCTCTTACGATTTGCCGGGTGCCACGGCTGCGTCTTGTGCAGCCGTGGTCGTTGGCGTGGACGCACGGTCGCCTGGGCGACCGTGGCACCCGCTTAATCAAAGTTGGATGCCAACTACCCCGCGCTTGCGGCCGGCCTCGGCCTGCCCTAGAATGACCTTCCGGCAAAGGGAGATAGCGCCATGGCCGCCAAGTTGCCGCAGGGACTGGTAATCATCAATACGGGTGACGGCAAGGGCAAGACCACCGCCGCCCTTGGCATGGCCATGCGGGCCATCGGCCACGGCATGCGCGTGGCGTTCATCCAGTTCATCAAGGCCTGGAGCGTCGGCGAGCACGAGGCCGCGGCGCGCCTGGCGCCGCAACTGGAGGTCTTCCGCATGGGCAAGGGCTTCGTCGTCGGCGAGGCGACGCCCGAGCATCTGGCGGCCGCCCGCGAGGCCATGGAATTCGTCCGGCAGTGCCTCACGGGCGGCCGGTACGAAATGGTCGTGGCCGATGAGGTCCTGACGGCCGTCGGCCTCGGGCTTATCACGCAGGAGGAGGTCGAGGCGCTTCTGGCCGACCGGCCGCAGGGCGTGCACCTGGTCCTTACGGGCCGCGGGGCGTGGGACTCACTTGTCGAGAAGGCGGACATGGTGACCGACATGCGGCTCCTGAAGCACCCGTACGAGAAGGGCATCCCGGCGCAGGAAGGAATTGAGTTTTGACGGTGTGCGGGAATGTGGCACGGCTGGCTTGCCCAGCCGTGGCGAAGGGCGCACGGGTCTGCCACGGCTGGGCAAGCCAGCCGTGCCACGGTGACAAGGCATGAGTGATGGGCTAATTCTGGAACTGGCCGTCGTGATGATCGGGGCCGCTGCGCTGGCGGTCCTTGCGGGCGTGGCTCGCCAACCGATTATCATCGCGTACGTGCTGGCGGGGGTGCTCTTCGGGCCGCACTCGCCGTGGCCGGTCCTGCGGATGGTCCAGCACATAGATTTCATCCGCAACGCGGGGGCGCTGGGGTTGGTGCTGCTCCTGTTCCTCCTGGGCATGGTGCTGCATCCGGACCGGCTTCTGAAGATGTTCAGGCAGGCGAGCCTCACGACGCTGGCCACCAGCGTGGCGTTCTTTGGGATCGGGTTCGCCGCGGTGGCCGGCGTCAGCGCCGCGGCGCCGGCCGTTTACCCGCTGACGGCGATCGAGGCGGTGTACGTGGGGTTTGCGGTGGCGTTTTCGAGCACGCTGCTGGTCGTGAAGCTTCTGCCGACGCGGCGGCTGCATGAGTCGGCCGTCGGGACGATGGCGATCGGCATCCTCATCGTGCAGGACGCGCTGGCGATCCTGGTGCTCATGGTGATGGCCTTCTGGACGGCCGCCAAGGGCGGTGACACGGGCGTGTACTGGAAGGTGCCGCTGGGCCTCGGCATGCTGGCGGCGGCGTTTCCGGTGGAGCAGTACGTCCTGAGGCGCCTCATGCGCAAGGTGGAGACGTACCCGGAACTGCTGCTGGTGCTGAGCCTGGCGTGGTGCCTGCTGTTTGCCGAAGGTGCCCGCGGCCTCGGGTTTTCGCGCGAGATCGGGGCGTTCGTGGCTGGTCTGGCGATCGCGCGGAGCCCGATCAGCCTTTACATCTGGGAGAAGGTGGCGCCGCTGCGGGACTTCTTCATCGTGCTCCTCTTTTTCAGCCTGGGTGCGCTGGTGAACGTGGCGGACATGCTGGCGGTGCTGCCGCTGGCCGCGGGGCTGGCGCTGGCGCTGGCGGTCCTCAAACCGCGGCTGTTCCGTGCCGCGCTTCGCATCGAGGGCGCGCCGCGGGCGCTGGCGAGGGAGGCGGGCTGGCGGCTGGGGCAGTCCAGCGAGTTCGCGCTGGTCATCGCCTTCCTGGCGCTTAAGTTGGGGCACATCGGGCAGACCGCCTTCGAGCTCATCCTGGTGACCACGCTCTTATCATTCATCATATCGACGTACGTAGTGGTACTGAAGTACCCCACGCCGCTGGGCGTCTCGGAAGGGCTGCGGCAGGCGTAGGCTTTGCCTTGCGTCAGTCAGCGCGAGGTGGCTATGGCCTGCCGCGCCGGGTGCCACGGCTGCGCCGTTTGCAGCCGTGGTCGTCAGCGGAGAGGCACGGCTGCAAACGGCGCAGCCGTGGCACCCGCAAACCCCCATTTTCGCACGGCTCGCAGGTATAATGGCGAATTGGGCAAGGAGCCGCGCGGTGGGCACCTACACCATCTTCGATCACACGGCCGACGTGGGGCTGGAGGTCCGCGGGGCGAGTTTTGAGGACCTTCTGGCGACCTCGGCGCGGGCCGCGTTCGATCAGATGCTGGAGGACTGGCCTGCGGCGGTCGATGCGACGCAGGAAGTCCGCGTGCGCCCGGCGTCGGCCTTCGCGGGCGACAGGGTGGAGCTCTTTGTGGAGTGGCTCCAGGAACTCCTGTTCCGGTTCGAGACGCAGCACCTGGTGCCGATGGAATACGAGTTCGTGTCGGTTGGCCCGCGAGAGATCAGGGCCGACGTGGGCTTCGGGCGGTTCGAACCCGACCGCCACCGGACGCGGCTGGAGATCAAGGCCGTGACGTACCACAACCTCGAGGTCCGGGAAGACGCCGACGGCTGGTACGCGCGGTTTATCCTGGATATCTAGCGTTGGACCGGGTGCCACGGTTGCGCTGTTCAGCAACCGTGCCGCTGTTCGACGTAGAGCACGGCTGCAAACAGCGCAGCCGTGGCACCCGGCATCTGGAAGAAAGGGGCACGGCATGGCCTCGGAAGCCTATCACGGCCCGCTGGAAGACATCGGCGGCTGCCGCTGGCGAATCCCGAAATCCTACAAACCCTGCATGCAGGTTGACGGCATCATCTACGCCGACTCTAAACTCATCGAGCAAATCCGCCACGACGATGCCGCCGAGCAGGTCGCAAACGTCGCCTGCCTGCCGGGCATCCAGCGGGCCAGCTTTGCCATGCCCGACATCCACTGGGGTTACGGCTTCCCGATCGGCGGCGTGGCGGCGACCGACCCGGCGGAGGGCGGCGTCATCTCCCCCGGCGGCGTCGGATACGACATCAACTGCGGCGTACGGATGATCCGGTCGGACCTTACCGTTGCCGACGTCCAGCCGCGCATTGAGGAACTCCTGACCCAGCTTTTCGCCCATGTGCCGTGCGGCGTGGGCGTGGGCGGGCCGATCAAGTTCAGCGACAAAGACCTGCGGCGGCTCGTGGCGGAGGGCGCACGCTACATCGTCGAGGGCGGCCGCGGCTGGCCGGAGGATTTAGACCGCACCGAGGCCGGCGGCGGCCTCGACGGCGCGGACCCGAGCGCCGTCTCGTCGCGCGCCTACGACCGCGGACGCGACCAGGTCGGCACGCTTGGCGCAGGCAACCATTTTCTGGAGGTCCAGGCGGTCGACGAGGTCTTCGACGCCAAGACCGCCGAGACGTTCGGCGTGCGGCAGGGGGGCGTCACGTTCATGATCCACTGCGGCAGCCGCGGGTTCGGGCACCAGGTCTGCGACGATTACCTGAAGACCATGCGCGGCGCGGCCAGCAAGTACGGGATCGACCTGCCCGACCCGCAGTTGTGCTGCGCGCCGGTCAACTCCGGCGAGGGGCAGCGGTACCTGGCGGCGATGCGTGCGGCGGCAAACTATGCGTGGGCGAACCGGCAACTTCTGACGACACTGGTCCGCGAGACCGTCGCGAAGGTCTTCGGCCGGTCGCCCGAGCGACTCGGCCTGCGACTGGTCTACGACGTGGCCCACAACATCGCCAAGATGGAGCCGCATGATGTGGACGGCCGCACGAAGACCGTCTGCGTCCATCGCAAGGGGGCGACGCGGGCGTTCCCGGCGGGGCACCCGGACGTGCCCCAGGTCTACCGGGACGTCGGCCAGCCGGTGCTCATTCCGGGCGATATGGGGCGGTACTCGTTCTTGCTTGTGGGGCGGCCGGCCGCGATGACGGAGACGTTCGGCTCGGTCTGCCACGGGGCAGGGCGGGCGATGTCGCGCCACGAAGCCATGCGGCACGTGCGGGGCGAGGATGTCCGGCGGGACCTGCGCCAGCGCGGCATCATGGTGCTGGCAAAGAGTTGGCGGGGACTGGCGGAAGAGTACTCCGGCGCTTACAAGGACGTGGCCGATGTCGTGGACGTCGTCGAGAAGGCGGGCCTGGCGCAAAAGGTTTGTCGGCTGCGTCCGATTGGCGTCATCAAGGGGTGACCGGGGCGGCGAGTCAGAACTGAATCCCGTAGTAGAGCGCCTCGTGCGGCTCACAGTTCCAGCGCGGCGGGATGGGCAGATTCTCCGGACGCAGGTCGATGGCCGTCCGGCACGCTGAGCATTCGATGGTAGCGCCTTCCTGGACGTCGTCGAGGGTTGCCGGGATTTCAGCCAGGCAGTGCGGGCACGCCATCGGGACCGTCAGATTGATGTGCTTGGGCATGACCAGTCCTCCGTGCGCAGAAGGGGGTTTCCTGCCATCTATGATAGCCTTACGGAGGGCCGGCTGCGAAGAATAACTTGAAAAATTCCGCTGCGGATTTTAATATACTTGGTCTTCGTGGGCGCCGGGGCCGCCTTCAGTGAAGGCGGTGTTTCGTCGGGCCGGCGCGGTTGATCGGCGGCCGAGGAGCAAACGGATGAGATTGCGAGACCTGCTCGACGAGTCGGTGGTCAAGATCGGCCTCAAGAGTCGCGACAAAGAGCAATGTTTTGAGGAGATGGTCGACCTGCTGGTTGCGGCCGGCCGGATCAAAGATCGATCGGGGGCGCTGGCCGCCGTACGCCAGCGCGAGGCCCAGGGCACCACCGGCATCGGCCAGGCCGTGGGCATTCCGCACGGCAAGCACCCCTCGATTCCAACCCTGACTGCGGCACTCGGGATTTCGGAGAAGGGCATCGATTTTGAGTCGATCGACGGCGAACGCGTCAAGGTGGTGTTCATGCTGCTGGCCCGTGTGGACGACCCCGGCCCTCATGTCCGGGCGCTGGCGGAGATCGCCCGCCTCGTGCAGACGCCCGGCTTCTTCCGGAAACTGATGGAAGCCAAGACCCCCAAAGAAGTTCTCGATATCCTGGATGCCGAGGAATAATCGCTGCGGAGAACCCCTGATGCGCGAAGTCATTCAGAAAATGGTTGAGGCGGAAGGCGAAGCCAGGCGGATTCTGGGGGACGCCGCGGCGGAGTCCGAACGCCTTTTGGGCGAGGCTCGCCGGCAGGCCCAGGGCATCCTGGAGCAATCGCGCCAGCAGGTCCGGGCCGAGGCTGTACGCATCATCGAGGCTGCCGTCCAGGAGGCCGAGCGCGAAAAGAAAGAGCGCCTGGCACGCGAGATTGCCGCCGTTGAAGCCCAGACGCGCCTGGACGAAGCCACCCGCCGCGCCGCCGTCGAAGCCGTTGTGCGGCTCGTCAGCGGCCAGAGTTCCTGAAAGACCAGTCAAGCGCACATGATTTCCGAAACCGCGTTGGATGTCGATTTTGTCAGCGCCCTCTTGCACGGGCGCCGCAGCCGCTTGGCCGAGGCCGAGCGGTTGGACGCACTGTGCGCCATCCGGACTATCCCAGAACTCGTGCACGCAATCGAGCCTGACGCGCCGAACGAGTCCCTGGTCGACCTCCAGCGCCGCATGGTCCTCGATCTGGCCGACGAGTTACTGACGTTCGCCTGGCGCATCGCCGGACCCGCAGGCTCTTGTCTCGAGTGGCTTGCCGTGCGGTTCCAGGTCGAGAACCTGAAGGTCCTGGCCAGGGGGATGACGGCCGGGGCGAAACTGAAGGAAATCGAGCCGTACCTCGTGCCGCTTCGCAAGCCTTTCTTGCTGGACGCCGAGGCCCTGGTCACGTCGGACTCCCTGGAGACGTTTGCCTCGCGGCTTCCTTCGCCGCCGCTTCG
>Ga0209777_10009699_pt1 | contig 10325 bp, 8 predicted proteins | sample FrelakmetHBP12HB_FD_187147 | JGI IMG/M metagenome (GOLD analysis project Ga0209777, IMG submission 187147) | Freshwater lake sediment microbial communities from the University of Notre Dame, USA, for methane emissions studies -HBP12 HB (SPAdes)... | ecosystem: Environmental > Aquatic >... | reverse complement strand
GACCTGTTTCTGCTATCTGCTGTATGACCAGGCAATGCCCGAAGCGGGAAATCCGAAATCCGAAGTCCGAAATCCGAATGTCGAACCCGAACCCCTGACCCCGGACCCCAGGTCCCCGGCTCGGAGTTTTGACCGGGTTAAGGTCTGGGATGCCTGCTATTATCAGGGCTATGCCCGGGTCGGGGGCGGCGCGAACCCGCGGCCGAAGATGTGGGAGAGATTCCGAAATCGTTTTCACTGTAAGTGGATGAACTGCTTCCGGGACTGGAGCTTCCATTCCTGCTCAGGCTGCGGCCGATGCTGGGAGGGGTGCATGGGCAAGATTGACATCCGGAACATCCTGGGCCAGGTCTAGGAAGGGACTTCAAAGTGCAGATTACAGATTACAGAATGCAGAATGGGCGGACTCCACCTTTCTTTGCGCCCTCTGCGTTCTCTGCGGCTGGAAGACGATGAAGAACCCGTACGAGCCGATTCCGACGACCATCCTGGAAGTCATCGAAGAGACCCCGAACATCCGGACATTCCGGCTGGGACCGGACAAACCGGTGGAGTTCGAGGCCGGGCAATTCGTGGAGTTGACCGTACCTGGAGTCGGCGAAGCGCCGTTCACGCCTTCGTCATCGCCGTTTGCCAAGGACAATTTCGAGATGACAATCATGAAGGTCGGGCGGGTGACGTCAGCCCTGTTCGACTTGAAGGAAGGTGCGACCGTGGGGATTCGCGGGCCGTACGGCAAGCGCTATCCCTTGGAGAAGTTCAAGAACCGGGACATCCTGATTGTCGGCGGCGGCGTGGGCATGGCGCCGTTGCGGTCGCTGTTCCTGGCGCTGGCGCACCAGAAGGACAAGTACGGGACAATTCACAAGTGCTACGGCGCGCGAACGCCAGCGGATATTGTCTACAAGCGGTTGTTGCCGGACTGGACTGCGAAGTCGGGCGTGGACGTGAAATTGACAGTGGATAGGGGTGACGCCTCCTGGACCGGGACCGTGGGCGTAGTAACCGTCTTGTTGCAGGATATTCCGTGCGACGTGAAGAGCAGCATGGCGGTGGTCTGCGGTCCGCCGCTGATGATGAAGTTCGCGACGCTGCGTCTGCTTGAAGCCGGGTTCCCGGGCGAGAACATCTATCTTTCGATGGAGAAGAACATGTCGTGCGGCTTGGGCCAGTGCGGTCATTGCCGGATGGGCATCTACTTCACATGCCGGGACGGGCCGGTGCTTACCTGGGACCAGGTCAAGGACATCGAGGAGCCGTTCGCATGACGCAGGGCTCGGCGTTGCGCGCAACTCTGGATTCGGGTATCGAACGGGCGCGAACGACTTGCACGTTCTGCCGAATGGGTTGCGAGCTGGAGGTCATTCGCCAGGGCTGGCGGATTGCCGGGGTTGAGTATCCGGCGGATGCGCCGGTGAACCGGGGTAGGTTGTGTCCGCGTGGAAGCGCCAGTGCGTTGCTGCTCGACCATCCGATGCGGCTGGCCTATCCGCTGAAGGATGGCAAGGAGAGTACGTGGCCCGAGTTCTTCGCCGAGACCGGTGCCCGGCTGCGCGCGACTCCGAGCAACGAGCTGGCGATTACCTATGACCGAAACCTGACCCGTGAAGAGCTTGAGCTGGTGTACGGTCTGGCGAATCGACTGGGAACCGAGAACGTCGCGTCAGCTTACCAGGAATCCGAAGCGTGTTTTGACCTGCGACTGGACACGAAGGCGAAGGCAGCACCTGCGGTGACACTGACGGACGTGCTTGGGGCCGACACGATACTGATTGCCGGCGACGCATTCGCCAAGATGCCGGTGCTCGCCAAACCGGTGCTCGACGCGCGCTATCAGGCGCGGGACCGCAGGCTTTACTGCATTGATTGTGTCAAGACAACAACGGCCGGCTTTGCCCACAAGTTCATTTGCACCGAGCCGGGCTTTGAGCCGCTTGTGATGCTCGCCCTGGCCGGCCTGGTCGGCCCGAAGCTGGCGGGATTCGACTGCGAGCAGGTTGCCGCCAAGTGTGGCGTCAATCCGGACGACCTGCGCGAGATTGCCGAAGGCTTCGGCAAGACGAAGAAAGGCGTGGTCATCGGAGCGACCACGTCGGGTCGCACGATGGACCCGAAGTTCTTCAGCCTGGCATTGCAGTTGCTGGTCAGCCGGATGAAGGGAAACAAGCGACTCCTGATTGCCGCCGAGGCGGCGGTTCCGCCCGGACCATGCCGGTTCAGCGAGGTTCTTGCCGCAATTGAAAGCGGTGAGGTCAAGACGCTACTGAACCTCGGTGACGGCTTTCCGCGGGATTACCCGGGCCTGGTTGAGCGACTGAGCAAGCTGGACCTGCTGGTGACGACCGCGACAATGAGACCGGCCGGCGTAACCCCGGGATGGGTTCTGCCCGTAGCGATGAACCTGGAGAAGCACGGCTCATTCAGCACGGTCTGGGGGCAGGTTAACCTCAGTCCGGTATTGACTCCGGCGAGCGGAACCAGGCTGGTGTCGGAAATCGTCGCGGGCCTGCTGGATGACCGCATTTCGGGAGAGTCAGTGCCGGAGTCGCCGGACTGGCTCAAGGTTCCGGTCAAGTCGGTGACTGACCAGGGCCGGGCGATGCTCAAGAGACCGGAGACTGAGCCGGACCCGGAATTCAGGTTTGTTCTGCTGGCCGAGCAGCCGGCGTACGACTTTCGAGGCATCTTTTCCCAGGTCGTTCATCCCCTGCTCATGACTCGGAGCGATGCCGGGCAGCTTGGGGTTGAGGACGGCGACCGGGTGAAGCTCGAAACCAGAGCCGGGGGGAAACTGGAGCTGCCTGCGGCGATTTCAGACCGGGTTGGGGAAGGTACTATGCTGGTGAACAGTGGCTGTCCTGAGACCCGGGCGCTGTTTCCATGCGAGGTTGACAAGCTGACCGGCATCGTTACAATCCCGCCGGTGAGGGCGAAGCTATGGCGAAGCGAATAGTCCTGGACCTGGACTACTGCATCGGTTGCCAGTCGTGCGCCGCGGCATGCCAGGCGGCCTATCATTCAGAAGCCAGAATCCGCTACGGGAGCGTCAATTCGAAAGCGCTGCTGCCGATGGCCTGCCGTCACTGCGAGGAACCGCTCTGTGCGGCTGCGTGCCCGTTTGAGGTCCTGACGATCCAGGGCCCGGACAAGCTGGTGATCCAGAGCAGCTTCCGGTGCACCGGGTGCCGGTCCTGCCTGCTGGCCTGTCCCTGGGGCGTGATTGACGAGAGCCTGTTGCGGAGAATCACCCAGAAATGCAGCGAATGCGAGGAGCGCGCGAGCCTGGCCGGGCAGTCCGGGCCCAGGTGCGTATCCGCCTGCGCTTCAGGCGCGCTGAAGTTCCTTGAGGAGTCCGAGTTACCCAAGGCCGAAGTCGGGCGCCGATTCATCTCGCGCTCGCCGTTCTGGAGGCGGACGTGAGACAAGCCTCAAGCCTCAAGCCACAAGCCACAAGCCCAAGATGACGGCCCTGCACACGCTCTTTCAATTCGTGGTCTTCCCCGGGTTCCTGACGGTCGCCATCGGCGGGATGGTGCTGACCTGGGTGGACCGGAGAGTGAGCGCGGCAGTGCAGTGGCGGGTCGGGCCGCCGTGGTATCAACCGTTCGCAGATTTCCTGAAGCTGATGCTCAAGGAAACCGTGGTTCCGCGTGGCGCGGCAAAGTCGCTGTTCCTGCTGGCGCCGGCGCTCGGCGTCGCCGGGATGACCGTCATCGGGGTGATGCTGTTCACAATGAACTTCAACCCGAACCAGTCGTTTGCCGGCGACACGGTTGTGCTGGTCTACCTGTTTGCCCTGGTCCCGCTGGGCCTGATTCTGGGCGGGTCGAGTTCCCGGAATCCCCTCGCGGCGGTCGGCGCGTCCCGGGAGATGACCCTGTATTTCGGGTACGAGCTGCCCCTGATTCTCGTCCTGCTCGTGCCGATTATCAAGGCCGCGAGCCTGAAGATCGGGACGATCGTGCTTTACCAGCAGCAGGTTCATGACGTGCTATACTCGGTTTCCGGGGTGCTGGCGCTGCTGGTCGGTCTACTGTGCATGCAGGCCAAGCTCGGGGTCGTGCCGTTCGACATTGCCGAGGCGGAGCAGGAAATCATGGCCGGGCCGCTGATTGAGTATTCGGGCGCGACGCTGGCGATGTTCCGCCTGAGCCGGGCGATGATGTACCTCCTGCTGCCGGTGTTTCTGATCACGATGTTCTGGGGCGGCATCGCCAACTGGTGGGCCATCCCCAAATTCCTGCTGCTCTTCGTATTGATGGTGCTGATGAAGAACACTAACCCCAGGCTGAGAATTGACCAGGCCCTCAGGTTCTTCTGGCTGATGGTGACGCCGGTTGCGATCGCCGCGGTCGTGCTGGCGGTGTTGGGACTCTAGGAGCAGGGATGAGGATTTCAAATAGCAGATATCAAATAGCAAATCTCAAATTGCATGCTCCGGACTTGACTGCGGGGAAGGTTTGCGGTTGGCGGCTGGCGGAGGGCGGGGCGAGATGATGGACCTGCGGCTCTGGGGATTAAAGAAATCGCCGTGGGTATTTCACCTGGCCGCGGCGTCATGCAACAACTGCGACATCGAGATTCTCGCGGCGCTGACGCCGCGCTTCGACCTCGAGCGGTTCGGAATCGTGCTGGTGGGGTCGCCGCGCCATGCCGATGCCCTGCTCGTGACCGGGGTTACGAATCGGAAGTGCCTGCCGCGCGTGCTGCGGGTCTACGAACAGACCGCGAAACCGTGCCTGGTAATCGGAGTCGGCACGTGCGCCTGCTCGAACCATATGTTCACGGATTCTTACAACGTAACCGGCCCGTTCAGCCGGCATATTCCGGTGGACGTTTTCATTCCCGGTTGTCCGCCGAAACCGGAGGCGATTATCGCCGGGGTCGCGAAAGCGCTGGGGAAGCTATGATGCGGGAAGTCAGGAATCAGAACTCAGAGGTCAGAACGCGGAGCGGACGGACGTTCCGGACGCGACAGGAGAAGCGTTGACCGAAATCACGAAGCAGTTCCAACGCAGGTTCGCCGACAGCGAAGTCCAGGCCTGGAATCCGCGTCGCTACTATCTGGCGGTCGAGCGCGACAAGGTTGTTGCGGCGGCCGAGTTCCTGTTCCGGGAAATCGGCTGCCGGTTTTCGATTGCAACCGGCATCGATACCCGGGACGGCTTCGAGATTCTGTATCACTTCTCGCACGACGCATCGGGTGTGATTTACACACTGAAGACGCTGGTGCCGAAGGATGACCCCCAGGTGGCCAGCATCACGCCGAAAGTGCCGGCCGCCAACTGGATCGAGCGCGAGATGAAGGAACTGCTGGGTATCGATTTCCCGGGACATCCGAATCTGAAGCCGCTGCTGACTTCGGACACCGACTGGGAACCGTGCCAGTACCCGCTGCGCCGCGACTTCGACCGCGAACCCCATGTGAAGCCGAAACCCTGGGACGACAAATGAAGACTTCGAATTTCAGCCGCAGATTTCGCAGATTTCACCGATTCGGTTTCGGATTCTATCCGCGTAATCGGCGTAATCTGCGGCTAGGAACGAAGACGAAATGAGCGACGACAAGAGCGCACGCCGGATTGTGCCGATCGGACCGTACCACCCGCTGCAGGAAGAGCCGGAGTTCTTTAAGCTGATTGTCGAAGGCGAAAAGGTGGTCGGGCTCGAAATTGAGCTCGGCTACAACCACCGGGGGCACGAATACCTGGCGCAACGAATGACCTGGGACCAGGTGCCGTTCCTGGTCGAACGCATCTGCGGCATCTGCTCGAACTCGCATCCGTTCGCCTTTGTCATGGCCGCCGAAGACTGCGGCCGCATCGAAGTGCCGGAGCGCGCGAAGTTCATCCGGACCATCACTCACGAACTGGAACGGATTCACTCGCACCTGCTCTGGGTCGGGCTGGCCGGGCATTTCATCGGGTACAACACGGTCTGGATGTGGGCCTGGAAATACCGCGAACCGGTGCTCGACCTGTTCGAGATGATCACCGGGAACCGGAATCACTATGCGATGAACAAAATCGGGGGAGTCCGGCGCGACATCTTGCCCGAGCACGTACCGGACATCCGCAAAGTCCTGGACCTGGTCGAGGAAAAGGTGAAGATGCTCACGGCGGCGGTGCTGGACGACCCGGTTATCCTGGCCCGGCTCGAGGGCGTCGGCATCCTACCGAAGCGGGACGCGATCGACTTGGGCGTGGTCGGGCCCACGGCCCGGGCCTCGGGGGTGGACATTGACGTCCGGCGCGACGAGCCGCACGCGGCCTACGATCGGGTCGGCTGGAACGTGGTCGTGTTCCCGGAAGGCGACGTCTTGGCTAAGGCCAAGGTGCGGCTGGTCGAGAGCCTGGAGTCGGTGAAGATTATCCGCGCGTGCCTGGAACGCATGCCCGACGGGCCGATTGAAAACCGGGTTGAGGAGATTGCCCCGGGCGAGGGTATCGGCCGGACCGAGGCGCCGCGCGGCGAGGTATTCCACTACGTGCGCTCGGACGGCTCGAACATGCCGGTTCGGCACAAGGTCCGGGCGCCGAGCTTCATGAACCTCATCTCGAACGAGATTGCGGTGAAGGGCTATTCGGTCGCGGACGCCGCGCTCTGCCTGGCGGCGGTTGACCCGTGTTACTGCTGCACCGAGCGCCTGGCCGCGTTCGAGGACGGCAAGCTACGGTTTGACGGCAAAGAACTACTGCGGCGGTCGCAAGAGAAGACCGAGCGCATCAGAGCGAGGATGCGGCGATGAAGTCAACGAGATTTCAAATATCAAATATCAAATTGAAGAGTGCAGATTGGCCTGCCTGCGATTTGAGATTTGATATCTGCGATTTGCACTTTGAAATGGCTTGCTAATATGCCGCTGCCTTCGCTGAGCATTCTGCTGACGCCGATTCTGATTCCGCTGGTTGCGGGGTTGCTGAGTTTCTCAATCCCGCGGCTGCGGAACGAGTTCGCGTTTGCCGGCGCGCTGGTGACATTCTACTACGCGCTGCGCATCTTCCTGCTCAGCCGCCACGGGGTGATGACCTATGACTACGCGAGCATCGGTCCGGTGGCAGTCGGCTTGCGGGTCGACGGGCTGTCCGCGTTCGTGCTGCTGGCGCTGGCGTTTCTCGGGCTGACCGCGATCTCATTCTCGCTGCGCTACATGCGCGGGAGTCCGGGCGCGGGCGCCTTCTATCTGTTCCTGCTGTTCACGATTGCCGCGGCTGCCGGCGTGTTCATGGCCGGGGACCTGATGCTGGTGCTCTTCTTCTGGGGCTTTCTGGCCGCGGTGCTGTACGGCATGCTGTTCCTGGGCCGGAAGGACTCGGCCCGGGTCGCAATGAAGGGTTTCATCATTGCGGCGGCGGCGGACCTCCTGATGATGACCGGAATCGGGATTCTGCTATTCGGGCTGGGAAGTTCCCAGATTGCGCCCGGACTCAGGATTCCTCTGAACTCCGGGCCCGCGATTTGCGCCTTTCTGCTGCTGGCCGCGGGCGCGCTGGCCAAGGCCGGTTCGATGCCGTTCCACACCTGGATCCCGGACGCGGCCGAAACCGCGCCGGCTACCTTCCTGGGGTTCATCCCCGGGGCAGTGGACAAGCTGCTCGGGATTTACCTGCTGATGCGCATCAGCACCTACATCTTCGACCTCTCGTCGAGTATGGCAATCCGGAACGTCCTGATGGGCATCGGCGCGCTGACGATTCTGGCCGCGGTGCTGATGGCGCTGGTGCAGAAAGAGGCGTTCCGCCTGCTGTCATTCCATGCGGTTTCCCAGGTCGGGTACATGGTCCTGGGCATCGGCACCGGTAATCCGATTGGCATCGCGGGCGGGCTGTTCCACATGGTGAACAACGCGCTCTACAAGTCCACGCTCTTCTACTCGACCGGCGCCATCGAGCACTGGACCAAGGAAACCCGGCTCGACCGGCTCGGGGGCCTGGCGAACAAGATGCCGGTGACGGCAATCTCGTTCCTGATTTCGGCGCTCGCGATTTCCGGTGTGCCGCCGCTGAACGGCTTCGTCTCGAAGTGGCTGGTGTACCAGGGTATCCTGCAGCTCGGGGCCGAGGGGAACCGGATTTACCCGCTGTTCCTGGTGGCCGCGATGCTGGGCAGCGTGTTTACCCTGGCGTCGTTCCTCAAGCTCCTGCACTCGATCTTCCTGGGCGCGGGTTCGCCGATAACCGAGAAGGTGCGCGAAGTCGGCCTGCCGATGTGGCTGCCGAGTATCCTGCAGGCCGCGGTCTGCGTGGTGTTCGGGGTCTTTGCGCTCAGCGTGCCGATGCGCCTGTTCATCCTGCCCAGCCTGCACGGCGACGATGCGGCACTGGCCCAGGGCGCAGGCTGGCTCACCGGGTTCTACCAGCCGTCGCTGGTGACCGGTTTACTGCTCATCGGCATCGCGCTGGGTATCGTGATTTACCTGATCGGGACGGTGGCCAGGCCCAAGACCCGCGACACCTTTGTCGGCGGCGAGCAGCTGGTCGGGGAAGAGGCGCGGATGCCGGGCACGGAATTCTACGGGCCCTTGAAGCAGTTCGGACCCCTGCACGCGCTGCTTGCGTCAGCGGAAACCGGGGCGTATGACATGTACAGCATCGCCCTGAAGACGGCGCGCGGGGTTTCGGGCTTCGTGTTCGCCTACGTGGACCGAACCGTGGACAAGTTCTACCTGGTTGCGAGCGACATCGTGATGATGCTCGGCCGGGGCGTCCAGGCTTTTGCCGGATGGTTCTTCCTGCTCTTGTTGATACCGCTGTTCGTGTTCGCCGGGACCGGGAACCTGACCGCAATCCAGTACGGGGCCATCGCGCTGATGGTCGGGGCGAGCCTGATTGCCCTGGTCGAAGACAGCTTCCCGCGCTATATGGTGCTGATTGTGCTCACGCAGCTCGGATTCATCATCCTGGCCTTTGCCCGGGGCGGGACAATCGGAGTGCTGGCGGGCCTGTTCCAGATTTACAACTCGGCGGTCGCCTATGCCTGCATCTTCCTGGCCTGGCGCCTGCTCCAGCGGGCTCACCCGGGCAGACGAATCAGCGACTATCGGGGCGTCAGCGAGGCGATGCCGATGGTCGCGATGGGGTTCATCATCGGCGGGCTCTCCCTCTCCGGGATGCCGCCGTCCGGGAACTTCTTCAGCAAGTACCTGCTGGCCTCGATCTATCCGGAGAACATGACCTACACGATGATAATCATCTTCGTGGCGATGCTGATGCTGGCGGTGCATCTGCGCATCATCAGCAAGTCGATGTTCGGAAAACCGAATATGGAGCTGCACTGGCGCCGGGACCGGCTGTACTATGCCACGCTCGGGGTCATCATCCTGTGCCTGTGTAACGTGATTCTGGCCAAGCCGATAATCGCGCTCCTGTCCTGGGCGCTCGGGGTGCCGGTGCAATGAGACTGCGGACTGCGGCGGGGCGGAGGGCCTGATGTTATTGGCAATACTGGTCCCTATTCTCGGCGGCCTGCTGGTGCCGTTCTTCCCGAAGGGGCGCGAGCAGCTCAGAAACGTCTATGCCGCGGTTATCTCATGCCTGCCGGTGGTCTTCATCGCGTTCATGATTCCGGGCGTACTGGCCTCGCCGTCCCGGGTCAGCCTGTGGGAAGTGCCGATGTTCCGGAGCATCAGCCTGTCGCTGCTGGGCGACGGCCTGTCGGTCTTCGTCGCTTTCGCCTCCTCGCTGGTGGCGGCGCTGGTCACAATCTACTCGATTGACTATGTCCGCGAGTACCCGCACCAGGACGAGTTCTTCACGCTGGTGCTCATCTTCCAGGGCGCGATGATGGGACTCGTGTTCTCGGCGAACCTGATTATCATGTACGTATTCTGGGAGCTCACCGCAATCTGCTCGTGGCGGCTCATCGGGTTCCACCGGCAGGAAACGAAACCGATTCTCCACGCGGACAAGGCGCTGCTGGTCACGGTCTTCGGCTCGGCCTGCATGCTGCTGGGGTTCAAGCTCATTTTCCACGAGTTCGGGACCCTGGGCCTGCTCGAACTGCGCGGCCACATGCTCTCGGCCTGGCCGCTGTTCCTGGTGCTGCTCGGGATGCTCGCCAAGTCGGCCCAGTTCCCGCTCCAGACCTGGCTGCCGGATGCCGGCGTCGCGCCATCGCCGGTCACCGCCCTGCTGCATGCGGCGGCGCTGGTCAAGATCGGCGTGTATGCTTTCGCTCGCATTTTCCTGGGCACATTCTCGATGCCGCATTCGTCAGTGGAGCTGATCATCGTCATGGCGGCGCTGAGCGTGTTTATCGCAGCCTGCTCGGCGACGATTGAGAACGATATCAAGCGCGTGCTGGCGTATTCTACCATCAGCCAGATT
>Ga0209777_10009698_pt1 | contig 10326 bp, 10 predicted proteins | sample FrelakmetHBP12HB_FD_187147 | JGI IMG/M metagenome (GOLD analysis project Ga0209777, IMG submission 187147) | Freshwater lake sediment microbial communities from the University of Notre Dame, USA, for methane emissions studies -HBP12 HB (SPAdes)... | ecosystem: Environmental > Aquatic >... | reverse complement strand
TGTACGTCGATGTTTAACTAGTTATGCATTGCGGGCCGCAATGGACGCGAGGCCGTTGTGTTCTTCTATCGATGCTTGGGGCGGTCGAAAGTTCTAGTTAACAATTGTTATTTAGGTGCTACGATCTTCCGCGAGTAGTTGCTACGAATCCACCGTTCGTATGCTCCTTGTGCTACATATCCGGCAATCGCTTTCAAAATATGAAGTCAAAATCGCTATGCTAAAAATCGCTATGCCCCGATCATGGGCACTCTTTGGACCTACTTTCTATATCATGAAGTATGGGTGTGGAGTATCCAACTTGGATATTCTGGTATACTATGGAATAGACCACCTAGGAAAAGAGCTTTTTAGATCAACCCAAAATCGTGTTACTCGCGTGGTTAATCCAATTTTATAACTCTATAAAGAAAGAATTAGTTCACAATTGTTAACTAGACGTTTTCCTCGGTGGGGTGAAGTCCGAGACTCCGGTCGATTTGGCGATCTTTGCCGCGGTGCTTTTTAATGGCGTCTCATCGCGCGGTTGATTTGGAAGGGGGAGAATTTCTCCTCCTTCCATTTTTGGTGTGTATTGGTTCCCATGATGATCGCCGATCAGCTTTTTCTCAGTCTCGTATCGTTTGCCCCGAAGATAGGACAGGTAGATTCTTGCCAGTCTCAGCCAGCCATACCCACAGGCTTGAGCGATGAGGTGCCAGGAGCTATCATCCATCGTGCCGGGAGATCGTGGATTGTAGGGTATTGTAGAAATTATAATTATCGAAAAAAGGAAATAGCCGGCGAGAACCATGTGGAACTACTGGCCCACAGTCCAGGGGAGCTGCATCCACCAATGGCAAAAGCGAAATGCAACCAAAACGTCTCAGCCGGTGTTACGGTATTCTTCAGCACTTCTGTTACTGTGATGGTTCGCTAAAGGCTTCGTTAGCGATGGCTTCCAGGGAGGTGATACGCGCCTGAGCAGCGGCTATATCCTCTGGATGGCCTCGGCCACGTCTTAAGCCCTCTATCTTCGTCTGTTGGTAACGGACGGTTGGCTCGATTTCGTCGCCCAGTTCAACGATCGCGTTTTGCAGTCCTGCTAAGAACTTTGCGCGTCTCGCCAGGAGCACGGGCATTTGTTCAGCCAGCTCCGCGCTACGCTCCGGGTTGATCGGCCCCGGAGAGCTAGACAACTATGAAATAGATTTAGATCCTGCATACGCAGGATCTTCAGACTCAGAGAAGGTAGAAGTCGTGGTTCGATGGAGTCCAAGTTGGACTTACGGTGACATGCAAGGCGTTAAATACAGCGTTCGACGATTTAGTAGCGGCTGTTCTTGCTGAATTCCCTTGGGACAGGTAGTTGAAGAAATCAGTCATGAATAGGCTATTGCCCGCGCTGTCTACATCATAATTGTAGCCGCCACTTAGCCATTCTTTGTTCTTTACGGCATTGGCCAGGGGACTGGTGGCGCTCGGATAGAAAGACGAACATCCGCCAAGCATTATTAAGCCCTGGGGGTTTTGTGTGAACATCGATGCTAGGTCACTTCCAGATATAAAGCGGTTAGTTTCAGCGGCTCTAGAAATTTCAATGGCGTTAGGGTTCATGTGTGTCTTGATCACAGAGACATAATACTTACCCATATCACCAACGCGGGAGCGAGTTACAGCAGCATCCCTATAATAAGTGACCGCTTGGCCATCATTCATTAATGCATTTAATGCATTATAACCCCAATCTGATTGGCCATCTTTGACTGCTTGTTCCCGGCGGAATGGGTCAAGAAGATATGCAGTCTCGTATGAGGGTTTGTTGACACTTGGGTACAGGAAGACGTTATTGGCGTATGCAGCATTCGGATAGAAAGCACCATAAGCCAGGCCAGAGACAGAACCAGTTAATGTCACGTAGTTTTTATCATTTACTCCAAAATCGCCTCCGGCGGAATTATATTTACCCTCATGGCCAATCATCGGTGCCAAGTTTTCTACATGTGTGTAAAGAATTGCACTTGTACCAGATGCGCCCGTTGTGCTTGCGCCTACCTGTGCCAGGTTTTTAATGGAATCGGCATAAATAGCAGGATAGTTTATAGTAGCTGGCTTGCTGGATGTACCATAGCCATCAAGATATTGATAGGCATATTCTCCCTCTCTATTCCGCGAGGTTGCGTCGAAACATATAGTGCTTGCTCCTACGCCGCGATCCGCAGTCAACCTCGAATAAACATCAGCGGGGTATGAATTTGTGTAGGTGTCTTCATTGGTTACAGATGCCCCCAATACGCCCGACGGCGAGCTGCCCGAAGACATGACGCTTGCAGTGTCGCCCTCGTAATTTGAGCCGTAACTGCCTCCTTGGAAACTATAGACATTGGCTGCATTGAGGTGTATGTGTGCACCAACTCCTCCATACTGTGTATAGGTGTTCCAAGCATAGTTCCACGTTGAGGTTCGCACACTAGGATTCCAATTGAAGTTCCAAATAACGCTAGCAGAGTCTCCTTTTGTGTCGCTAATGGTTACTGTAGGGTCTAAGCCGTCTTTGTCTGCACATGCGTGCGACGCCACAGTTTTGTCTCCAAAATCAAGCAAAGTGTTGTCAGTCAACTTTAACAGATTGCCATCTGACGCGCTAAAGCCCGTGGCGCCATTGTTGTTTACCGTAGTGAGACCATATGACTCACCATTCGATGTACTTACTGATGTTCCACCACTGACAGAGATAGTAGCACAGGCCCCTGGAATCAAGCCCAGGACCATAATGAAGACTATGAATAGCCTTCCGTCAATTTTCATCTTTTTTCCTCCTACTTTTCAAACCATTTTTAATAAATGATAATGTTGATTGAGGCTATTAAGCTTAACTCAACAGCTTAAATTTCTACAGCGTTTGGACAATCATATGCCCTTTATCGAGAAGTTAAATACATCAAGCTATACAACTTGCCAGATCAACATAAGTAGCCCGAACATTTTTATAAATACCGTTCCAACCTCGTAAAGCCCACCTTTGCGCTCCAGGTTCTATAGCGCAATTTGACTTTATCAGAAGCCGATTATTCGATGACGGGCAATTGTCGATAAATCATTCCATAGTGCAGTGGAATGGCCTGTTTGCCAGAAGGTAGTTTGCCTGAATGGTGGGGTGGAGCGTGAATAAGCGAAGGAGAGGACGAGTTACACGCACTGCCAGCGAGGAAAGATATTTTATCCATCCACGATAATTTAAAAATTGGGGCTAGACCGAATCTTCGCCGGAACTCAGTGCAAGGTGTCTGCCGCTCTGCAATTCTCTGACAAACTTGGTGATACGCTCTTTGTCTATTCGTTCGGTTGCTAAAGCCTCTTGCATAAGCTCTTCTGGCACGTTATCCATAATGCAATCACGCACGCGCCGTTTGATTATTCGCATATCCATTGAGTCCAGCTCGACTGATTCACCGTCGAATTTTGCGCTCCTCGAATCGGTTTTTTTAGTTGGTCTGGTGGGCAGATTATATTTTTCAATGTCTTCCGGCAGGATTGCAACACGCTCGAAGTGGAAATGAACCTTCTCATTGTCTAAAAGATGTCTCTCAATCGCACTTTTGGCGGCTCGGTCGATATCTTTGCCGCTAGGATCGTGATCCCCAAAATAATAAATGTACACGGATTTGTCCTGTCTCAGATGTGAGGTTATAGCGGGCGCGGCGGTGTTTGCCATTGATCCGATCGAAGCATAACCGCGAGTGCTAAAGACTTTCACACCTAGCGGATCGGCTGCACTCAGGAGAATTGAAACCATAGCATCCTTCTCGGTCCAGATCTCTTTGTGAGCCGTCCAGTTGTTCCAGATATCGCTGTGGTAGTTTTTAAGCGCATCTGCGACTGCTGCCTCTGGGGAGCTGTACCGGATCTGCCCATAATACCACCGCGTATTATCCGATAGCGCCGAGTATGGCATAAGGCCAGCGTGTCGCCAATCTTTCGTGTAGCTACCAATGCGCTTGTATCCGGCCTCGGTCTTTTCGATCAGTCCTTGTCCTACTAATCGATAAAACAAGTGCCGGAGCGTGACCTGACCATCTTCTTCGGATATAATCCGAAGGCTAGCTCTCAACAGCGCGTCCTTCTCTGGTTGTGTTATATACGCTCTCTTTTCCACGTCGCTAATCCTCTTTCTCTGCATCACACAGAATCCAGATCGTCAGGCGTTTTGGTGCTGCTGCTTGCTTTATACACCCCTCGGAGTAGCGCCTGCCGTTGCAGATCGTCAATAAGCTCACTTTGAAGGACCATATGTTTGTCTTCAAGCCGTCTGCTTTTCAAAAGTAGATCGGCTATAATAGAGTCGAAGCTTTGCCCCTTTTCTCCCAGAACTCTAAGACATTCTTTCGTCACAGGGCTTACTCTCAGTGTTGTGGACTTCATATACTGCGTATACATGATATGCCTTGTATATATAATTAGCGCCGTGTACCGCGTACATTCCTCCGGGCGGTTGCTTCTTTCTCAATTAGCAGCCGGTCCTCGATTGTCATCATCTACTCGGCGACTAGGGCTAGATTCTTGCCCGTCTCAGCCAGCCATACCCACAGGCTCGCACAATGAAGGGCCAGGAGCAATTTATCCATCGTGCCAAGAGATCGTGCCTTAAATCGATTTTAACGAGACCGCTTATTTTATTCTCGTCTGGCAATCGTTAAATACCTCCCAGGAATCGAGGTAACAAACTCTTGGATTAAACTGTCAGAGGTGTGGAGGTAACAAGACATGGAACTTGGGAAAGCGATATTTGCGATTGGGGGGTTGATTGCCCTGGTCGGTGTGTCGGCTGGTTATGTTGCCAGTTGCGGTATAGATACGCGTTTGGTCATGGTAAACAATACGCCCGAAGGCGTGTTTATCAATGTTACACCGGAAGATGAAGACTACAATGGGGTAGCGGTGGACGGGACTTTAACAATTGATTCGATCGAAGGCGTGCCTGTCAATCGTTCGTTTGATGTAAAAGCGTCTGATTTCAAGATGGGAAAACGAGAAATGACAGTTCCTGTGCAAGATTGCGATGTTCGTTCGGTAGGCGGCGAAACGGTGCTTGCCAATTGTGAGTATGTGCAGCAGCGGAAAGAACTGGACTATGCATGGTATCCCATTAAAGACGAAATTCTGTTACCGACAAGTCCAAACTTCAAATATGTCCACCGCAATACCCTTAATATGACGAATTCCATTCAATGCACCTTCAGGCCTTCTGATGGCGGAGTGTTTGGTGGGATGCAGATGCTTGATGTTGATCAAGTCTTAGTGGTAGGACCTTTATTGGCCGTGGACAATTTTCCAGTACTGTTCACTCAACCCAAAGATACAGCAAAAGTTCAGAGTTCTAGCAGTGTAGAACCGAGTATAGTAATAGGAAGAATCTTGTCCCAACATAATGAAATGGATGGATACAATGCAACTGGAAAATGGGTCTGGGGAATTCAAGTTGACACGAATCCAGACTTTCCCCCTGTCGACCCGCAAAGCCAATCATCCAAGGATATGATTGAGGAACTCAGCAAATTTGGAACCATTGGTCATAGTCACCCTGGTGACCCTGGTGAAATAGCTGATCGCACCATCGCGGGTCACCCAGGAGTAGTATATAACATAACATATTATAGGACGCCGCAAGAAACAACCTACACGGCGATATACATAACAGACAGCATGACGGTCCACTGTACATCGAATAGTCCCAATGAGCTAAACGAATTAATAGAGTCAATTGTCGAGGTGACAAAATGATTTCCAAAGCAATCGGATGGGGTCTTATAGCGGTCGGGCTAGTATGCGTGATCTTTGCATATGGCGGTGTCACTAACCTGACACAAGGGAGCGATCTTGCCAGCCACGCCGCAAGCTGGATTGAGTTAGTTATCAGTCTTTTCGCGGGTGTTGTCGGCTTGGTCCTACTAGGCATTGGGGCAATAGCCATCAAGAGGGGCTGACGAAAATCGGCGAATTACGAAAATAATTGATGATTGCAGAAAGCACAATCCCTGGAGATCGCCAGGCACAAACCGACCCCTATATAACCAGTCTTATGTGCGATAGCGGAATTGGGCAAACACACCTATGTAGACATTTGCAAATAAAAAAAGAAAAATAGCCGGTCGAGAACCTTGTGGGAATACTGGCCCACAGCCCAGAGAGCTGCATGTCTCGGGCCGGCGTTGCTTTATTCGTTTATCCCTTCATTGAAAACAAGAATCTGCTATACCTTCCAAGGAATCGATAATACCTTGGATGGCGGCAATCTCCAAGGGTGTCCCTCTTCCCCGACGCAGACCTGTGATCCTGGCCTCAAAGTAGCGCACATCCGGCTGCGGTTGATCGCCCACGGCCAGGACTGCAGCCTCGAGGCCTGCTAACATGGTCGTCCTGGTCGCCAGGGCGGCGGTCATGATGCCTTCCATCTCCGTGGACCTGGTCGGGTCTATGGAGCTGTCACCCACGCCGAGGGCCTTGTGCTCAGCCAGGGCGTCCTTGTAGGTCTGTTCCGCCGTCAGGTATGCCACCATTATGCGACCCACAGGGTCGGCTGTGGTCAATCGATTGTATTCATACGGGTTACTCTTTTGGTTCTGATAAAACGCATACAGCGTATTCAAATTCCATGTCATTTCTAAACACTCCTTATGCTAACGCATGTTCTTCCGCTCTCAAGAGATCCTCTTCGAGAGCCTGGCTATACAGAATTGGTAAACGGCGATCTATCGCCGCTATTTCATCGGCGCATTGTGCAATTATTTCTAAAAGCTCCTGTCGCCTAGCCGTGGCTGTTTCTAAATCGTTCAACATACAAAAGCATCCAAAAAGCCGCACATAATCGATCTGTTTTTACACCCAGACAAAGGCGTCAAGCTGCTCGATTTTCGCCGTTGCATAATAACATTGTTTTTTCAGTACCCCAACGACCACAACCAGCACCGATAGGCAAACAGAAAGAACGCGCCTGCTGCTATGACAAAACCATAGCCCAAAACAGTGAAGGTGTCGATCATGCTGTCACCTCCTTTGGAGTATAGGTCGGTTGCTTGAAAACCACTTCGCCGTTTTGACGCTTGATCTTCTGGTAGCCCAGCTCCAAGAGTGCTGCAATGATAGGCTCAAGCCGGATGCCCAGTCTCACCGACAGTACGCCAGGATCAACAACGCCATTGGCGCCGTATTCCATCCGAGCAGCAACCCGAACCCGCTCAAGATCCGGTTCAGGGTCATCGTGCTCTTCGCCAGCCATGAGCTTACTTACTCCTCCCTCGGGGACCGGATGAAACTGGGTTTTGACCGGATTGGTTTTGGGGGTAGATTTTGGCCGCTGCACAGCGGAAACCGGATGTACCGGATGTACCTCACAACTTTTGTCCTTAGTAGAAAAAGAAGGATTTTTCTCTTCTTCTCCTATAGGTATTATTTCTTCTTTCAATCCGGTACATCCGGTATTAGATATGCATTGACTCTTTTCTAATCCGGTTTTAATCCGGTTTATATCCGGTTTAGAAGAATTGTTTCCGGTTTTCAGTAAGCCCCGAAGCCTTGTTATCTCTTCATCAAATTTGTCTTGATTGAAAAGGAGTCCGGGGTATACAGTTTCGGTCTTACCGTTAATCGTAGTTTCGATTCCGGTCCTGTCTCCGCAATAATGTCTAACATACTTACCAAACTGTCGCCTCTCTACAAGGTTCCCTTTGATTAACCCTGCCCATTCCCCGAAATCCGTATACACCTTTCCGACCGGGTTTTTCTGCGAATAGTTGCCGGGCTCGTAAGTGAAAAATTCTTCGAAGAACGTTAGAACCGAATCTACCTGCCTTTTCATCGCGTCGAAAGAGCCTTCTTTGCGATAGATCTGTCCTTTCTTGATGATCTCAGGAAGCCTAGCTATGACAATGTTCAACAGTCCCGACAGCTCGTCAGAAGTGGTTATTTTCTCAAGGATATCGGGGTCTTCTTGTCGCTGGTTGGGTTCTTTCTCATCGACGACAGGTACGAACTTGTAAGGTAGAATAACTTCGACAAACCGTCTTTTAAACCCCCAAGTGCTATCAGTGAACCTCGGTATTAAATTGCCTTTAAATACCAGTTTGGTCCACCCTCGGAACCTGGACCTTTCCTGCTTGTTTTTGACTTCACCAGAGACACGATCCCCGCCAGATATCTCCTTTATCCTCGACGTTCCCAGCTGTTTGACCTCCTCAATTTCTTGCCCGAACGAGTACCGGGCATATCGGAGATTTGCTAGTGCGAACTTCTCTTTGGTCAACTCGTTCAAGGGGATAGCTTCGGTTGTGGCGTTTCCGTAAAAGGCTTGAATCAGCTCTATGAACTTGGTACTACCACTTGAACCGTGCCCGATCAAGAACGCGATATAAACGAGTGCCTTCCTGTATGCTCCGCTTGCTATGATGTCCAGCAACGTCCTACGGTCGTCCACGTCCGGTGTTAGCCCCTCGATGAACTTGGTGATCTCCGGGCATTCTGCTTTTGGGTCGTATGACACGGGGATTTGATCGGTGATTAAGTCCTCTTCGGTGTAGTCTCTGAACTCTCCGGTTCGGAGATCCACAACGCCGTTCTGGACTCCGAGAAGATGTGGCTTAGAGTCAAATTCCACGCGATAGGATGCGAGTAGATGCCTCAGAGCTGAGATGACTTCGAGCTGTCCATACCGGTTGTAAAGCTTTCCCGCGAGAACGTGTATTGTGTTATGTATTACGTCTTCGGCATCAGACTTCCATACATCTCCGTGCCAATGATAGAGCTTGTCATCGACTCCGAGCGCGATGGGTAGCTTCTCAAGAATAGCGTCCGCCGCTTTGCTGTGGTTGAACTTTTCTCTCTCTTCGCCATCCTCGTTCTTGGGTGGTTCGATGTCTAGCACGTCTTCCCGAATTAGGGCACCTTCGACCTCTTTGCTTTCCGGCTTAAATCCAACTTCTTCCGCCGTTACGTAACCTTTTGAGATGGCGTATTCGAGCGTCTTCCTCAATACGGCCCGGTCCTTCAGGACGCCGGCACCCGCCCGCTCCCAGGCGATGGCTCCGCACTCGCACGCTAGCCATATCCAGGCATCCCCGCCACTATTGATGCCATCGTGCATGTAGGCCCAAAGGCCTTTCGCGGGGTTCACCACGAGGTTCTTGCCTGTAGTGCTGCCTAACGTTGGATGAGAGCCGAAGAGCTGGTCGCCTTCCTGAGTAAATCCGTTGGTGATTATGACGTCCTGAATGTCGAGCTGAGGCAGTCCTATTCCGCCTTCGGCTTTCTTGTTCTCGGTCTTCTTCTTGGGCTCTTCAACCAGGAACGGCGCTAGCACCTGGCTGAGAGCTGCGGTCTGATCCTCCTTGGGATAACATCGTTCGTCCCATCGAATACCGGTTAATGTGAGGTGTCGCCCTGTTTCGTACAACTCCAGACCATTGAACGCCGGTTCACCCTTTGCCAACTTCTCGCGGGCTTTGGGCTTTGCTACCAATATCCGCTCTCGGGCCTCGGGCGACAAGTCATCCTGAGGACCATGACCGAAGACGCTATCCCGCCCATCTGGAAGACGTCCCCATAGGAAGTATCTAAGTCCACACTTTGACGGGCTGATTTCTGCATAGAATGGTTTGACTTGCTTCAGGAAGTTGTTTGCCCAGGGGCTTATAGTGCCCTTTTCAGGATCAACGCAACAGTCCAGGTCACCGCCTATGATCTGGGGGCCATCACCGTCCCGACCACACAGCCAACCTATGCCGGTGCATGGTAATCGCTGTTTTGTCGTCAGGTCGTACACCGGCATTTGATATGCGACAGCTTGACGCGCATCGGTAAAGGTTAACCAGTTCTGGGGGTAGTCCGTCCAGCCTTTCGGTGAGAATATGCGTTTCCCCTTATAAGTCGCATGAATGTACGGCGTCTTTCCAAGTCGAATACAGAACTGTTTACGGGACTTCAGGGTATCGTCAACCTTCTCGAAAAGGTCCGCGCCGAATTCTGCCATTTAGCGCCTCCCGGTATGCTTGGGGGGCAGCTCTATGATTCGCAAAACGGCAGTTGGATCGACTAAAATCCTGCAACCGTTGACCTTCTCAAAAAGGAGATTCTTTCCAACGATTGCCTTCAACTTGCCTGTCCAAGAAAACTGCTTACCGTCTTTGTCCGCATCGTCGATGCGATGGATGTTCCCTATCTGTACCGCAAATGGGCTCTGCTCTCCCATATCCTTATATTCTATTGTGTTGTCATTATACATTGAGAATCGCCTCGTGTACCTCACTGAGCATTCTCGAGTCGGTGGTCGCCTGCGGAAACAGGCGATCACTATCT
>Ga0209777_10009697_pt1 | contig 10326 bp, 14 predicted proteins | sample FrelakmetHBP12HB_FD_187147 | JGI IMG/M metagenome (GOLD analysis project Ga0209777, IMG submission 187147) | Freshwater lake sediment microbial communities from the University of Notre Dame, USA, for methane emissions studies -HBP12 HB (SPAdes)... | ecosystem: Environmental > Aquatic >... | reverse complement strand
GTTTGACTTTAATCCATTAAGGCCTGTCCGCCCAAAACTCCTGCAATGAACGCCTTGTCCACGGCATCAAGTTCAATTATATTCTGCTGCGCGGCCATCATTAGTGCCAATGCCTTTAGTAATTCCATTTTAGTGATCATATTTCCTCTTGCCTGTTAGTAGGCCCTCCACGAAGAACTCATAGCCGTAGCTCTTGCGAAATACTTTACGCGAATGTGAGCCGCAGCGAGCATGAGCGGTAATGTTCTGTCTGACAAGTTCTAATTGGTCGCGAAGTCCCAGAAGGCGTTTCAAATCACCTGAGGCCTTACAGCGGGCAATCTTTCGTCTAATGTTCTTATGCTGCTGCCGGATCGTTTCAAGATCCATAAATGCCTCTAGAGGCCTGGGTGGCCTCCTCTGCTAACTGATACGCCTCTTGGAAATGCGCCACTGCCTTTTGGCCCCGTTTATAACGTTCTCCCATCATCGAGGCGGTTTGCTCTTCAGTAAAGCCAGCCTCCCTTAGGGCTGCCTGTTCCTGTAACAGCTCCAGATCGACATCATTTAAAGTGGTAAGAACCATTGAGACGATATCCGGTTCGGTGGTAGGGCGCTGCTCCAATATGTCCAGGCGTTTCTGCAAGCCAGCCGTAGAGGTCATGGACGACCCTCCAAGACTTCCAAACGTTTTTCTAAATCCTCGATCTTACTTATTTCGTGGCCCTTCAGCCAGACCTGAAGTAGATTGCAGACTCGGCCTGACATCTCAACTGATTTGCCGTCATTGCAAATTTCTTCTAAAACCTTTCGGATCAATTCTTTTACATCGTCGACGCCGGTTAACTTAAGACAAGAATACTTTCGAGTATCATCCAAATTCATTATAAAACCTCAAAATATTATTATATGTGTAGTATAAATGTGGGGGGGGTAACTTCAATTCTTTTTATGCCTCGTAGTAGCTACTGCGTTCCCTTTTAGTTCTAGCAATACGTATTATGATTACAATTCCTGAGTTAACTGTTTAACTGTAATTTACTTAGACTTAACTCAGCTAAACCAATAGCTATCACCTATATTTAACTAATTTACTAGGTTTTTGACTTTATACGATAAAAGAAGACACTTACTAATCTACTTAAGCCCTATATTAATATATAATATATAGTTAAGTAAGTTAAATAAGGTTAGATAGTAGCGATTTTTTCGAGTTAAATCGGAGTTAAATGATAGTTAAATAGTTAAATGGGAAATTTCTCATAGGCCTCGATCCTCAATGAAACTATACTCCCTACTGCGCCTGCATCGAATATGCGCAATTCATATGCTTCTTCTCCATCAACCTTGCTCACCATCATACCAGGAACTTTATCGAGCAAGCCGCCTTTTCCGTCATTTCCCTTGATTAGTTTTCGAATTCCATTATATTTGTATTGATTGCCATCCATCTTCTGGTACTCTCCTACCAGCTTATTTATTGTCTTAGGACCTTTGCCTGCAAGCCATTCAGCCAGTCGTCCCTCTGCCTCAGTGACACTAGTTATCTGAGACTTTGAGGTAGCATCATATAGGACCTTCGCGTCGTCAAAATCCTGGGTACTGGCTAATATCATGTGAATACTGCCTTCCTCAACCTTGCATCTCTGCATGAACCTTAATACGGCAAATCCCTGCACGAGATCGAGAAATCGATTCAAGTTGCGCCTCTCCCGTGATCCATTCCATTGAATACAATCTGCATATGGAATCCTCACATGGAAGGTTTTGCATCGCACCATATGGATGATGGCCCTACAGATCTTTACTTTTTCATCTGTGGGTAGGGCTTCATCACCTTTTATGGCTCGCTTCTTTCTTTGCTCCATTACGGCGTTGTCTGCTTCCGGGCTTTCATCCACGTTAACCTCATACAGTCTGCTATTGAGCTCGCCCGAAAAAGGACTACTCACAGAGGTCATCCAGAAAACTGTTCGTGGTGGAATAGTCAATGTCCTAGGCTGCAACTGCCTGTCCACAGTCCTATGCAATGTCTCCCTCTGAAAGTTTGTCATGGTCCTCTTAAGGGTATCCTCCAGGTCGTCGGAAATCTGTACATCGTCAGAAAATATGATCGTTCCTGGCATTAGATCCGGATCGTAGAAGAGTGTTTTAGCCGACAACGATCCTTCTAACTTATATCCGACATCGGGTATCAAATGAAACATTGCTGCAACAGCATGAGTTTTTCCCTTACCAGGCTCTCCACTGAGCTTTGGTTGGGTGCCATCCGTGGTTGTAGCACTCTGGTTGGCAATGGATAGTAGCATAATCTTGCCGAGATCGGTATCTCCGACATGCAGCCTGTTATAGGTCCCAATAATAAATTTGACAGGATCGCCATTCTCCAGGACTTCTAGTGCTTTTCCCTCAATTACAGGATCTTTGATTTCCGTAAGGCCATCAATATATTTGATCCGTTTATTGCAGGATTCGATAAAGCTTTGGTCCGGCTTTTTTTCATCCCATTCGCCTTTGATCAGCTCTTTTTGGCGATCGCGTTCTTCTTTTCGTTGCTGCAGATTCATATCGAATAAGGGAACATGAGTCATTTATACTGCCTCTTTCGTCTGATTCCTCGTCTCGGATATCTCTAGGACTGTATTCTTCCTTAACACAACTATGCGGCCATCCTTTTTCTCAATCGTAAGGAAGTCCTTAGATATAGCTGTAACCCGACCATATAGAGGCAATCCATGGCTTTCTGTCGCTATACCAGCTATCTTTCCCAGAAAGGAGCTGAATTCATCGTTTAATTCTTTTAATTCTTTTAATTCTTGTTCTGACATATAATTAATCCTTTATAATTCTTTTTTTTACCGCTCGTACTCGCTGCGGCTCGCTCACTTCATTTTAGCTTATAATAATAATAAGTTTCTGGCTTCCGAACGGAGCCGCTCCCTGCGTTCTCGCTCAAGCTTTGCACCCTCACTGATCAATCCCAAAAGCAACTTGCTCACAGTAATTCCGCGGGCCTTTGCTATGCTCTCAAAAAATTCCTTACTTTCGCGGTCACAGCGAATCGCAACACTACAATCCAATGGATTTGTCGATTTATTTCGTCCCATAAAGCACCTCATATACGTTTACGTTAAAATAGGTTAAAAAATAATATAAAAGCTACGTTGTATTAGTATATAAACTTAACGCTAGTTCGTGTGAGCAAAAGCCCACACTCACTCATACTTATTCAGGATTGCTTTTGCCTTAGAAATCTTGCCTTCTAACTCTTTGATGATCGGAGAAATTTCGGCTTGCAGGCGATCTCTCCGATCAAAGGCTTTCTGCACTGAAGGGGATTCCTGCGCAGAAGCTAATCCAGAATCGCCTTTGCTATTTCTAATCGATCTTTCAAGTTCAACTCGGGCTGTGTGCTCGGCCTCATTGACCTGCCGACGTGCCCGAGAAATCTTATCCAAAAGGATATTCAGGGAAAACTCGCCGCCAGAAATTCCGAGGAATGTTTTGATGTCTGCCTTAATGGCCAAGAGTCGTTTCTCGGCGTCCCAATGAGGGCCTGCCATCATGGCAGCATCTTCACTAAATATAGGAATTAATTTGTCTCCCCTTTTCTCAATCCTAAGGCACCGGACAAGTTCTGTCTGCATTAATTCGAACGCGGACTGTGCCCGTCTGTGAGCCTCGGCTAAATGGCCTTCCGGTGTGTCGGGTTTTCCAGCCCAGAACTGACAAAATCGCTCCTGCATCATAGACGCTCCTGTTTAATCTGTTGCCTGGAAAGTGTTTCCTTTAGCTCTTTTTTGGCTTTCCGAAGCGCATAACTTTCGCCCCGCAGAGCTATGCTTGAGTCGCCGGAATTTTCCTTTATAAATTTCAGCCGGGCAGCCTCCAACATCTCAACTTGTGTGGTATGGGCCTCATTCTCCTTGACCTCACGGTAACTTTCCCAGAAACGTTCCAGATCCTCGTCAGTCAAGTCAACAGTCACAATGCCAGCCTCATTTAACTTCTGCTTGCTTGAAAGTGTTGCTTTCAACTGAGCTTTTGCTTCTTCCAATAGTGTCGTCATTAAATAACCCCTCATAATGGACAAATTACCAATTTCTCATTCGCTTCATCATATTCCATTTCAACGTGTGTAAATCCCTTGCCAGTCCAACTGTCAAAAATTAGCTTGGGCAGACTCAAAGCGCCATAAAGGCCCCCTGAGTTCAAAATTTTTCTAATAAAATTCATAATAAACTCGCCATTATATAGAATCACGTAAAATTTGGAAAAAAAGTTTATTTTTATGCTCTGGATTCAGCACTTGCCGGATTAGGTTGGCTTTGGTTAATTGGAGAGCCTTCCGGAATTGTTAATGCAGATTCACGAGTTAAGGCTTCCTTGCGTTGTGTGAGGCTTTGCTTTGCAGTTTCCAGAAAGCTGTACAGCTCCTCGATCGTAGCAAGGGCTGTACCGATTGCCTCTGGCTTATCTGCTACATTACCGAGCGCTGTTTCCAAATGCCTTTTAGCAGTATCGAGCTTGATTATTTTTGGTGCCGTAGCTGTCTTTTGAGTCGACGGAACAAGCCTGCTAATTATCTCTTCTACCTCTTTAGCAGTCACTCGAGCCTTTTTATGGTCCATGGTCTTCTGTTCGGCTAATTGCACAATTTGTTGAATTGCATCTTGGCGAACATCGGAGTCCTTTAAGGAAATCAGTGGGCGGCTCGCCCTCTCAGTGATGATCGCGCCCATGGTCTCAGAATCATCGTTGATAATTTCGCTTTTTGCTGCTTCTATTTTGATCTTAGGCAACAGATCGAGATATGCGTCTATGCGCTCTGCTGTATCCTCATGCTTTTCGCAAAAATTGCCTGCACTCTCCCATTTCTTGTAAAAATCATCACATCTAACCATTTAAATATCCTCCATCGAGATTTTTCCCACCAGGCAATACACAACGCTTATATATCGATACGCATAGGTCCCATATCCATTATCTAAAGACAACTGCATGAATTAAGCCTCCTGGCCCCGATTTAATCACGTGGGGCGCTCGCCCTGAGCTTGCGGGCTTGGACTAGAAGTAGCTTTGGCTTTAAATAGTTTCCGGTCGCCTTAAGGCGTTCCGGATATATATTAGCTTATTTTTGCTGCTCGATCTCTTCGAGTTCTTGCACGAGTCGATGCCGAATCTCGTTTAAGGTAGACGCCATCTCGTCTAGCCGCTCAATACTGTCGATCAACTCGCTCTTATTAAGGGACATTCTTGACCACCTTCTTTATTCAATCCGAAGAGTTTTATTATACCACTCTCTGACAGTCTTATCCGTGACATGGGCGTATCGTTCTGTCGTTTTTATATCTTTATGACGTAATAATTCTTTGACTATTCTTATGTCACAGCCTTTGGAAATCATCAGTGTAGCAGTAGAATGCCTGAACAAAACATGTGGCCCGCCTCTTTTTGAGATACCGGCCTTCGATTTATAGTCGGTAACTATCCGATGAATTTCGATACGGTCAAAGCGCCGGCCAAAATCCGTATAGAATAAGGGTTGTCTGCCATTGATTAAGAATGGTGGACGTATTTCAAGATATCTACGAAGAGTCCGGGCGCACGTTTCATTCAAATAAGTTATGCCATCGCGACCTCCTTTGCCCTCTCGAACATGTATCCTGAGGCTATTCAAATCAATATCTTGATCGTCCAAATTGCAAAGTTCGGTGCTCCTAAGACACCCATAAAATGCTGTTTGTAACATCGCCAAGTGTTTGAGGTTTCGAATAGCCCCAAATATTGATAGAACCTCATCCTCTGTGAAGAAATCGGGCAGAGTCTCGTTCCTCTTCAAGATGGGCAGTTTTAGAGGCTCGCCGCGCATTAGTTGATATTTCATTATTGCGAAGCTGAAGTTGTTGATTGTGCTTCTCGCAAGATGTCGATCAAATAGGTTGTCTCTAAACTTTTCAATCTGTTCCTTACTTGGTTCTGATGTGTGACAGAACTTAAAGCAATATTTCATAAAGCGTGTATAGCTTTCTATCGTTGCTGGCCTACAGCCCCGATTCTCCAAGAATCTTGAAAAACGATTCACGGCAATGCCATAAGTACCGCTTTCTTCTTTAATACTCCAATCGACCTTCAATATCTCTTCCTGGAGGCGTTGAGTAGTTTTACTACTTAGCTATGTGCTTTTGACTTATATCGTTCGTCAGGAAATTGCTTCCCGTCTCAACCACTTAGAACGTGCAAAACCGCTATTACGCATGCCTGCTCACAAACAGGTCCCCGAAGATCTCCTCTTGCTCCAGCCAGACCTGTTTTCTCTGGGCCATGAAGAGCAGTGAGACGTAGTTGGTAACCCCATCCTCGGTCTTGCTGTTTTTGCTGTTTATATCCTGGAAGGTAACCGTCTTCGTCTCCATGAACATGTCGTCCAAGATGGGTCCTAGCGCCTTGATTCTGTCCTCGATTCCCTCGTCGTGGGACACATCCAGGACTTTTTCCTCGATGTTTGGCCACCTCTCTCGCATGGCCTTCCTTCTGCCTACCATCTCCGCCTTCTTAAGCTCTGAGATCAGCTCGTCCAGAGTTACAGGCCGCTTGGTGAGCCTTCTCACAGGAGGGCGAGGCAGATTCTCTTCTATCTCCTCTTCCTGCTCTTCTTCGATCTCCTCCATCTCCGGCTCGGGCTCCTCCTCCTTCTGCCCTTCCATGGAGTCGGACTTCATGCGTAGGAGGATGCTGGCGTAAAGCAGAGTTCTGGCGGGAATGCGCAGGTCCCTCTTCTCCAGGGAGTCTATGTACTGCAAGAACTTCTCGGTGGCCTTGGCGATGTCGATATCCCAGGGATCGATCTCTCCTCTCTTGGCCAGCTCCACTAAAACCTCGGCCGGCTCACCGAATTCGAATTCCTCGTCGCTCATTTTCGCCTCAGCTTGTGCAGATACCGGTCACGGTGGTGATGTTGTTCTCCTGCATGGTCACTCCCAAAGTGTACTTGGATTGCAGTATCATGGGCTTACGTAAGGACACTACTATGAACTGGGCCTTGGATGAGATCTTCTTGATTAATTTGGCCACTCGCTCTACATTGGCCCCATCCAGGAACATATCGATCTCATCCATGGCATAGAAGGGAGCAGGCCGGTACATCTGAATCGAGAAAATAAATGAGAGGGCAGTAAGGCTCTTCTCACCGCCGGACATGGCCTCCAGGCGATGGAAGGACTTGCCGGCAGGGCGAGCCTTGATGGTCATGCCTGCCGCCAGGGGGTCGTTTGGATTTTCCAGGATCAGATCGCCTTCGCCATTGGACAGCTCCTGAAAGATCTGATTGAAGTTCTTGTTGATCTCAGTGAAGCTGGCCAGAAATGCCTCCCTCTTCATCAGATCATATTTTTCCAGCTTGTCGATGATCGCTTCCCGTTCGCTGGAGAGAGTAGTCCTCCTCTCTGCCAGGAAGTCGTAGCGGGTCTTGACATGGTCATACTCCTGGATGGCCAGCATGTTCACCGGTTCCAGATCCCGCATGGCCTGTTCCAGAGCTTTGATCTTCTCGGCCACCGTCTCGCGATTGGGCGGCTCCTCGGAGGAGTCAACGCCCGAACCCTCAATTTGCATGCGTAGATCATTGACTTTGGACAAGATGGATTCTCGGGCAGAGATCGTGGCATTCTTGCGGGCCTCAATTCTGTCCCCCTCCCTCTCCGCCTGATCTATCTCTCTTTGCAGGGCCAGCGTCTTTTCCAGAAGCTCTCCACGCACCCCCTTCAGGCCGTGCAGCTCACCCTCAATCTCTGCCTCGCGTGCCTGGGAGAGTGCGAGCAACTTATTAAGGCCCACGATAAGCGCTGCTGCCGTATCTTTTTTGGCCAGCGCCTCTATTTTTTGGCCGTCCAGTGATTCTCTTCTTGCTGCAAGCTCGGCCAGCTTCTCTCTGCCGCCCTCCTCTCGGATCTTGTCCTTGAGAATCTCGGCATCAATGCCATTAAGCCTTTCCTGCAGACGCTTGATCTCCAAACTGGCAGCATCCGTCTTTTTGTTCAGGCCGGGAATTTCCGAGCCCTTTAGCTCGCCATCCAATTTGTCGATCTTCTGCTGCACATCGGCTAATGTTTCTTCCGAGACCCTGATCTCGCCTTCCAGAAGGCCAAGCTGCTCCTTGAAGCTTAAAGACTCGCCTTCCATGGCCAGCAGACGCTCTCGCTTCTCTAAAATGGACTTATCCAGACGCGGTCTGGACGAGACGATTTCGTCTATCTGGAAGGTCTTCTTGGATATAATCCGATTCAGATCCTCCACCTCACGAGAGAGGCGGGAAATCTGCTCTTCGATTCTATCCAGCTTATCCAGCCTTGTGGTGCGCTCGCTTTCCGCATTGGCGATCTTCTCGGACAGCTCCAAAAGCTTCGTCTTCTCTTCTGCCGCAAACTTCATCTTGGACCGATAGTGGCCGCCGGTCATGGCTCCTGACTTCTCCACCAGGTCCCCTTCCAAGGTGACCATACGATACCGGCCCATGAGCGGACGGGCAAAAACCAGGCTCTCTACCACCAGAGTATCCCGGAAGACGTACCAGAATGCGGCCAGGTACTTGGCATCATAGTCCACCAGATTAAGGGCATAATCCACCACACCCGCATGATTAGGCCGGGTGGAAAGGCTGCCTTTGTCCAGCTTGTTCAAAGGCAAAAAGGTGGCCCGACCGATCTGCGACCTCTTGAGATACTCAATGGCAGCAGAGGCATCCTGATCATTGTCGGCCACAATGCTCTGCAGGCGCGCTCCCGCCGCCACCTCAAGAGCCGAAGAGTAGCGCGATGCCACGTTGCCAAGCTCCGCAATGGTTCCGTAAAGGCCCTGTAGCATCTGCCTCTTGATAGCAGAGCGAATCGCCTCCACCGCCCGGCTGTATCCGGCCTTGTCCTCGGCGGCCCTCATGCGTCCGTCGCTCTTGGCAAACTCTCCCTGCAGCCTTTGCATCTCTCTTTCCGCCTCAGAGATCTCCCGACGAAGTCGCAGGCGCAGGCTCTCCAGGTCATCACGGTCCTGCTCCATGCCCATGGCCTGACTGTTCAAGGCAGCCATTTCCACTTTCAGCTTCTCCGTCTCATGATCGAGGCCTGCCAGGGTGTCAAGTGCCTCTTTGATGCCGGAGGAAAGCTCTTCCCTTTCCAGATCGGCGCGCCTCGTGGCATCAAGCAGCCGGTCCCTATCCCGTACCAGGTCGCCAAGCTTTGTTTTGGACTCTTCCCGAATCTGCCGGACGCTGGCAAGATCATCCCGCAGCAGGGAGAACTTGGCATCCGCCTGGGAGAGGCTGGCCTCTGCCACTCCCAGTAGCTCTATCTGATCATCCAGTTCCCCTCGCAGGCTGGCGCCGCGTAAACTTGCGTCCCTTATCTTTTCGGCTAAAGATTCCGTTTCCGCACAGAGGTTCCCCGTCTGAATGAAGCAGATCTTCTGTTGCCCATCCATCTCGGAGATGGCCTTTTCCGTCATCTCGATGCGAGCGACCTCACGGGAGATCTCCCCTTTCAGCTCCTCGATCCTGCGTTTAACAGAGATCTGCTCATCCTCTCCTTTGTGGGTGATCTCCGAGCTAATGGATCGCAGCTTCTCATCAAGTGTTGAAAGCTCAGTTTTCTTGCTCACCGACCTTTCCAGAAGCGTCTGATTCTTGACATCAAGAGAATTGATCTCTTCATCCAGGCCGGCCAGCTCCATTGATGCTTCTTTTAGCCTGGCCAAGAGCAGAAAAGCCTCCTGTCTCTTGAGTTCCTCCCGGTGCGCCTGGTAGGAATGGGCCCGGTCGCGCTCCGCCTTAAGCCGGGCGAGCTGGCAGGCAACCTCCTCTAAAATCACATCGACGCGACCAATGCGCTCTCGTACCACATCCAGCTCTTCCATGGCCTTCTTCTTCTTCTCATCAAACTCGGCGACGCCGGCAATCTCATCTATGATCTTTCTGCGATCGACAGGAGTCATCTCGATGATGCGCGTCACATCGCCCTGCATGACTATGTTATAGCTCTCCGGGGTTATGCCTGCCTTGGCCAGTAAATCCAGTAGTTCAGCCTGGCCGCAGGACTTTCCATTAAAATAATATGAAGAAGCATATTTGTCGCGATTGACCTTTATCTTCCTGGACACTTCAATGATATCTTGATCCAGGGGAAAGAGGCGACTGGTATTGTCCAGCTTGACGGTAACCTGAGCATAGTCCGGATTCTTGCCGTTATCGCCCCGATAGATGAGGTCGGGCAACCTCTCCGCGCGCATGGCCCGCGAGCTGGACAGGCAAAGGGCGAAGAGCAGAGCATCAACGATATTGGACTTTCCGCTACCGTTGGG
>Ga0209777_10009696_pt1 | contig 10326 bp, 8 predicted proteins | sample FrelakmetHBP12HB_FD_187147 | JGI IMG/M metagenome (GOLD analysis project Ga0209777, IMG submission 187147) | Freshwater lake sediment microbial communities from the University of Notre Dame, USA, for methane emissions studies -HBP12 HB (SPAdes)... | ecosystem: Environmental > Aquatic >... | reverse complement strand
GTTGCTTGAGCCGCGATCATCTTCGAGGTTGAGGGCTATTTTGAAGAAGATCAAGGCTGATACTAGCAGTCAAAGCGTTGCATACCACTCTGCATCTAGTACTGATTCATTCAATCAGCTGCAAAAGAGCATGGGCAGAGAGGAAAAGGGTGCTGTCGTGCTCGTCTCAGCTCTGCTGGAAGACCCTGTTGAGATCCTGAACCTCTCCTCGATCACAAAGATGCACGATAGTTCAATCAGCATCCTTCAACCCACAAGACCATGGATCTGGTCTCTTGATCTCTCTAGTAGTAATAAGAACAGGAATCGATACATTCAGGTCTACAGGGTATTGAGCAGGGAGGGCATACCAGTCTTCGCGTCCGTTGAAGACATGATGCAGAGCCTCTCATCCACAACATATCGACCCGCAATCAGTCTCTGGAAACAGTAGGTTCACGTTAGGGAGTACTTTAACTGAAAATTTCAATAGTCCTCGGTACCAGGCCCGAGATAATCAAGATGTCACCGATCATCCGTGCCTGTGAGAGGCGCGGGGTCGATTACAGCATCATTCACACTGGCCAGCACTACTCGTACGAGATGGATCAGGCATTCTTTGACCAGCTTGAGCTGCCGAATCCGAGTCATAATCTCGGCGTCGGATCTGGAAGCCAAGCCGAGCAGACGGGTCGAATCCTGATTGGCGTTGAGAGTCTTCTTGTGAAGGAAAGGCCCGAGGTGGTTCTTGTTCAGGGCGATACCAATAGCGACCTCGCGGGGGCTTTGGCTGCTTCTAAGCTGGGCGTGAAGGTTGGCCACGTTGAGGCTGGTCTTAGAAGCTTCGATAGGAGGATGCCCGAGGAAATCAACAGGGTGATTACTGATCACATCTCGGATTACCTCTTCGCTCCAACGGAGACGGCTAGGCAGAATCTCGAGCATGAGGGCATCGCGGAGAGCAAGATCCGGGTTACTGGCAACACAATAGTTGATGCTGTAAATCAAAATTTGGAGTTATCTCGGAGGAAGAGTAGGGCACTGAAGTCATTTAATCTGGAAAGTGGGAATTTTTTTCTGGTGACGGTCCATCGGGCTGAGAACGTTGATTCTGAAGCTAATTTCTCTGGGATCATAAATGGCCTTAAGGCTATTCGAAAGGAGTATGATATTCCGTTGATCTTACCCCTGCATCCCAGATCCCTGAAGATGGCGAAGGAGTTTAATCTGGATGTTTCGGGTCTGACGGTCATATCCCCGATTGATTATCTTGATTTCCTGAGTTTAGAGGCGAACGCGAAGGTTGTTCTCACCGATTCCGGTGGTGTCCAGGAGGAGTCCTGTATCTTGGGGGTCCCCTGTGTTACCTTGAGGGAGAATACTGAGCGTCCGGAGACGGTTGAGGTTGGGGCTAATCGGATTGTTGGAACGACCGTTGATGGAATAGTCGATGGAGTTAGAGATGCGATGAGTGGTAAGAAGAAATGGAGGAACCCTTTTGGTAATGGGAATGCCGGTGACCTTATTATGTCGTACTTGTCGGAAGTATTGAGTTAAAATGGATTCCGCCAAGATACTTGTAACGGGCGGAGCAGGCTTTATCGGCACAAACTTAGTAAATGAGCTGAAAAAGCGGGGACACGAAGTCACTACGCTTGATCAGTTCAACACCGATAGAGACGATTACGTTAGAGCCGATGTAAGGAGCTATAGGCAGCTGGAGCGGGTCTTCGATGGGGAAAGGTTCGACTATGTTTACCACCTCGCGGCTGAGTATGGTAGGTGGAATGGGGAAGACTATTATGAGAACCTGTGGGAGACTAACGCGGTCGGCACGAAGCATATGCTTCGACTTCAGGAGAAGCTCAAGTTCCGGATGATCTTCTTCTCAAGCGCCGAGGTTTACGGGGACTATGATGGGGTCATGATCGAGGAGGTGATGGTCAACAACCCGATCAGGGATACTTATCAGATGAACGATTACGCCATCACTAAGTGGGCTGGCGAACTCATGTGTCTGAACTCGGCGAAGATGTTTGGTACAGAGACCGTTAGAGTACGTCCAGTAAACTGCTATGGCCCTAATGAGCACTATACTCCCTACAGAGGCTTTATCCCGAAATTCATTTATCACGCGCTTTTCAAGAAGCCCTACACTGTCTATAAGAATCATAAGCGGATAATCGATTTCGTTGAGGATTCCTGCCGAACATATGCGAATATCTCTGATAATTTCATTCCCGGTGAGGTCTATAATGTGGGTGGCAGGCCGGAGTGGGAGATGGATATCAAGAGATATTCAGATCTCATCCTAAAAGAAGTGGGAATCGCTGATTCCCTAGTTACCTATAAGGAAGCAGAGCCATACACTACGAAAATTAAAACAATGGATTTCACAAAATCGATAAGGGATCTAAAACATGACCCTAAGGTTCCTCCAGCTGAGGGCATTAAGCGAACTGTAGCTTGGATGAAGGGGTATTACAGGATGGAGGACTAAAGAATGAGTGAATACGAGGAGACTTTCAAGGGCAAGACCATCTTAGTTACCGGCGGGGCTGGAGCGATTGGCGGCAACCTCGTGAGGAAGCTTTGCTCCTATGAAGTTAAGCGGGTCATCATTCTCGATGATCTGTCATCCTCCTACGAGTGGAATATCCCTAAGGATCCTAGAGTCCAGTTGATTAAGGGAGACATTCTGGATAACGAGAAGCTGAAGTGGGCCTTCAAAGCTAAGCCAAGCATCGTGTATCACATGGCTGCCCACTTCGCGAACCAGAACAGCGTAGATAACCCCGAGACGGATCTGATGATCAATGGAATGGGAATTCTTCGTGTTCTGCAGTACGCTCAGCTCACTGGTATTGACCGCTTCGTCTACTCCTCCTCAGGCTGTGGCATTTATGGCCTTGAGTCGAAGATGCCCTTTGAGGAGCATGATGTCTCAATCAGCTTATTCACACCCTACCAGGTAACAAAGATGATCGGTGAACTCTACACCAACTATTTCCACAACCTGTATGAGATGCCTATTGTTAACGCCCGCCTCTTCAACTCCTATGGCCCCGGCGAGGTCCCGGGAAAATATCGTAATGTTATACCCAACTTCTTCTATTGGAGCATGAGCGGAATACCCTTACCAATTACTGGGACGGGGGATGAGACGAGGGACTTCACCTACATCGGTGACATCGTTGAAGGTTTACTAGCTATGGCTCACTATGATGGTGCAGTGGGTGAGGCCTTCAACCTAGGCGCCAGTAAGGAGATTCAGATCAAGGATCTGGCTAAGTGGGTGAACGAGCTTACAGGCAGTGACAAGGGCATAGTGTTCAAAGAAAGGAGAAACTGGGATAAGAAGACACATCTCCTATCAAGCATTGAGAAGGCGAAAAGTGTGCTACACTACAATCCCAAGGTCAACTTCAGAACCGGGTTAGAGCACACCTGCAAGTGGTTCACCGATAACTGGGAAGACATCAGGAGAAGCGCCGAGTTCTAAGTTGAGGATCCTCCTCGTCCAAGAGTCAGATTGGTTGACGCGGGGTCCACATCAGCAGCATCACCTGATGGAGAGGCTTTCCCTTAAAGGGCACACAATCAGGGTGATTGATTACCCAATAAACTGGCAGAAGGAGAAATATAGGTCTCTAATCTCCAAGAGGACTGTGTACGAGGGTGTTTCCAGATTCTATCCTGGCTCAAAAGTTACTGTGGTTAGGCCAGCGATAGTAAAGCTTCCCTTACTCGACAAGCTGTCTATCCCGTTTACTCATAGGAAGGAGATTAGTAGGCAGATTGATGAGTTCAAGCCCGATGTTGTCGTAGGTTTGGGTATTTTGAATAATTACTTTGCTATCAGAGAAGCTAAGAAAGCTGGTATTCCCTTCATTTATTACCTCATTGATACCTTACATCGCCTCATCGACAATGGCGTCTATCAATTTATTGCTAAGGAGTTTGAGAAAAATAATATTAAAAACTCTACCCACGTCCTAGCAATCAATAAGAAACTTATGGAATACGCCCTTGAGATGGGTGGCGATAGGGATCACGCTTCAGTCATTCCAGCTGGCATAGACTTGGAGTTTTTCAAATCACCGGCTAAGCTTGATCGATATAAATATGGTCTCGAAAAAGATGATTTTGTCCTCTTCTTCATGGGGTGGCTCTATGCCTTCACCGGTGTACTGGAAATCGCCGAAGCATTGGTCAAGAACAATTATGATAGGGTTAAACTTCTCGTTGTAGGTGAGGGAGATGTCTACCCTTCACTTGTTAATATAGCAAAAACTAGCGATAAAATTATTGTAATCGGAAAAGTTCCCTATAGTGAAATACCTTCCCTATTAAGTATGGCTGATGTATGTATTTTACCTGCATATAATATTGAGGTAATGCAGGATATTGTGCCGATTAAAATATATGAATATCTTGCTTCAGGAAAGCCGGTCTTAAGTACTGAATTACCAGGAATAAAGGAGGAATTTGGCATTGATGGAGGAATTATATTTGTTAAAGATAATTATGATCTAATAAAACATGCAAATTATTTGATGAATGATAAGATTTATAAAAAATATAGTTCAAAAGCGGTTAATTCCATCAAAAGTAATGATTGGTCCAATATTACTAGTATTTTTGAGGATTTATTAATTAATAATACAATTAAATAAAACTACGAATTATAGGTTATTATGTAAAAGTGATCTTAATGTGTGCACAATATGATATGATTTATTTACAAAATAGTGATTATTAATGATCTATTTAGAAAACCTTGCATCAAAAGAAATAATAAATTATAAAAAATTAAAAATATTGTTTATTATACCGGCTCCAAAAGAATTATATATGTATAATCAAATAGGGCTTTCTTTAATTAAGGATGGTCATATAGTAAAATATCTAATTAGAGATTTCGGTCCTAACAAGATTATTGCTAAACATTTTAAAATCGATTATTACCTTTTTGGTAAGAATTATTTTAGAGGTTTATTTGGCAAAATTTTTGAGTTGCTTTTCAATTTTTTGACTACTTTTAAGTTAATTGTCAATTATAGGCCTGATATAATTGTTGGCGACACTCTCTTCGGTTTTCCTTCAAAATTATTACGTATACCTTCAATAGCAATTGTTGAAGGTGATCCCATAGGATTAAGTTATTTAATTTTTAAACATTTGTATCAATCTGATTGTTTTATTATCCCCTCTTGTACAAATTTGGTTTTAAAAAATAAAAATATAATAAAATATAATGGAATTCAAGAACTAATATATATTAATGATAATTTTAAAGCAGATCTTAAAATATATGATTATTTGATGATTTCAGAAAATACACCATATGTTGTAATTAGATTATCTAATTTAGGCATGTCGCATGATGTAGGATTGAAAACTCTTACTATAGAGGGTGTGGAAAAAATAGTTAGTGTTTTGAAAAAACAGATAAAAGTATTTATTTCAAGCGAGAAAATACTACCTAATTCATTAAAGGAAAATATCGTTAATATACCTCCATATTTATATCATAGTCTTTTGCATTACGCTACTCTATTTATTGGAGATACTGCTTCTAATGTTGAAGCAGCATTGTTAGGTACCCCATCTATTCAAATTTCACCAATAAATTTTAATGGGAACTTAGAATTTAAAAAATATGGATATTTTTCTCTATGTGAGAATAATAAACTTATAAGGATTATTTCGCCGCTCGATGTAAATAATATAATTATGGTGTCTCAAGAAATTATAAATAATAGTGATTCAAAGTTGATACACGAAAATGAATTAAAAAATTTTCTCAAAACGAGAAAAAATATTAATAATCTCATTATAAAATTTATTGAAGATTATCCCAATAGTATAAATTATTTATTAAAAATTCATAAAAATTCCAAGTAAGGATTGAACCTAAATGAATATTTTGCAAGTTATCAACGCATATAATCCTCCATATAGTTCTGGAGGAGCTGCTTTTATATGTCGTAATATAAGTGAGGCATTAGCAAATAAAAAACATAATGTTACAGTATATACAACAAATATACTTAGTAAAAATAGTTTATTTTCTTTTAATAGTAATAAATATACATATAATAAGGTTAACATTTACTATTTTAAGAATAATATATTTGACAGTTCAAATATTTTCTATTATTCTAATGACTTGGTAAAATATATTAAAAATAATGCCAGTAATTTCGATCTAATTCATTTACATGAATATCGTAGTTACCTAAGCTTGGCGATTACTTATTATGCAAATAAGTATAAAATTCCAGTTATTTTACAAGCGCATGGTCAAGTTCCAAAACTTGTTGGTAAAAAAAGCTTGAAATATTTTTTTGACTTTTTCTTTAGCAAAAAAATATTATCTAACGTTTCAATGTTTATTGCTCTTAATCAAATGGAAGCTGATCAATACTTAAACCTAGGTATCTCTGAAAGAAAAATAGCAGTTATACCTAATGGTATTGAATTTACAAATTATATTAATCTCCCTATCAAAGGCTCTTTTAAAAAAGATTTTAATATTGATTCAAAAGAAAAAATTGTCCTATTTTTAGGACGATTAAATAGAATTAAAGGGATAAATTTTCTCATTAAATCTTTTGTTGATGTTAAAAAGGAAAAGAAAAATGTCAAACTCGTGATCGTCGGACCTGACGATGGTTATTTACAAGAACTTAAATGTTTAGTTCGTGATTTGAAATTTACTGATGAAGTATTATTTACTGGTCCTTTATATGGAATCAAAAAATTAGCAGTGTTTGTTGATTCAGATGTGGTTGTGTTGCCTTCGGTTTATGAAGTATTTCCAATGACTCTCCTTGAAGCTTATTCTTGTAGTAAGCCAATAATTGCTTCCGATATAGATGGCCTTAGAGATTTAGTGAAAAATGGAGTAACTGGATTCCTTTTTAAACCGGGGGATATCCAACGTTTAACAAAAGAAATTTTAGAACTGTTAAATAATGATTATAAATCTCGTGAAATGGGTAAAATGGGAAATAAATTTGTTAAACAATATTTTACAATAGATAGAGTTGTCGATAAATTATTAGAAGTTTATCAAAAAGTGATTTGATCGTTAAAATTTATTTTAAATAACCTTTGTGATGATATATATTGAATAAAAAAATCAATTATTATTTACTTACTAATGTGTACGCGAGAAATATATTATAATGATAGATGGGAAAAATATAATAAATAACTAGATAATTATTTAAATAACAAGTTTAGTAATTACGATATAGTTCACATTAATGAAACTTATTCATAATAAACAATATTAGTTTATCATTCGCGCGCGATAAAACGAATATTTCATAATTATCTCCGATTGATGAGTATTTTATAAATATGATTATTTTTACTATCTCTTTATATCTTATTATTGCGCGCTTCTAGAATTATTTATTAAATACTATATGTTATTAAACATGAAAAATGTTTTTTATTAAAATATGTTAAAAATATTTTTATCTATACCTGGTGATTTATCTGATACAAATGGCACAACTATAAGAACTATAGCTATAGCTAATTTATTAAAAGCTGATTTTAATATTAAATTGGTAACAAGAGCAAATTCAATAAATAATGAAGTTATGCTCTCTCATAAATTTAATAAAGATATGATTATTACAATAAAACCTAAGGGAACAAAATTATGGAATTTTAAATTATTAAATATTATACTAAATAATAAAATTGATTGTGTTATTTGCGAATCAGACTTATTTGGGTTCTTTTCGTTTATATTTTTAAGACCTTTTTTTAAATATAAAATTATATATGAAGCTCACGCGTTGGCGCATAAAGAAATAAGTCAAACGTCTAGAATTAAGGGTTATTTATATAAACTCATGGAAATAATAATAGCAGAAAAGTCAGATGCTATAGTGTCTTTATCTCTTAATACAAAAGCTTTTTTTATTAAATATAATAAAAATACATTTCATATACCGGTATATATTGATTTTCCAACAATTAAAATGGCTCAGAATGAACATGCTGGAAAAGTTATAGGGTTAATTGGTCCTTTTGATACAGTTTCAAATAGATATCAAATAGAGTTCTTATATAAATATTTGAATTGTTTTGATAAAAAAATAAGATTCTTAATTATTGGAAAATGTAATAATCGTATAGTTGATTCTAAAGTTAATTATACTGGCTATCTCGATTCAAAAGAGGAATATCTAAATGCATTATTTGACGTTGATGCAATTTTAGTTCCTGTTTGTATTTCAACGTATGGTCCAAAAAATAAAATTCTTGAAGCCATGTCTTTAGGTAAACCTGTTTTTACGACGCCAGAAGGTGTTGTTGGTTTAGATTATGCTAAACCCAACAAAGATATAATTGTGGAAGCTGAAGATAATCTAATTAACAATATAAACTTTAATTTACTCCACAATTATGAATATATAAAAAATATTGGAATATTCGGAAAACATCTAGTGAATAAATATTATATTAAGAGAATTTATCTTAATCAGTATAAGAAAATTATACTATCTGTTATTAATAAAAAAAATATCGATGAATAATAAAAAGACTTTTTAATTAATTATAGATGAATATAGATTTGAATATTTTATTATATTTGCGTGGAATAATTATTTAGATTAAAATAATATGGTAAAAAATTTATTTATATAAATATGCTATAGATATATTAATATGATTAAAACTGTGGCTATAATAATCTCACCAAATACCCCAATAAGAGGTGCTACTCTCAATATTCCTAAAATTTTAAGTACTTTAGGATTAAATTGTTTATTAATCACAACACTCAAAAATAATAATATTGAAAACTTACCAGAAAATGTTATTTTCTATAACATATTTTTATCAACTATACTAAAAAATATAGTACCAAAAGTCCCTAGACTAATTGGTAATGTAATAGAACAATGTTTAATTATGCTAACTTTAATAATATTAATAAATAGAACTGATATATTTTTATTTTCCCATCTGGTAATGCCAATTCCTATTATATGTTTGAAATTGTTGAAGAAAAAAACAATGGTTTTGATAGGTGGTATTTCATATTTTTCAATTCCTAAAAATGAAAAATATACCAGGAAATTGATTTTTTATTCAGAAAGTATCCAATGTAAATTCTGCGACGTTATTTTAATCATATCAGACAATCTTAGAAATATTCTTCCCTTCTCTAATTATAAAAATAAAATTTTTAAAATTCAATTAATATTATTTGACGATGATTTTTTTAAAAAGTTTTATTTTTCTAAACTAATTGATAGGAAAAATATGATTGGGTTTATTGGCCGTTTTAGTTGGGAAAAAGGTGTAATAGAATTTATTAATTCTATACCTCTCATCGTTTCGAAAATAGATGATGCCCAGTTTTTAATAATTGGAGACGGTCTTTTAAAGTCAACGGTTACTAATTTATTAAAATCTTACGGATTAGATAAACACGTCAATATATTGCCTTGGGTTAATAATGTAGAAAATTATTTACATGCACTTAAACTACTTGTTATCCCTTCTTATTCTGAGGGAATTCCCTCAATAATGTTTGAGGCAATGGCGAGTGGAACTCCCGTTTTAGCTACCTCTGTAGGCGGCATATCTGAAATTTTAAAGAATGAAAGTACAGGATTTTTACTTAAATCTAATGATCCTGAATATTTGGCTGATAAAATAACATATTTACTTGATTCTTCCCAATTATTAGAGAGCGTAAATAAGAATGCATATCTATATTTAAAAAAGAATTTTAGTTTTGAGAAGACTCTGGAAGACTGGCGGAAGGCTATTTTCACTGGTTAAGATCTAGCATGTTAATGCGTGTTTATCTCAAATAAAATGCAAACGAGTATATGATCATATGTTTTTTATATGTTTTCTTCTATAGGATGACACAGTGGTTTTTATAAAATTTAATAAATATTTATTAATAATTGCTTTAATATTAATAAATGTAACAATATTTTTTATTTTAGTTATCCCTCCAGTTATTGAATATGAATTATCTATTTATAATATATATCCTTCGTATTTTTGGTATTTAATAATAATTAATAATACTTTTGGTATTTATATACTTTTCAAACAAGCATTTAGTCATAAAAGAAATAATGATTGGTTAATTGGACTTTTTATTATTATTTTTTCGAATTCTTTATTTTTGAGTTTGCCTTATGTTCATGGTTATGCTCTATTTCCTGGTGGTGATTCTCAAACTCATATTGGTTATATTAAAGATATATTCTCTACTGGACACATTTATTATATTGATATTTATCCTCTTATTCATTTGCTAGGTGTAGATATTTTACTTTTTACTGGATTAAG
>Ga0209777_10009695_pt1 | contig 10328 bp, 5 predicted proteins | sample FrelakmetHBP12HB_FD_187147 | JGI IMG/M metagenome (GOLD analysis project Ga0209777, IMG submission 187147) | Freshwater lake sediment microbial communities from the University of Notre Dame, USA, for methane emissions studies -HBP12 HB (SPAdes)... | ecosystem: Environmental > Aquatic >... | reverse complement strand
GTCTGCGTTCCAATCGCCCACTGCAGGACTGGACAGACCCACGGCCTGTGAGGGACCCGTGATGGTCACGTCGGCCTCTCCGAGGAGCAGGTCGGTGAAGCGAGGCGGGTTGGCTGAACCGAAGATGATGTAATACTCCCCGCAGGACCAACGAGTCTGGTTCGCACCGTTCGCAGCAGGCGCCCCGAGAATGATGTCGTCGAAGTGGTCGCCATTGACGTCCGCGGCAATAATGGCGCCGCCTGCGGTCATATAGCCCTGTCGGGTCGTGCCGTAAATGACCATGTCCGGCGGCTGCCCCAGCAGGCCAGCATTGTCCCTGGTTCCACGTAGGGCCGCAGCGCCAAAGTACACGTATGCCGCGCCCGTGCCCTGTTCGTTTCCTTCGGGACGATCTGCGCCGTCCGCGCCCAGCAACAGGTCATCGATGCCGTCACCGTTAATGTCGCCCACCGCAACCGCAGTCCCTTCCGTAACGAGATCTCCCGCGGCCCCGTAAACCTGAAGGTCAGCGCCGCCGTTGTTGAGATCAATCCATGAGGCGAAGGGATCGTGATAGATGACGCAGTTGTCCGTGCTGGTGGAGGCGTTATTGGGATTGCCTGCGAGGTCGTGACACACGCCCGCCGGGATGCTTGCCGTCAGCGTGCCGTGGAACGCGACGGCCGTGACTGTGATGACGTAGTCGGACGCAGGTCCTGCCGGGGTGACGGTGAACGTAGGCGAGGTTGCGGTCCCTCCCATATTTACGCAAGCCCCCGTGAAGCCTGTGACGGGTTCGCTGAACTTGACCGTGAACCTGACGGGCAGATCGGGGGTCGGGTCCGGCTGGCCGTCGGCTTGATCGACGGTGACGTCCGGCCGCACGTTGTCGTTGTAAGTCACGACATTGTCGGCGCTGGTGGACGCGCTATTGGGGTTGCCGGCCCAGTCTTGGCACACGTCTTCAGGAATCGTCGGGGAGACGGTGCCGCCTTCGCCCACGGCCGTCACGGTAATCGTGTAGTTCGTCGCGGGCGGCTCAGGCGTCACGATGAATTCGACTCCGGTGGCCGTTCCTCCCATGGCGACGTCCGAGGCGTCGAATTCCCATACGGTCCGTTCAAAGGCGACGTTGAAGATGATGGGCAACGCGGCGGCGGGGTCTGCTTGGCCAGGGTCTTGCTCGACGGTCACAGCCGGTGATGCCGTCGTGGTGATGGTGAAGTCGGCGTTGCTGAGATCGTTACGACTCGGATTCGCGAGTGACACGACCTTGATTCGATAGTCTGAGCCAAGGGTCTCATTCGATGCGATCAGCCAGTCCCAAGTACCGGCGGAAGCGGGACAACTCGGATTGACGGTCCGCACAAATACGCGGCCCTTGAGCAGGTCGAGCCGCACATCGGCGGTCACGCCGGATGCCGTCCAGGTGATCGCGTGGACCGTGTCAAGATGCCAGGACTCCCCGCCGTTCGGGGCCGTGACGGAGATAGGATGCAAATCGGCCGATATGGGACTGGTCCCGTTGACGTATTCCTCTGCGTTGGCATAGCCGTCGCCGTCGGGATCGCCGTCCGCGCCGTTAGGCCCGGCCGCATCATAGGGATCGAGAGAATACGCGTATTCCCAACTGTCGGGCAGGGAGTCGTCGTCGCTGTCGGTGTCAAGGAAGTTGGGAAGGCCGTCTCCGTCGATGTCGCCGGTGCCTTCCTCAGCGTCCAGCAGTCCGTCGCCATCTGAATCCGGGTCCAAGTAGTTAGGGATTAGGTCCTCGTCGGGATCATCGGCGCCTTCGACCACATCGGGGATGCCGTCGCTGTCTTCGTCCATCTGGGAGGCGTCGAACACCCAAAGCTCCTCTCCGTGCACCCCATCATCGGCTAGGAAGAAGACTTGCGTTCCCACAGTCACAAAGCTGTGGGGATTCGAGCTGGCCGGGCCCGGGGCAATGTCATCGAGCAGTTGCGTCCCGTCGGCTGTTCCGTCCGTCCACCACAGTTCCATTCCTGACAGGCTGTCCGACGCCGCGAACACGGCGAACGGTGCGCCATAGTTGCCGATCGACGTGAGGTATTGTGGATAGGAATTGGGAAAGCCCGCCGAGATATCCTTAACCATCACCGTGCCTTCTTCCGTTCCGTCGCTGGTCCACAGCTCACGGCCATGGTCCGCGTCGGCCGCGGTAAAGAGCAGTTTCCCGCCGGCCTTGATAAGGTTTTCAGGATAGGACCCGGATGTGCCGGGCAGGATGTCTTTCACTAAGACCGTGCCTTCCGATGTGCCGTCGGTTTTCCAGAGTTCGCGGCCATGAGTGCCAGGATTCCAGGGCAGTCTGCCGTCCTCTGCCGAGAAGAAGATCGTGCCGTCTATCTCGACGTAACCGGCTGGATAAGAGCCGGAGCCATAGGGCGCGATGTCTTTGATCAAGACCGTCCCGCCGCGGGTACCATTTGTCTTGTAGAGCTCCGCGTCGATGCTGAATCCGCCGTCGCCCGTGAAGTAGATGGTGTCGTTGACCACAAGGAGGTTACCGCCGCCGTCGAAATGCTTGAAGGAGACGGTGCCTTCGGCTGAACCGTCGGTCTTGTAGAGGTCGAACCCGCTTCCGTGACTGTTAGCGCTGAAATAAAGGGTGTCGTTCATGCATGTCAGATTGATGGGGAGCGAACTGGTGTCGTATTCGTTGTAGATATCCTTCACCATTGCGGTGCCGTCGGCGGTGCCGTCAGTTTTCCACAATTCGGTGCCGTGGACGCCGTCATTTGCGGCGAAGTATACGTAGCCGCCGGCGGCTGTGAACGAAGGGCATTCATTGATCCAGGTCCCGAAGGCGTCGCCCGCTCCGGGATTGATGTCCTTGAAAAGGCCGGTGTTCGCGGCGGTGCCGTCGCTGGTGTAGAGTTCATAGCCCGTCGCGGGTTCGTATGCGACGAAATAGAGTCGGTTGCCCACGGCGGTGGTCCACTGGATGCCGGAACTATCCGCGCCCGGGCGGAGGTCCTTGACCATGGCAGTGCCCGCCAGCGAACCGTTGCTGCTCCAGAGTTCGATGCCGTGGACGATATCGTCGGCGGTGAAATAAAGGCGGTTGTTCATGACGGCCATGGCGTAGACGTGAGAGATCTGATAGGCATTGAGAATGTCCTTGACCATGACGGTTCCGGCGGAAGTGCCGTTTGTGGTCCAGAGTTCACGGCCGTGTCCGCCGTCGTCGGCGGTGAACAGCAAGCGCCCGTTGACGCTTAGGAATGAAGAGGGATTGGAGGAAGCATTGGCGCCAAGGGCAATGTCCCGCACCAAGACGGTGCCCGTGGTCGTGCCGTCGCTTTTCCAGAGTTCGTAGCCGCTTGAGCCGTTGTTGGCGGAGAAGAACAGGGTGCCGTTGAAGTTCGCCATCTGAGGCTCTGACCATTGTTCGAGTGAGCCTGCCGAACCGGGCCGGATATCCTTGACGAGTGTGGTCCCCAGCGTTGTGCCATCGCTCTTCCAAAGCTCGAGGCCATTCGTGCCGTCCGAGGCCATGAAGAAGACCGTGCCGTTCATATTGACGAGGTTGCGGAGAAGAGAGTCTTCCGGACCGGGTGCGATATCCTTGACGAGAACGGTGCCCGATTCAGACCCGTCGCTTTTCCACAGCTCCTGACCGGCGGTGGCGTCTGAAGCGCCGAAGAACAGGGTGCCGTTAACGTTGACCAGGCCAACCGGGTACGAGGGCTGCGGTCCAGCGTAGATATCTTTGACCAGAACGGTCCCGACAGGAGAACCATCGCTTTTCCACAGTTCGAGGCCCTGATCCTGGCTGTCGCAAGCGGCGAAGTAGAGCGTGTTGTTGACGACGGTCAAAGATTGGGGCCGGGTATTGGAGAATGAGTGCAGGAGGACTGTCCCCGGCTCGGTCCCATCGCTTTTCCAAAGACTGTATGGATATCCAGGTCCGCTGGTGGTGAAGAAGAGGGTCCCGTTCATGACGGTGAGGCCTTCCGGAGCGCTGCTGTCCGTTCCGGGGCAAATGTCTTTGACCAGCGTGGTGCCGCTCTCAGTTCCGTCCGTCCGCCAGAGCTCCGTACCGTGCTCCGGATCCTTTGCTGCGAAAAGTATGTACCCGGGAGTAGCCGCCATTCTGGAAGGAGCGGAACTCGATGGACCGGGATTGATGTCTTTCAGCATCGACGTGCCGGCCGCCGTCCCATCGGTCTCCCACAATTCTGCGCCGCAGGTGCCGTCACTGGCTTGAAAACAGACATGGCCGTTAAAGGCGCAAAACCACTGCGGCTCGGAGCTGCCTTCGCCAGGCACGATATCGCGGACCAGCACGGTTCCAGAAGAAGTGCCGTCACTTTTCCATAGTTCGCGGCCCTCGTTGGTCGTCGTGGCGGAGAAATACACGACACTGCCGGCCAACGTCATCTGCTGGGGTTCAGAACCTAGACTCCCATCGCTTTGCGGGTAGATGTCCTTCACGATGTGTACGGCCTGCGCCCACGAAAGTCCCGTCAAGGCAACTCCCAGGGTGAGGGCGACCACAAACACCATCCTTGCCCTATCACTGATCATGATCCCGCCTCCTTTGTCGATACCCGGCGCAACCCATGCCCACTCCCCATTCCAGCCCTGGAGTCGCTCCTGTCCTCTTTCCCTATAGCATTTCTGATGGCGGATTTCAATGCAGTTAGTTATCTACAATATGAATTTAGCCAAATCCGGGTGCATGCTGAAAAGCACCCACAGCCTATGAACGCGGAGACCTCAGAGATAGTCCTATGGGGCGGCAGCACCCGTGCGCGGTCGTGGATCAGCCTTTGAAGCGCACCTTAATGAGCTTCTTCCAGACAGCGCAGGTCGGAACGTGGACAGTTCAGGGCGTATAGACAACCTGAGGATGTGTAAGGATCGGCCTGTGTCAAGAAGTTTCTGTAAAAACGTTGTCTCAGGGGGTGTATGAAAGAATGCCCCTGTGGTTTTGCGTACAGGCTTCAACCGGCGGACGAAGTACGGGGGAGAAAAACAGCGGGAGCAGCGTCGGGAATGCTCAGTCTTTAGGGGGTCATGACTGCCCCACTCAACGTCCATGTGAGACGTTATACGAGCTGTTCTCGGAACGCTGCTCCAACTGACACAGCCATTATACCACATTTTGTTCTTGTCAACGGCGAGATGAGGAAGAAAATCGAGCCCGGCTGCAACCCGTTGGCAGAGAAGGATGTGAAAGCATCACGCGCCGGCAGCGCCGCACTGGTTTGGGGGCTCCGTGGAATCATCGTTGCTTAGATACGCGAGCAACTTGTCCCAATAGGCCAGCACAATCCACAGCAGGAACGGCAACGTGATGGCGATGAACCCGATCGCCGTCGGCAGGGCCGTCTTTTCGGCCAGGAACGCGAGAAGGATTGTGGCCACGTGAAATACGAAGATGATGCCGATGCCGATGCCCAGAATACGAAGGCGTCTGAACCACTTGATCTTAGGCGTTGCCAGCACCAGCGCGATGTACGGCGCGATGTTGGTGATCAGGTGGCCGACGTCTTTCATGAGCATAGTGCCGTAAGCCAGGGATGTGTCCGTGTTAAGGAAGCCGGCCTTCGTGACAATGACATCCCCGATTGGATACTGGACGATGTACTTGAGGAGGAGGAACGCAAAGTGACCCAAAAACCAAGTATACGCCGGCAGAATCATCAGCCACAGCACGAGGCAGATCGGCGCCAAGACGAGGAAACGCAGGCATAACCACAGCGTGTTTCTCGCGGGATGCGATGCATAGCTCATGACGACCTCCGCCGTACCAGAAACTCGACCCAGCCCATCCACAACGCCACCACGAATACGATGTAGATTCCCTGCCAGACGTATTCGTGAGAGAACTTGAACCACTTGCCGCCGCTATCGATCGCCCCCACGACCGCCAGACACGCGAGCCTGAGTGCGTTGACCCAGTAGAGAATCGGAAGACCAATAAGGATCCCGACAAAACGCTTCCACCAACGGGCTGGAAACGCCAGGATCGCCGCAAGAAAAATCGCCATCGCCTGAACCGCGCCGCAATCCGGGATGACAATGAAGTTGAACCCAACGTCTCGCCGCGCCTTCGGGTTTCCCTGTGCGGCCGCGTCTTCCTGCTTGGCCTGTTCTTCCAATTGGGCTGCTTCCGCGCGCTTCTGTTCGATCTGCTTCGCGCGGACATCCTGCGGCAGCAAAGTATCTTTCTCCAATTCGGCCAACTGCGACTTCGTATCGGCAAGACGCCGTCCGAGGCCCGGTTTCAGCACAAAGGAAACCAGCGGACCGGTATCCCGCTGTTTCATCTGCGCGAGTTTCATCTCCTCGGCCTGTATCTGTTGCGAACGCTCCGGCTCGGCCAGCGTCGCGTCCGACTTCAACCGCGCCAGCTCCTGCTTTGCCTCCGTTATGCTCTGCCGGTACGTCGCCGCTTGGTACTCCCACGCCTCCCACGCGGTGAGCGGCAGCTCCGTGCTCGAGTCGGCCTTCGACGCGTTCGGCGGTGGAAGCTTCGGCGCCTCTTCCCCACGCCCCAACGCCTCCAACGCCGCCCGCACGACAGCTTCCCGGCCTCGATAACGTTCCGCGCTACCCACCTCGCATGAGTAACCGACGTGCTTCAAGAGAACCGCCGTGCTCCGCGCCACCTGAAGAAGGTACCAATCATTGAATTTCGTCCAACGGGCTAGTTCGTAGCCGAAGAGCAGGACAAACACGCTGACCACGAACACCGAGACGAACTTGATGGTCTTGCGCCGCAACGCCTTTTTGTGCCCCTCGTCGGAAGGCCCGGATGACGGAGGATTCTCCGGATTCTCTTGCATCAGTGTTTCAACGGAATCGGACATGCTTAAGATATGCTCCTGTTTGCAGCCGCAGGCTTGCGCCAGAGGATATCAGGTACTCGGACCGACCTGCAAACAGACCTGCGCCATGTGGGCAATCGATTTCCGACGGATTCGGATGCCGTTGCATCCGGAAATCCTGTTGACAATGCTGTAGACAATAATCGGTCTGTTTCGCAGACAAGTTTGCGCGCGAGTCCTGCTCCGCCGCTTGCTCTCGGCGTCTAAGTCACCTTAGGTACGGACCGAACCCCGCAATGCTTCAAGCGCGGCGAGAAAGTCCGCCGGAGGCGGCGTTGAGAAGATCATCTTCTTGCCGGTCCCTGGGTGGACGAAACCGAGGCGTTCCGCATGGAGGGCTTGGCCTTCGAGGCCTTCGAGTGCCGCCACCACCGCAGGATCATGTTTCCAAGCAGAGTAATCCACGGCGCCGTATACCGGATCGCCCAACACGGGACGTCCCGCGTACCTCAAGTGTACGCGGATCTGGTGCGTGCGCCCGGTCTCAAGGACCAGGGCGACGAAACTTGCGTGGCCGAATCGTTCGAGGACCTCGAATCGCGTTACGGCGTCGCGTCCACGAATGCCCGTGACCGACATGCGCGCCGGATCGGTTATGCTTCGTCCTATGGGCACATTGATCCGCCCGCGATCTTCGGGAAACTCTCCTCGCACAAGCGCGAGATAGCGGCGATCAAAGGAATGCTCGCGGGCCTGTTCCGAAAGACCGGCGAACGCCCGCGCGGTCTTCGCTATCACCAGCAGGCCGGATGTGAATCGGTCGATGCGATGCACAATGCCGGGCCGCGTCATGTCGGTTCCCGTCGATTGGAAATCCGGGCAATGGTACAGGATGGCATTGATGAGCGTGCCGGTGAAGTGGCCCGGCGCGGGGTGTACGACCAGTCCGGAGGGCTTGTTGACGACGACAACGTCGGAATCTTGGTACACGATATCGAGGGGGATGTCTTCAGGCTGTGGCAGCGCCGGGGGCGGCGGCGGGATCTCGACTGCGACCTTGTCGCCGGGGGTCATCGTCCGGCCGGGGCGCGTGCATACGCCACCGTTCACGGTAACAAGCCCGTCTTTGATCAGCTTCTTGATGAACGATCGCGACGCGTCTTCGATCGCCTCGGTCAGATAGACGTCGAGTCGAAACTTGTCGAATTCCTCTCCGACGATATCCTCAAAGGAGCGTTGCGACACGGCGGAACCCCGTCGCCAGGGCGCGGTAGCCGGCCTGGTATTCTGCGAACCATGCGTCGTACTGGCGCGACCGCCCCGCGTCCGGCGCGCAGGAGTCCACGACGCTGATCGTGGCGTCGCAGGCTTCCTCGACGGAACCGTACATCCCCGTAGCGACGGTGGCAAGCAACGCCGCGCCGTACGCCGGACCTTCATCCACGTTGATGAGGACCAGCGGGACCTTGTTTACATCCGCTTGGATCTGCCGCCACACCGCGCTGCGTGCGCCTCCGCCGGACGCCCGCACCTGCTCGATTGGAACGGCCATCCCACGGATGATATCGAGGCTGTCGCGCATGCCGAACGCCACGCCCTCGAGGACGGCGCGAGCCATGTGCGCCCGCGTATGGCGCAGCGACAACCCGATGAACGCCCCCTTTGCGAACGGGTCCTTGTGTGGCGTCCGTTCCCCGGTCAAGTAAGGCAGAAACGTGAGACCTTCCGCGCCGATCGGAATCCGCGCGGCGGCCGCCGTGATGTACTCGTATGGATCCGCGCCCGTTTCGGCGGCCACGGCCTTCTCGCCTTGGCATAGCGCGTCACGAAACCAGCGCAATGAGCCGCCGGCGCTCAACATCACGCCCATCACGTGCCATTTCCCCGGCACCGAGTGACAGAACGTGTGGACGCGCCCTTGCGGGTCTATGCTCACCTTGTCGCTGAACGCGAACATGACCCCGCTCGTGCCGACGGTCGAAGAGATCACGCCGCTGCGCACAATACCGCACCCGACGCCGCCCGCCGCCTGATCGCCGCCGCCGGCCACCACGGGAATCCCTTGCGGGAGCCCCGTCTTCGCGGCGGCCTCCGCGCTGAGCTTGCCGGTCACTTCCGGACCTTCAAAGGCCCGCGGCATGAAGTCGCGCGGCACGTCCAGGATCGACATCAGTTCGGCGTGCCACACGCGTTTCTTCACGTCAAACAGAAGCGTACCGGACGCATCGGCGACGTCAGTCGCGAATTCCCCTGTCAATTCAAAGCGGATGTAGTCCTTTGGAAGGAGGACCTTCCGGACCTTCTCGTATACGTCCGGCTCGTTGTCCCGCAGCCAGAGGATCTTCGGCGCCGTGAACCCCGTCAGCGCCGGATTGCACACCATTTCGATCAGCTTCTCCGCGCCGACTTTCGACGTGATATCGTCGCACTGTTTCGCCGTGCGCTGGTCGCACCAGAGGATGGCCGGGCGAAGGACGCGGTTTGATGCATCGAGGAACACCGAGCCGTGCATCTGGCCCGTCAGACCGAGGCCCTTGATGTCGGCGGCTTTTACCCTCGGCGCATGCGCCAGTCGTGCCAGCGCATCGAGCGCCGCTCGTTTCCAATCCGCGGGATCCTGCTCGGCCCAGTTCGGCTTCGGGCTGTGCAACGGGTACTCGACCAGCGACTTCGCAACCACCTTTCCCGACGCATCAACGGCTACCGCCTTCGTTCCGGTCGTTCCCACGTCAAGGCCTACTACAAGCGCCATGTCTCATCTCCTTCTCGCGTCTGCAATGCCGTGCTTCAGGCCCCCTGTCTCACACAAAAAAGCAGGGCTAACAACTTAGCCCTGCTCTTGCTCAAATCGTGATGGAGTACTACGACTCGCTTATCGAGGCCACGTTTCGCGCGATCGCCTTTGCCAGCTTGCGACGCCGCTTCTCGCTCGGCTTCTCGTAATGCTTGATCTCCTTGATGCGTTGCATGATGCCCTCCTTATTGCACTTCTTCTTGAAACGCCGAAGTGCTTTCTCGAAGGGCTCATCCGGCTTGACCCGCACTTTCGTCACGCAGTTCCAACCTCCTCTCAAGAAAGATTTCGCGGACTTATCCGCTCGGGCCCAATCAGACCCGCAAATTGCCCAAAACCCCGCACCCTTGAACGAAAAACCATTTTACCAAACCTACGCTCTCTTGTCAAAGGCGTGCGTTCAGCCAAAATTGCGCGTAGACCCGTGAACTGTCACGGTTGCGTTCGTACTACTATCTTTCATCTTCTTGTTGTCTTGGCAAGAAACTGCCTGTATCTCTAAGGTCAACAGGGACTTAAGTGGCGACAACGTTTCGTTTGATCTGCGTCTATGTGTTCTTTGCGTTCCTTGCGGTCAGCATGCAACGGAATTCTTGCCGTAAAGAACGCAAGGTGGGAATCTCCCGAATCGCCGGGTAAGAGATGGATTTTGAATTTTGCGATGTGTGTTTCGTTTTTTGGTGACGGCAAAGAAGGAATTCCGCATTGGAGTAACGTTTTTGCACATTGATGCGCTTTCCGGATGCGGA
>Ga0209777_10009694_pt1 | contig 10328 bp, 7 predicted proteins | sample FrelakmetHBP12HB_FD_187147 | JGI IMG/M metagenome (GOLD analysis project Ga0209777, IMG submission 187147) | Freshwater lake sediment microbial communities from the University of Notre Dame, USA, for methane emissions studies -HBP12 HB (SPAdes)... | ecosystem: Environmental > Aquatic >... | reverse complement strand
AGGAAAGATATACCAGGCAAAAGTACAGGGTTTTGCAACGTTTGGGATGTTTGCCCAGATTAATGACAGGATCAAGGGTCTTGTACACAAGAGCAATATCAAGTCGGAACACAAGGAACGCGATCCTGTTCTCGTCAGGGTTCGCCAGATACGCCCGAATGGCAATATTGATCTGGAAGAAGTCCTTGTCCAGGTATACCAGGTGCAGACTGTCGACCGCAGGTCCACAACGGTAAACATCGCTGATCTGACCAATAAAGTTGGAAAGACCGTGGCGATCGAAGGAGAGATTGCCCAGATCAAACAGACGAGTGGCCCCACGATTTTTACCATTGTAGATGAAACCGGGACCCAGAATGCGGCAGCATTTATAGAAGCCGGGGTCCGGGCATATCCGGAAGCCGAGCTGGACAATATCGTCAAAGTCATCGGCGAAGTGATGATGCGCAACAACCAGCTGCAGATAGAAGTCGATGCCCTGTCTATCCTTACGGGTGAAGATGCAGCGGCGGTGAAAGTACGGATAGAAAAAGCGCTGGATGCACGATCCGAACCGGAAAATATTCCACTGCTTGTGCAAAGCGAGGTCATTGAAAAACTCCGTCCTGAGATGAAAAAGGTCGCGAAAATAATAAGAAAAGCGATCTTCACTTCACAGCCGATTATACTGCGCCATCATGCCGATGCTGATGGGATCTGTTCAGCAGTTGCAATAGAACAGGCTGTGGTTTCACTTATCAGGGAAAGCGGGGGTGACTTTGACGCGGATCACTTCCTTTTCAAACGTGCCCCGTCAAAAGCCCCGTTCTATGAGATTGAAGATATCACCCGCGACCTTGATTTCTCGTTAAAGGACCATATCCGGTATGGTCAGAAGATGCCGCTGGTCCTTCTGACCGATAATGGATCCACGGAGGAAGATGAACCCGCTTACAAGATCGCCAGCGTGTACGATATACCCTTCGTGGTGATCGATCATCATCATCCTGACGCGACTATAGACAAGTACCTCAGTGCACATGTCAATCCTTACCACGTCGGGGGAGACTTCGGCATCACTGCAGGGATGCTCGGTACTGAAGTCGCCCGCCTGATCAATCCGAAAATCGAACCTCTCATCCGGCATCTCCCGGCAATAGCCGGCGTCGGCGACAGGAGCGAAGCTCCGGAACGTACCCTTTTCCTTGCCCTTGTTCATGATCAGTACCCTGAACAGGTATGCAAGGATATCGCACTTGCCCTTGACTACGAGCAGTTCTGGCTCCGGTTCAATGATGGCAGAGAGATCGTCAAGGACATTCTGAACCTGACCGGGAACCCTGAACGCTACAAGAAACTTGTGACGCTTCTCGTAGAGGGGGCAAATACCATGATCGAAGACCAGATGAATGCCTGCATGCCTCATGTAGTCCCCAGAGTACTCAGGAACGAAGCTCATCTCTTCCTTATTGATGTAGAAATCCATGCGCACAAGTTCACGTTCCCCCCTCCTGGCAAGACTTCCGGTGAAGTACACGACCGGCTCTGCAAACAACATGCAGGAGAACCTGTCGTGACCATCGGCTTTGGTCCGGACTTTGCAGTGCTTCGATCGCGTGGGGTGCTCATGAACATTCCCAGAATGGTCCGGGAACTCAGAAATGAGATACCCGGGGGCGGTATCAGCGGAGGCGGACACCTTGTGGTGGGGAGCATCAAATTCGTAGAAGGCATGCGCGACGTAGTGCTCGAAGCACTCATCAGCAAAATAGGTGAAGCACAGATACAAAAATGAAAAATTTGCCTTATTTTAAAAAAAATCCGATGAAAATAACGCAAAATGCCCGAAATCCGCTTTAATCAGGTCCACGAAATTCAGTGTAATCTGCGAGTCAGATGCATCCTTTCCTGTCAGAATATGAGTGCAGCGAAACAAAAATGACCGGTTTTTAACCGGAACAATCAGATATATATATATATGAATTGTTCTATATGAGTTTTAAATGCTGAGGCAGAACATGGATACAACAAAAAAACTACGTGAAACGTATAACGAGACCCAGCACAAAATTGTTCAATACCTCAATTCGGGTATAACCAAAGGGAAACACTACTTTAAATCAAAATATATTGCAAAAGAACTTGGTTTATCCCCAAAAGAGGTTGGAACAAACATGGCGATCCTTGCAGATATCTGCAAGGAGCTCGACATAATCCGCTGGAGCTATTCGAACAGTACAACGTGGATGGTCACGCCCAGGGCAATTTAACAATAACTCCCGTCATTCTTTTTTATTATGGTCAAACTTCTGGAGTTTGAATCTGAGATAGAGTTCGTTGCCGACATCAATGACTACAAAGACTGCCTGATGTCCCAGGACCCGACGCAGGATAACCCGAATGCTCTGTGGTTTAATATTGATATACCGAAAGGCCACATTCTGAAAGCCGGGGACCGAGTCCGGGTTACCGTGGAAAAGATCTGAACTTATAACCAAAACAGGTCTTTTTAAAAACCGCATCCATTTGAGGATTACCAAACGTTGTGTTGGGATATATGACTGGAGAAATCCTTTTAACAAAAAAAACTGTTCATATCCTCAAACAATGGTAAGGGTGAGAAATTCTTTCGTGCCCGTTATACCAAAGTTTAAATTCCGGAGAATTTACATTTGATTAATGTTCGCACCTGTCAGGATAATCACCTGCGAAATCGTTCTCCTTGTTCTTTTTATGTTTCTGTGCGGCTGTGTATCAACGAGTATAGGCGAGGTTGGTTACACAAATGACGGAATTACTGCGAAGATTAATAATCCGAATGAACCTTCTGATGCATTCATACAGGTGACAGTATATCAGGTAATTGGTCTTTCGCAACAGGAACATACTGTTGTCATGACATCAGTGAAACTGCAAACAGGTGACAACACCGTCCTGATCCCGGTAACGCTCGGACCCGGAAACTACAAACTCAAAATGTATCTTATCCAACATGGTGAACGTAAAACCGCGGTTATCCGGGATATTGTGGTATAATTGCCGGACGTCTGCTTAAGGGACCTGCTGGGAGCAGCCCGGGGGCTGACTCCTGCGGATACGGTATTCAGAAACGCCCTGATATTCAACCCCTTTATCTGTGGTTGGGAGCAGGGTGCACTTGCGGTTAAAAACGGGCTGGTACTGGGTATCGGTAACTATACAGGAAAAACGGAATATGATCTCAGGGGTTCGTACATTGTCCCCGGGCTCATTGACGCCCATGTCCATATCGAGAGCTCACTCCTCGAGCCCCGCGAATATGCCCGCCTGGTCGTACGCCACGGCACGACCACCGTTGTTGCTGATCCGCATGAAATAGCAAACGTTGCCGGAACCCGGGGAATTGATTTCATGCTCGCCCAAAGGGAGGGTGCAGTCATCGATATCCTGTACCTTCTTCCTTCCTGTGTGCCCGCGACACCAGAAGATGTGGGTGGTGCGACACTCAAAGCCGGGGATCTCAGGCAGTATGCCGTCCGCTGTGGCATCCAGGGACTGGGCGAGATGATGGACGTTCCCGGTGTTCTCGCTGCGGATCCCTCCATCGTGGAAAAACTCCAGCTCTGTTCTGTCCGTGATGGTCACGCCCCCCTTCTCACAGGAAATGATCTCAACGCATATATCCTTGCCGGCATGCAGAGCGACCATGAATGTACCAGACTGGACGAGGCAGAAGAAAAACTCCGGCGCGGAATGTATATATTCATCCGTGAAGGTTCAACTGAACAAAATATTACCGATCTTATAGATCTGGTAACACCAGATACTGTATCCCGTTGTTGTTTTGCTACAGATGACTGCCATGCGGATATGCTTTTTGAGAGAGGACATATTGACCAGTGCGTAAGGCGGGCTGTCGAATGCGGGCTCAAACCGGAACTTGCCCTGCGGATGGCGACGCTTTCAGCTGCAGAACGGTTCGGGCTGTCTGATCGCGGTGCACTGACCCCGGGCCGGCGGGCGGATTTCTGCGTCATTGATGACCTGCGATGCCTCAGGGTAAAAAATGTCTTTGTTTTGGGAAATGAGATTGTTGAGCCCATGTACGGAACACCCCCTCCCTTTTTTTCAACATTTCCCGGCAATGCCCCTTCTGCCGAAGACCTACGTATCGATAGATGCGGCGAAGCCCGTGTAATCGGGCTCATTCCTTTCCAGATTCTCACCAGCTCTCTGCGATACTCTGTTACAACACAGGATATACCTGATTTCGAGCGGGATATCCTGAAAGTTGTGGTCTGTAACCGGTACCGTTATTCGCCATGTGGTGTCGGACTTGTCCACGGTTTCTCGCTGAAGCGGGGGGCAATTGCGTCCAGTATTTCTCATGATGCGCATAACATCATTGCTGTTGGGGCGAGTGATGGGGAAATCCGATCGGCGATCGATGAAGTCATCTGCTCGCGGGGCGCGATGGTTGCTGTTGTGGGGAGATCAAAGACCACACTCCCGCTCGATTGCGGTGGGCTGATGTCAACACTGCCCTACCCGAAGGTGGTTGAACGATTACAGGATCTGCGCGACACCACAGAAAAAATGGAAAGCATCGGCGATCCCTTCATGTATCTCTCGTTTCTCGCACTCACCGTTGTCCCGGCGCTGAGGATCACGAACCGGGGAATGTTTGATGTCAGGGAATTCCGGAATATACCTCTGTTTGTGGAGTAATGCGTCATGGAAAAAAAAACTATAGCCGGAATTGCATCGATCATCATCATGACTGCTGGTGCGTGTTTGAGATCAGAGGGATCCGTGGTTCTGAAGATCTTTGATCCTAGTCCAGGATTTGTCCATTTTCCTACACTTATGATCTTCTGTTGAAAAACGATCAAAGGTTTTCGATCGAGAATTGTCAAGGTCTTACCGTTCAGGAAAGAGCGTAAAGAAACGGAGGATCACAGGAAAGTAACGACCCGGGCTGGGTACTGGTAATCCTGTATGGTGTATTACCATGCCGCCGGAGTACTGGATTTTTTCCTGCCATATGCCCACCCGATGACCTTTCAGAGTAATTTAGTTCCAAAAACAGCCGCAAGCAGGAGAATGATAATCGGTTGATGTATCAGATACACTATCAGTGCATGCCGCCCCAGAAATGCGAGGGGTTCTCCAAAAAATGCCGGGATCTTGGGAAGAGTAAACCTCCGCACGCCCCCCGGGTACAGGCATTCGCCAAGTCCCATACCGAACAGAACAATACCAAACCAGGGAAAAAGCGGCTCGTAATCCACCGACCAGAAGGTTGCCGGATGAATGCCAAGAGGAAGGAGCCAGATTGGACCTGTAACCGTTGTGAGGAAATAGCCGATCATGATGAAAAGAAGACCTAGTATAAAGTTAAATTTTTTAAACCTGAAGAAGAGCGGGGAGATCATTATGGAAACACCAATCAGGTGCAGGATCCCAAAAACGATGAAACCTTCCTTAAGATACAGCCAGGTGCCAAACGTGACAACAATCCCAAGAAGAAAGATGCCGGCTCCACGGTATACAAATTTTAGTGCGAGCTGATGGCTTGAGATCTTTGACACTGCTTTCGCCCTGCTGATGGTGAGCGATATTCCAACAATCAGGAGAAACAACGATGCAGTTGCAAAGGCGAAATACTGCCAGAATCCTGCATAGACATCAATGGAAAAAATCTGAAAATAGTTGATATCAAAAAGCGTATGAAAGAGCACCATCATGAGAACCGCGATACCACGGACCATGTCAATCTCCCGGTAGCGCGAAACCGCATTCATGTAAATTCATCGTCGCTGTTCTATCATATCTGTTTGGACAGGCCGGAATTAGAGTATGTGTGCGATATTCCTTAAACCGGAGAAACAATGTATTTTTTGCAGGTTTTATTCAAAGGATGGACGCTTATGGCAAAAGGAAATGATGAACATATCATTGAGGCGATCGGGCGGAGTCGCATTGTCATCAGGGGTGGCAGGGTTGTTGAAGTCGGCGAGACACGGATCTCCGATTGTCCCCTTGCAAGACGATTTGCATACCCGATTCCCTCAATAACAAAAGAGACAGTAAAGGCAAATATCCAACACCGGATTGAGGCGTTCGGTATGTGTACTGAGCGACGTGAGATACTTGATACGCGGGAATTTGTCGGGTTCGGGGCATCAGAACTGTTGAGTTTTGGTCTTCGTGCTGGTTTGATCGATGCGACGGTACTTGCATGTGATGGTGCAGGAACAGTTATTGTTACAAAGCCTGCCATGGCGCAGGGTATCGGGGGCAGGATGTCCGGACTTGTCAAAACATCTCCCTATTCATCAGTTATGGACCGGATTGAGCAGGGAGGAGGGATTGTGCTTGACCGGGAACACGCCAGAATTGATCAGCAGGCAGGGGTAGCGCTGGCGGTTGCCGAAGGGTATCGGAATATCGCAGTTACTGTTGCAAATCCCGAGATTGCGGAGATTATTCGCAGGATACATCCGGATACTCTTATTTTTGCAGTCCATGTGACCGGGCTCTCCCAGGATGAAGCGGAATTACTCGTTTCAGTATCAGATCTTGTTACTTCCTGTGCATCCAGAACTATCCGCGAAATTGCCGGTGCCGGGGCACTTCTCCAGGCCGGTATAACGGTTCCGATTTTTGCCATGACACAGAAAGGAAAATTACTGATACTTGAAAAGATCCGTCAGTCAGATGAGCAGGTCCTGGTCAAACCCACCCGGCTTCCTGCCCTTGGCGATAAACAGCCAAGTCCTCTGGTGTAATACTTTATTTCCGATAACGAATATTTTACTTTATTACCAGACGAACGGGTAGGGCAATTCAATGCAGGGCTTCTCATAGTTAAAAATCTCCCTGTTTTCTTTTTTATGACAGAATCATTATTGCCGTTTTTATTATCAATCAGCCATGGGTACGTCCCGTTTGACCAGAAATGCTATAATTGTGTATACAAGAACATATAAACAAGTATATAATTTCTTGAGGTTTTAATCGAGTAAGGGAGATAGCGATGAATGAGGAACCATTGGATAAAAACGAAAGTATCATTGATATTTTCGTTTTAAGTATCAGTGAATCATTAGCCCCACAGCTTACAGAGCATCTGGAAGAAAAGGGATACCGGGTTACTCTCTTTTCCAATAGCACAAGCCTTCTTGAAACACTTCGTGAAGGCAAGCCAAACCTCCTGATCTGTGACACTACTACCGTGGAAGATGGATTCGAGGTTTGCCGTCGGATCAAGGCCGATAGCGACCTCTGGGTTATCCCGGTCCTCATTTTTACCAGTGCATCCACGCTCGCGGACCTTTTGAATGTCCTTGACTGTAATGCGGACAACTTCCTTTCTTACCCATCCGATCTTCCCTATCGCCTCTCACTTATTGAAAGCATGCTCACAACGCCCGTTGAGCGACAGACTCCGGATCTCATCAAAACGCAGTTCAAAATCAATCATGAAGATCGGATCTATGTTGTTGCCGCCAGTCGGCGCAAAATCCTTGAGTTCCTCCTCTCCTCTTTTGAGATCGCGGTCAATAAATCATCAGAGCTGTCAGAATTGAAAATGGAAATTCAAAAGCTGACTGAATCTGCAGAAACCCTGGAAGAAAGCGTTACCGAGCATACCTGTGTCATCGATCTCCTGAATGCGTCCGTCAAGCAAAAAGAACAGAAAATTATCGCATTGACCAGCGAAGGTACGGAGAAGGAACGTGCCCTTAGTCAGAAAACAGAAGAGATCAGTCAGCTTGCAGAGGAGCTTGAAGCGGAAAAGACACGTATAGCTACTAAAGATGAGAATATCCGGTCCATGATCCGGGAGAAGGAGGAGATCGAATCTTTTCACCGGTCAGAAACCGACGCTCTCCGGCAACAGGTCTCGGGATTATTAACCCAAATCGACACCACACAAACGAGACTCGACTCTGTTCAGCGAGAGTTCGAAGAGAAAAAAACCCACTGTATCTCATTGGAGAGTACCCTTCAGGAGATTATGACGCAAAAAGATCTGGCAGAAAAGACTCTCCATACTCTCATTCCTGAACACGAACAACTGAAATCTGCGTTCGAGGGCGAGAAGAACCGGGCGATCTCTGCAGAAGAGGAAATTCAGGCAGTGATGGGGGCCAAAGCGCAATCCGAACAGGATCTTAACGAGAAAATTACTGGTCTCAACCAGACTATGCAACAAATGGTTGCGGATCTGACCCGGCTGAAGGGAGAACTGGAAACCGAAAAAAATGGGAGGGTATCGGCAGAAGAGCAGTTGGGACCCCTCAGGCAGCAAAAAGAACAGCTGGAATCATCGCTTCAATCCGCAATCAATGAACTCAATGAGCAATTTACCGCACTCCAGGGAGAATACAAGACTGCCTGCACCGCACTTGAAAATAAAGAGAGTATGATAAAATCCCTGGAAAGAAATCTCGCTGAATCTGTCGCTGAAAAGGAAAAAACTGAAGAAAAGGTGAAAGCAAACCAGGTTTTGTACGATACAACTGTTACAGAGCTGAACGAAGCTCTTGCAGAGGCAACTGCAATCCGTTCAGCACTTGAAACGGATCTCGCTGCTGCGAAAACTCAGGTAAGAAAATATGCCGATGAGCTAACTCTGACATCCCGGGGGAGAGAGGAATCCGGACAACAGGTGCGTTCCCTGACCGGTGAGCTGAGCCAGGTTAAAGAAGCACTCGAAAAGAAAGAAAGTCTGGTAAAATCACTCAGGGAAAATCTCGCCGGGGTCGTTGCGGAAAAGGATAAAACCGAAGAAAGAGTTAAAACAGACATGGAGTCGTACAAAGCGACTTTCATACGACTGAAACACGATCTCGATGAAACGCTTGCAAGCCGCAGAACGCTTGAAAAGGATCTTGCTGCTGCAAAAACACAGAACATGGCGTATGCGGAAGAACTGGCTCTGGCAAACCGGAGTAAAGAACAATCCGGAAAGCAGATTCGCTTGCTTGTTGACGAACTTGAACAGGCAAAGACTGAGTTAGATACCGTGCGGAGTCAGGGCTCAAATGAGAACCAGGAAGCAGTTGTCGAGTTGAATTCACTGAATGCAAGACTTGAAAATGAACGGAAGCTGCGATTGATCGCTGAAGAAAAAACGAATGCGGCAGCTCTGGAACAGAAACGTCTTGAAGAAGAACTTCGTGCCGTAACTGAGGAGCGGGATCATCAGGAACATGATCGGGCGCTGAAGATCCAGAATCTCAAAAAGGATCTTGAATCTGTTTGCGATCTGCAAAAATCCCTTGAAGAAGAGGTGAGTATCCTTAACGAGGAAAAATTAAAGGCAGAGCAAAGGGTTCAGGCTCTCACTCTGGAACTTGGACAGGCAAGAACCGCTCTTGCTGACGAGTGGGAGGACCATATGACCACTGACGAACAGCTTGCAGCTGCCGTTTTGGAACGACAGCGGTTACAACACACTCTCTCAAAGGGCGATCTGGCGGGGGCAGAAAAAGAAAAAGTTCAGGAAGTCATCGCAAAGGAGCCGGATCTGCCCGTGAAAATAGACCCGGCATCCCATTCACTTGAACTGGTAATTAATCCCGAAATACAAACCTCTCCGGTTTCAGAAGATGAATATGGTTCTCACAAGCCTTCTGCCGAAACTGCTGGTGAAACACCGGAAACGGATGTCAGGAGTTTGAATTTTTCCGGTCTTGAGGATCTCTTCGAAGAAAATGAACCCACTCCCAAACCCGTTAAAGATAATGAGCCGGAAGCAGGCAGAAACGGAGAGAAATTCTCACCAGAAACTGAAGATTCCGATGCTGAAGAAGAAGATCTGGGATGTGAAGATGATGAATATGATAAAGCTGGAGCAGAGGAAGAACCAGAACAGGACTACACAGTTCCGGATGTCGCCAGTGGAGCGATTCCCGGTCCTGTCTTCTCGTTTAACCGCAGGCAGTGGTTAGGTCTTATCAAGTGGGCTCATCATTCTGAAGCAATCTCCCGTGATCAGCGGTTACAAATCATCAGGATGGGGCGATTAATCCAGAAAAACCGGAAACTGACCAGGGAGCAGGAAGATCAGATCAGAGAGATGATCACCTTAGTACAGGCACTCGGCTACAGGCCGGAATAAAAAATTTAACGTAAAAACTATATTTTACGTTTTTAAATAATACACAGTTGACAATAAATTAATTAAAAAATAAATTTGGTGAACCGTAAAATCTCCATTAAAATGATTTTTTCATTCGAAATCGTCTACTATTTCCCATGAACTGCCGGTCCACACAGTGCCCGAACGGTCACGGAACCCGTGAAAAGGTTTCCATCAAGGAAACATGACAAGATGCAACCATGGAACGCATTTCCCC
>Ga0209777_10009693_pt1 | contig 10329 bp, 8 predicted proteins | sample FrelakmetHBP12HB_FD_187147 | JGI IMG/M metagenome (GOLD analysis project Ga0209777, IMG submission 187147) | Freshwater lake sediment microbial communities from the University of Notre Dame, USA, for methane emissions studies -HBP12 HB (SPAdes)... | ecosystem: Environmental > Aquatic >... | reverse complement strand
GTAACGACAAAGCCTTTTTTCCATAATGAAACACCTCCTTTTTTACAAAAGTTTCGAGAGATCTCAATCAGAAATTATCGAGATATTCTATAAATCACCCCCTTTCATCTTATTTCTCCCAAGTTCTTATGGATTCATGATTCGTTAATGAACGCGATGAACACGCCACAATATTTCAGCGGATATTTCTTCATTCGCCGGAAACCAATCCTAACTGGCGGCATCCGCCTCAGGACTTTCTTCATATCTCTTGAAAGTCTTAAGGTCTTCAAATTAGTACATTGCAAGGAACTCGGGATATCCTCCTTTGCTCACCTCTGCTGATAATAGACTTACGCCTGGGTTGTTTTTCGGAGTATTGACCAGCTTATAACGAGTTGCCTTTAAAATACCCTTAAATTTCATCAAGCCAGGGACTTCCTTCTCGTTGTACCATTTATATGTATCTCAAATGTTTTTATTATATATCATTGATCACAAAATATGTAAAGTAATTAAGTTACAGACACTTGAACCACTAAAATCCATTATGTATTTTTATTGTTTTTTGTTTGTATCATATGGAAAAAGTTTTGTCAAGCAAAATTTTCAAAACTTTTCAAAAAATGGAGGCCCAAACCCTTTAATCACAAAAAGCACAAGTACCAAAACGCCGAAGAGATCATGCACATTCTTGCCGACCACTGATGTTTTTTGATTTTAGAAAAGCAAAACAAACATAGCAGTTAACATGAAAAAGGGGTCCACCTCTGATACAATGTTTGGCAACCAATCCACATTCCATCAGAAAGGAGGAACCCCTATGAATTACGTTGGTATAGATTATCACAAAAAGTATAGCCATGTCACGGCAATTGATGAAAAGGGCAGCGTGATCCGTTCCAAGCGATTGTAGAACAAGCCAGAGCCGTTTCAGGAATTCTTTAAGAGGCTGGAAGGTCCCAGCGAGGCGGTTTTGGAAGCTTCTCGAACCTGGGGAGTGATGTACGATCTTCTTGAGGATTTGGAGGAAGTTGAATCGGTTGAATTGGCCCATCCTCAAAAAGTACGTGCCATCGCGGAGGCCAAGATCAAGACGGATAAAATCGATTCCCATATTTTGGCCCAACTGCTTCGAGCCGATTTGATCCCCGCCGCGTATATCCCGGGTAAGCAAACGCGTTCTTTTAAAGAAATGATTCGCCAAAGGATATTTCTTGTCAGAATGCGGACCCGATTGAAAAACCGGATTCACGTTCTTTTGGACCGCCTTCATATTCTGTTGCCCTCGGTTACGGATCTCTTTGGCAAGAGAGGCACGGATTACATGAGACGATTGAACCTTCCTGGAGTCGATGGGGAGATTCTGAGGGAAAACCTGCAACTTCTCGAGACCTTGAACACGTTGATCAAAGAGGCGGAACGAGAGATCGAATCGCTTCTCGGGGAGGACCCCCGGGTCAAGCTTCTCAGGACTGTTCCCGGAGTTGGACCGATTCTGGCAGCTGTGGCGGCTCTTGAGATTGATCGAATTGAACGGTTCATCAGTCCTTCGAAGCTTGCGTCCTATACGGGATTGGTCCCTTCGACGTACGCCTCCGGAGGCAAAATCTTTCATGGGAGACTGCCAATTATAAACGTATTCGGAGCCCCCTGCGCACCGTCTCCGAGTGTCAAATACATTCGTCCATGGTCACAGGCATGGCCTTTCATAGCCATAAAGATACATCCCTAAAGAGGTCCCTACCTGGATTATGTCTATCCCTGCCCGCTCAGCAAACTGAGCAGTGGTAGTCGTTCTCGAGCGTAAGTTATGTTTGAAGTCCTACCGCCGAGTTACCGGCCATCAGATCCAGCTGGAAGTAATAATATATCCAGTAGTAAAAAGAAAAAGACAAAATAGCTATTTTGGGGTCTGCAGTTTGTGGTAGCCCATTTGCTTTCGTGCTTCTCGGAGCGTCATTCCCTTTTCAAGCATCTCCAGAATCCTTTGCTCCGCTTCGTCAATTTCTGTGGCAACATCCAAGATGTCTTCCGCTTTGCTGGAGGGGATAATCACAACACCAGTATCGTCACAAGCTACAATATCCCCTGGCCTAACCTGAACATCACCGATGGAAACTGGTACGTTTATCCCATCTACCTCTACTCTGTCTTTTCCCGTGACCATCAGGCGACCACGAGTAAATATGGGATATTTCACTTCTAGAATTCTGGGAAGATCGCGGCAAACGCCGTCAATTACTGTTCCTGTGATGCCTCGCTTCTGAGCATAAACGGTCATGATATCTCCCCAAACCGTGCCATACAGTCGGCCACCATTGTCAAGAACTATTATCTGCCCTGGTTCTACATCATCTATAAAGTCACCTACCGTTCCCTTCTCGACTCCACATGGTCGATAGCGAACTGTGAAAGCCGGGCCCACCGCTTTTGTTCCTGACACCTGAGGCAAAATTCCTTGGCACCCCCCCTTTATCCCTAACCGGTCAAGCGCATCAGATATAGCGGTAGTATCCAATGCCATAAACTTATTAGTGAAGTATTCTAATTTATCGACCATCCAGTATTCTCCCTTCTTGAATCCATTGTTTTCTTGCTGCTATTTTTTTAAGAGTCCCTCGTAGGCAAATTTTTCGTCCACCTCCAGAATGGACACTCCTTTCCTCAACTCTTCCACCATAGCCTCTTCTTTCTCGCAAATCCGCTCTGCTGCCTCTAACACCTCATCTGCCTTTTCCACGGGAATAATGACTACACCATTGATGTCTGCCATGACAATGTCGCCTGGCCTCACCTGTATGTCGCCAATTCGCACCACTTCGTTAAAAGACTCCTCCATAATTCTTCCACGGGCAGTGATAGGAACTGTTCCGCGGGCATAGACTGGAAACTCGAATTCTTTGCAGGCATCAATATCCCTCGCTGCCCCGTCAATGACTACTCCGGAAATTCCTTTCATTTTAGCCCCCATCGAAAGAATTTCACCCCAGCAATTATTATTGAGATCTCCCCGGTTGTCTATAATGATGATGTCTCCTAGGTCGGCAGCATCAATCGCCTGCACTCCTAAATGATGTTTAGATTTGACCATTCCTGCTGCCGTAATCTTGACCGTAACTGCTCTACCTAGGATTTTTGGGCAGTCATACATCGGTTTGATCCCAATGACTGCTCCCCGGATCCCAACTTTATCCAGAGCATCCGCGATATTGGTCGTAGCCAATCTTCCAAGCCTCTTACGATATTTAAAATCAAATGCTTTCGCTTCCATCTGTACCTCCCATATCTTTAAGATGTGTCACTCCTCTGTCAGGCCTCTGGCTTTAAATATGTCTGCAAATCCATAAATGCTCAAGGTAGATTCTCCTTTCCTTAATCTCTCTTTGATACCTTTCTCTTTCTCTTCACGAGCCATTGACTTTTCAAGTACTTCATGGGCCTCTTTCTGTTTGACAATAACTAACCCATCCCGATCTCCCAGAATTAGGTCGCCAGGGTCAATTGTTACATTGTCGAGATTCAATCGGTGGTTAATCAATCCTAAAGAAATTTTGCCCGTCCCTTTAATGCTCAGACCACAGCAAAACACGGGGAAACCCATTTCACTCATGGCATGTGAATCACGAACCGTACCGTTGAACACAAATCCTCCAATGCCTCTGTGTTGGGCGGCTACGGCCATGATCTCGCCCCAAGCCCCTGCCTCCATAAAGCCTCCTGCGTCAGCAACGATGACATCCCCTTTTTCGGCCACATAAATGGCTTTATGGAGCATGAGGTTATCGCAGGGTTGCAATTTAACAGTCACCACGGGTCCACACATTTTCATCTCCGGTGAAATAGGTTTTATCCTAGATGAAAGTGCACCTTTCCCTCCAGAGGCTTCGTGAACCGTGGCAGATGAAAGTTCTTTGTATTGATTTACTAAGTCGATAGGAATCCTTGGGATGTTTCGAATAACATGTACCATTGCTGTATCCCCCCTGTCACTCTTAAACACATACTTGCAGCACACCCAATATGTACTTTGTTTCCTAAAAGGCTAAAGATATACAACTATTTATCTTATCAAAGCGCTTTACCTATCTGGCAACAGTAGTTCGGTTAATTCAGGCAAGCCGTAAACTTCTCAAGCCGGAAGATCCCTTGCCATTGTTGTTCAGCCCGATCAGTACTAACGGCATCGGAAGCCAACGCATAGAACTTCTCTTTTAATTCTTCGTCGGCTACCCAGGCCTCCGGCTCCCCCTTCATGATATCTCGCCGTGCCGACAGGAGTTGTCCATCTTTGGTCCTGACCTTAACGATTACTGGCCACTTTTCATCATAGAGAGAATCCAGTTCAATGTCATTAAAAACCTTTAGAAAGCTCGACAACGTGAGGTACTTGATTTTGTGTTCGCATAATCATTCGGATAGACCGGATCGACAAGTCTTTTATCTACTCGACCAGATCTCTCGAAACCCTCTGCTGCACGGACACCAAATCCCTCCATGTTGCATCCAGTAGTCTGCTTGCCTGCCTGAATATTCTCCCAATTGTAAGCACAAGCGCAGCAGAAAGAGCAACCTGCTCCTCTGGAACAACCTCATCCTCTGGGTTTCTCTATTGGCATAGAGTTGACTCGACCAACGTGGTCATCTCACAAGCTGCAATACCAGGTACCCCTGTGTTCCGGACAACATTTGAGGTCTTGCAGTTCTTGCAAGTTGTTTGGAAAGATAACTATGATTCAGCATCTCGTAAGACTGACCGGAAACATTTAACAGATTTTAGAGAAGTTAAGTGAATCATAAGTGTGCGTGTAATATATTGAAATGTAATTTACTCTCTACTCTTCATTTTTGGGGTGTGCTTTACGCTTGGCACATTGCTCGATATACTTTAGAGACCGTTCAATATGCCCTCTCACTGCATCTTCTGCCTTTTCTGGGTCTCTCTCCCGTAATGCTTTTAGAATTCTTTGGTGATCCCTAAATGAAATCTCAGGACTGTCGATCAGAGATAGCCAGGTTTCCGTTGAAGCCAAATTAAACCAAAAAATATGTTTTCTGTATAGATTATAAATTTCCATGATTCTTTTGTTTTCGCTTCCTTTGACTAAGGCCTCATGGAACTCCATATTCAGTTTTCTATACCGCTCAAGATTGGTTTTGTTTAACTGTATCTCCATGTTTTTCAGAATTTTATCAAGCGAATCAAGTTCTTCGGCGCTTGCCTGCTTACAGAACAGTCTAGCTGCAAGTCCTTCCAGGACACTCCTAATCTGATAGATGGCAATAATATCTGTCTCGGATATGAACTCCACAATGATCCCTCGTCGGGGTAGCCTTTTTACGAATCCGTCTCTTTCCAGACGTGCCATTGCTTCCCTAATTGGGCCACGGCTAATCTTCAATATCTTTGACATTTCGTGCTCGATGATTCTGTCCCCCGGGTGTATTCTCCCTTTCATAATCGCTTCTTGAACCGCACCATAAACTTTATCCGGCAGAGTCTCAGGATTGTCGAGAGAAACGGGATATTGAACATCTTCCATAACAAACCTCCAACCTTTTTAAAGATAAATCACTTTAAGCATTCACCTTACAAAAGACACGCTGTTTAATATTCTCACCCCATAGAGTTTTGAACTATATCTGAATTAGCAACATGGTCTAATAAATCATTTACAAAGTTAGCAATAGTTGAAATTTTGAATGTATGCCTGCTTCGTTTGGCGTTGGAGAGGTTGTGGGCGCAGGAATTACATTCGGTTAATACAATGTCAGCACCTGCCTCCAGAAACACTTTAACTATTCGTTTATCTTTTGGCCAATCCATAATCAAATGCAAACTTAGAGATCTAAATTCCCAGGAGTTGGGCGGGGTTAACCTTCACCATGAGCTCCAGTTCTCTCTCGGAAACCCTGAGACCTAACAATTCCTCTATGTACATTTCCATCCCCAACACAGGGCTCGGATTTACAGGTTGCCCAAAATCAGTAGAGAGAACAGTGCACTCTGCCCCAACACTTTTGATTCCAGCTAAAATGGACTGAATTCTGACATTTCCCCCGGAGGGTGTGGTAGAAACATAGGTTCTTTCAAAAAAGACGCCGAACTTCTTTAGTTCAAGTTGTTTTTCTATGCTCACATTAACCAATGGAAACTCCGGATGCGTAACAATGATCCGTTGCACCCCGAGCGCCTTGGCGGCCGGAACTATAGCCATAATCTCCAAACAACTCAGGTGGCCAGTGCCCAGGATAGCATCTTGTTCAGCAATCAACTTTAGGATTTCTTTCACTTCTTCTTTAATGGTACCATTCGTATCCATCACCGACAAACCAGATGCAGATGAACTCCCTTTGCTTGCAAGATGATTTTTCGCCGATATGGTAGGCATCCAGACTTCCTTTGCACCTGCTTTTAGAGACGCCTCGACAGCCGCCGGATTTAAGCCACCAACCGGATAATTTAGTGTAATACTCCCGAATACCTTAATCTCCGGCACGGCCTGACTAGCCACATAAGCACTCGCGGCTGTAGGAAAATTATGAGATTTGACCAACAATGCCCGCATTCCCCTGGAAGAGGCCTCTCGGGCCAACTCAAGATCGCTCATTTTCCGAGGAATAGTATCAGGGGCGGTATGCACGTGCATATCAATACATCCATTTAGAGTTCCTTCCATTCACATTCCTCCTTGAGCTTTTCTAATTTCTTTGTACAGTTCTTCATTGATTTGCTTACCGTACGTTTCGGCCATAACTTTAGTTTTATTCCGAAAGAGATCAACATCTGCCTCTGTTATTTTACCTCCGTCTGCTGCAATATCTTCGTACCATTTTTTCTCTACTTGTGTGACAACCTGCCGTGCATAAACCCCAGCTTCTTTGGCCGCCTCGATTACAGCCGTTTGCACGTCAACGGGCCAGCTGTTAAACTTCCGTATACTCGATAGGTAATTCGTAGTAGTCAGGACGTGACTTGTCTTAGAGACATAGGGTGCAACCTTATAAAGTTTGGTAGTTCCAATTGCCACTATGGGAATCTCACATCCATCCACTAGGTTTGTTTGCAGGGCAGTATAGAGCTCCGTCCAAGGAACTGGGACTGGGCTAGCACCTAACGCATCAAATAGAGCTTTGTAGACGGGGGCCTCCATAATTCGAATACGCATGCCTACCAAATCACCTGGGGTTCTAATAGCCTTATTTTTGGTGAGCATCTGCCTGTAACCGTTGTCAGACCATGCCAGCCCTTTAACACCTTGAGGTTCCCACTTGGCTAAAATCTTTTTTCCCAAATCGCCATCTAGGATTTTCGCAGCTTTTTCACGGTCCGCAAAAAGATAAGGCAGGTCGAACATGCGCATATCAGGGACGAAACCTGTCTGAGGGGCAGTGACCCCTACAAAAAAGTCGATCGTACCTAATTTTACCTGTTCAATCATCTCCCTATCGCCGCCCAACTGAGAAGCCGGGAAAAACTGAACCTTTAGTCTGCCATTTGTTTTTTGTTTCAGTAATTCACAAAACCTTATTGCGCCCTGCCCTGTCGCGTCGCTTTCCACGACGGCTGTAGCAACGCTCACGGTAATCGGACTCGCCTGCTGACTAGAGCTTACATCTACCCAACCAACCAACGTTAGAGAAAGAATAACAATAAAGCAAACCATTAACCCTCTACCAACATTTTGCGAACACATAGTGTGACCTCCCTTTATGAATTTAATCGTTGTGGTAGCTGCTACGAATTCTGCGCGAACTTACGTTACTCCCAGCCGTTGACACATAAAAGGCAGTTCGGTTAGCTGTTGGATAACCAATGCTACCATTTGTCCAGGCGTAATTTTGCGTGGGCGTGCGAAGAAGACGTAATTTTAGGTCTTTAAACGGCATGCAATTATCGACCTATTGCATCATTATAGATCTAATTGATTTCGATAATATTTCATAGAGCAATCCTTTATGGTCATTCCTTCTTAGGGACTTTAACTCTGCTGAGCACTTCCGGGTTCAGAACATCGTCCGGAATTCTTCCTTCCTTAAGGAATTGTATCACCTTCTCAGCTGTCTCAATTGCCATATTCATAATACCCTGTTCGCTAAGCCCAGCTAAATGCGGTGTTGTTACAACGTTATCTAGACGCAACAAGTCTAAAAATGTCGGTGGTTCCTTCTCATGGGCATCGGCCCCATATCCATATAAATGACCGTTGACCACATTTGAATAGACAGCCTTCTCATCCAAAACGCCTCCCCGGCAAGTGTTAATTAAAATTGCCCCCTTTTTCATCATTTTTACTTCTCGTTCTCGGATCATATAACGAGTGCTTTCATCGATAGGCACATGAAGGGTTACAATATCAGAAACTTTCAGGAGTTGCTCAAGGGAAACTTTTTCAATTCCATGGTCATGGGCAAATTCGGGATAGGCCACAATGTCGTGATAGAAAAGTTTCATTTCAAATCCTTTTGCGCGAATCGCAACAGCTTTTCCGATACGCCCCAAACCTATAATGCCCAAGGTTTTTCTATGAATATCTTTAGCCGCGAGGCGCAATTCATTATACTTCCCCTCTCGCATCCCCTTGTCCATCCATACAATCCTTCTCGATACAGAGAGCATAAGCCCCAGTGTCATATCAGCCACAGCCTGCCGGTTGGCGCCAGGATTATGAGTCACTAAAATGCGGTGATCGGTGGCGGCCTTTAGGTCTGTCCCTTCAAAACCTGCACTTCGAATTGCAACCATCTTCAACATATCTGCACTTTCAAAGACACGACGGGTCACTTGTTCGGTAGCCGTCACAATCAGTGCGTCAACCCCTTTGATGATCCTGCAGAATTCAGCCTCATCTTGATTTAAGCCCCCTGGCCCATAATCTAATTCCTCAACTGAAAACCCTACTCCTTTCATCATATCGATGGGTTGACGAGTTGCCTGGGAAAAACCTGATGCAACAACAAGAACTTTGAACATTCGCGTATCCTTTCTTCTTAAGGGAACCTCTAATAATTTAAATTTCGAGGCTCAGGATTTCGTTAAATTGTAAATCCGAAAAGTGTTAAGCAGAAAAATGCGAAATTCAACTTACCCAACCTATCAAAAGTACTATTTTAAGAGTTTTAGATCGATTCTGTCGGGCATTTTTGCCCTTTGGGCCTACCTCGGGAGACTATACCCCCTGCAGCACACAGAATCGATCCAAATTGTAGGCCAAATTCCTCAGCCCAATCTTCGCTTTCGCTCGGATCAACCCAATCGTTCGGATGACCAAGTCCCCCGCCCGCATCGCCTGCACCCCAAAGATATGTTCCACACGGCTCCGAATCCGGGATCGCGTCCGATTCCCTTGCTTCTCCCTCTCCGTCAATTGTTTATGCTTACAACCCTTACGCTGAAGATGCTCCCGAAAGCGGTTCTTCCCCAACTCCTCCAACTTCTCCTCCGAACGATACGCCGAATCCGCCCACACGTCCCGACTGCTGTTATCTTCATCCAAAAGTGCCTCAAACACCTGACTGTCATGAACCGACGCAGGCGTCACCTCATAGCCTCGAATCAACTTGTGCTTCACATCGATATCAATGTGATTTTTGTATCCGTAATGATTCTGACCATTCTTCCGAGTCCATCGCGCATCGGTATCCTTCTGGCGTTTCTTCTGGTCGCTCCAATCCTCCGGAATCTGTCCTGCCTTGATTTGCCGGTTTTCTTCCCGGCTATTGCGCTGTCGGGGAGCCTCAACAATACTGGCGTCGATAATTTGCCCTCTCTTGGCCGAAAACCCTTTCTCTTCCAAAAAGGCCTCAAATTCATCAAACAACCGCTTGATCAACCCGGCCTCCGTCAATTGCTCCCGGAACAACCAGATGGTCTTCTCATCCGGTACCGCACCTCCTAAGGTAAGGCCCAGGAACCTCATGAAGGATATCCGGTCCCGAATCTGAAATTCGATCCTCTCATCCGAAAGGTTACACAGCGATTGGAGCACAAGCACCTTGAACATCAGCACGACGTCAAAGGGTTTTCTCCCGGCATTGGATTTGCGCTCTTTGTCCCGCAAGGCTTCCATGTCTGGTCGAAATCGCTCCCAGTCCACCAGTTTCTTGAGTTTCGGCAGCGGATCACCGCCTGCGTCCAGTTGTCGGAAACGAATTTGCCAATCCAAAAGTCCGGTCTGCATCATGATTGATCCCTCTGCGTTGATTTCGATGCCAGACCATAACACACCGGTAGTTAGATTGGTATATTTTTGAAAGTAACAATTGCTAATTTTTAGAGGAACCCTAAAGACTTGTAGGTGAAGTTCTTGAGGGATTGTAGGCTTTTCGCGTGCGACCTTCATGGTGACC
>Ga0209777_10009692_pt1 | contig 10329 bp, 10 predicted proteins | sample FrelakmetHBP12HB_FD_187147 | JGI IMG/M metagenome (GOLD analysis project Ga0209777, IMG submission 187147) | Freshwater lake sediment microbial communities from the University of Notre Dame, USA, for methane emissions studies -HBP12 HB (SPAdes)... | ecosystem: Environmental > Aquatic >... | reverse complement strand
GATATCCTCAATGGCCAGGAGGATGATCCGTTCTTTGCCCAACACTCTTTTAATTTGCCGGGCATTCAAAAGCATTATGCGCCTGCCAATGGTCGCAAAATCGTGTTCCACCTCATAGTTATCAAAAGTTGCCTTTTGGGGAAGGATGGTTTCCAGCAGTTCCCGCAGCTTGGGGATATCCCACTGTTTATTTCCCAGGTCATAGATAAGCTGTCCCACGGTCTTTTCAGGTTTTACCTTAAAGACTTTATAGAAGGAGCGGCTGGCGGTGACTACCCTTAAATCCTGATCCAGAACGATCAAGGGTTCACGCACGGTGTTGATGATGCTCTCGGAGTATTCCTGGGATTTTGTTACGGTTCTTTTCCTCAACATTTTTTGTCTCCTTGCTTTCGGTGATGCCTTGAGCTAACTATTAGCCGAGCTCATCACACAATAAGAACTTGTTTTTCTGTCGAGGCACATAGTTCCAGAGCTGTCCATTCACTCATAACTCATGACGAGCGGCACTACTTGCGACAGCCGCCCAGAGCAACTTAGCCTGAATACTGGGCAGCTGACGCGAAGCAATCCCCTTAGTAAGTTAGAAACTATTTTCTGCGTTTTTCTACCCCTCAAGGGGGTACTGAAAAGAGCGGCAGAAAATAGTTTCGTTAACGCACTTATCCCATTTATCAGGGTTAGGGATGAATAAATATGGGCGGGAAAAAGATACCGATGCCCGGCGGGGGAGGCGGTGCCCAGACTACCGGCGGAGGTGGATAATAACCTCGTTCCCTGTGGCCATAGTAACCATAAGGCCGATAGCGGTCACGGTCATGCCCGCGCCCTCTTTGCTCGTACCGGCCGTTGTCATGTCCACTACGGTTATCTTTGCCGAGGGCCGGCACCACGTCTATACTGCCGATCATAGAGGCTAAAACAAGCCCCATCATAATCTTGCCTACTATGGATCCGAAATTCCATGTGTTTGATGTTTTCATAAAGTCTCTCCATTACTTGGATCGATTCCGATCGCGTGTTTAGCGTCAATCTTTAGTTGAATCCCGTTTATCGGGGTCAGTTGTATAATATTACTGATTATTTCCTCTTTTGTTTTCCATATTTCCCTGTCCGGAATATTATATCGGTAATATTCTTCTGTTGATCCGACATACTGTTATAGAACGCCTCGAAAGGCGGGATGAGCTTGTTCAGTTGAGCTAAATGGGCTTCGGTAATTTGACTGTGGAGTTTCATATGCTCGAGAGCGTTCATGGGCTTGGCGTTTTCAGCTCTTTCCTTGGTAAAGGCGTCCATGTCTTTCGCATTTTCCCGCATCACCTGAACAAGGTTATTCCATAATTCTTGCTGGGCCTCGGTGATTTTTAGCGTGCTTTGAAGCTCTTTGATCCGGGCCTCAGTATACGCGACAGCAGAGGGTCTAGCAACCGCCGACGATTTCTTGCTGCCTTCGGCGGCAAAAGAAAGATTGGCATTGACGAAAAAGATAGCGGATAGAAACACCACCATCACCAAAACGAGTGTAGCTGGAAAAACAACTTGATAAGCTTTTTGTTTCATGATCTGTCTCCTTTATAAGTTTTAAGTTTAATCTTTAGCGCTTGCAGGCGCTAATCCGAAGAGGTTATAAGCCCAATTGCTCAACTTGCGCACATTAGAGGCGAAAACAATTCGGGATTGCAGTCGGGATAGTGGTCCTACGTCGCGATTTTGTTGTCGGGGTGCGTTCGGCTTCAAACCCTGGACACCCCAAGTATTTTGCTTCTCCCAATACTTATTCTTTTCCCAACCCCTCCAGTTCTGTTGAACTTGTGCATGAGGAATTCGTTGATAGTTCCACTGATGCCCTCTCCAACGATGCTCCCTGTAGTCATTCCTCCAACCTGAGGGTATCCTTCCATAAAAAGAAGGAACGTTTCGATAGTAGCCCCAACCTGAATTATAGTTCTGCGAACGATACCATCGTCCTTCCCACGGACGCCACCACCAACCTCCGTAGAAAAAGATGTCCGCATCTACATCAGGAACAGCATAGACATAAGTCTCCGGTATCACTACCAACTCCGGTGGTGAGGCAAAGACGATGGGCGGCGGCAGAGAAATGCTACTACCTGCATCTACCCCGGCCATCGCTGGAATAGGACCTGCAATTACTAACGCCAAAAGTATTGCTTCCAAAAGTAACTTTTTCATTTTGTAGCCTCCTTTATCCATACCCAATTTAACCGCATGTCACCGGCATTGCAGTGCTGTTCTCCTTTCTTTTTTAACGTCGTCCTTCATGACCTTCACCCCTGTCATGTTCTCCACCCCTGTCATGTTCTCCACCTCTGTCATGACCTCCTCTATCTCTGCCATCCCTATCCCACCATGGCCAACATCCTCCAATAGATACAAGCATCATCACTAAAACCATTGCCCACATAATGATTCTCTTCATCGCCCCCTCCTTTGATAAGAATTTATTTTTTTGTTTATACGACACGGTCTGGAACATCCTTTCATTAGGGAGGGCTCTTGGAGAAGGTTCGTCGCCCCCCCCGATCACCCCAAAATGCTCCGACTTCAGGTGGGTCATAACGTTATCCCGAATATCCTGTTCTTTAAGAAAAAAGAATTAATTTTAATCCTCGATACTCTGGTAGAAGTCGCCGCGCTGGCATCCCTTTTCCATCCTTAATGAACCGGACCAAATGAAACAACCGCCGATGACAACTCCATGCGCTTCTCAGAAATGACCTTGTCGTGATAGATGATTCCCCAAAGGGCAGCAAATAAAATAATGCCGGCGCCCAGGATCGCCACGGCGGCCATGCCGTTAACGATTTCGCCTAAGAATCTATCAAAATTTATGTATCGTTCCTGCGTCAATTTCATGTTTCTTCTCCTGCGTTGTTTTTAAAAATTCTTTTAGTTCGTATGATTAAAATGTTTTAATCGGTGCATTTGGAACTATTAAATGAATAATCACCTTCGGTTCGTCCAAACTCGGCTTTTAATTCGGCAGCTTGTTTTTTGTTGAGTTCTTTGAGTTCGGAAGTAAAAGACTTGCCGCCCCTAAGTTCGCCGGTGCGTTTTAATTCCAGTACGGCTTGCTCACGTCTGGCAACTGCAGCGTCAAAAAAGAGTTTTATTTCTCTTAAGTTTTTAAGTGTCATAAGAATGCACACTGCAAATGGTCTGCCAATAGTCACCGGAAAATCAGAAGTTTGGATTTATTTTTAATAACAGTTGGTTAGATTAATAGGAGAGAATAGTGGAGACGTATGAAATGCTTTGCTTGGCCTCAATATTTGGTGGAACCTCAGTATATTGAGGGATACTTTGAACGAGAGCTGGACAGTTAATCCGGTTCTTTCGTCTCCGGCCGGACTATCCCCAACTTATGCATCCTCGCTCTTAAGGTGCTCGGGTGGAGGCCCAGGATCGCTGCAGCTCCGTCCTTTCCCTCGATGCGCCAGCGGATTTCAGAAAGGATTTTAAGAATCTGGTTTCGCTCCGTTTCTTCCAATGTCCTCAAGGCGGATGAAAGCGAGGGTGATGAAATCTCCAGTCTATCCGTCAGATGCAAAACCGGCCCGGAACACAAGATCACGGCCCGTTCAATGATGCTTTCCAGTTCCCGGACGTTCCCCGGCCACGGATAATCCTGCAGCGCCGCCATCGTCTCCTTCGGGATCGATGTGATCTGTTTGCCCAGTTTTCTGGAGTATCGCTCTATGAAGGCCTGGATCATCAGCGGGATGTCATCTTTGCGCTGGCGTAGTGGTGGAACAGTTATGGGAAAGACGTTAATCCTGTAATAAAGGTCCTGCCGAAACCGGCCCTTGCGGATCTCTTCCTCCAGGTCTCGATTGGTCGTCGCAATGATCCGCACGTCAACTTTGACGGTATGGGAAGAGCCCAGGCGCTCAAACTCGCCATGCTGAATTACCCTCAGTAGCTTTCCCTGTAAATCCAGTGGTAGTTCCCCGATCTCGTCCAAGCAAAGGGTGGAACCATTGGCGATCTCGAACCGTCCCATCCGCCGGACATCAGCTCCGGTAAATGCTCCCTTCTCCCGTCCGAACAATTCGCTCTCAATTAAATTGCCCGGCAGGGCTGCACAGTTGACGGTAATCAGCGGCCGATCCTTTCGGGGACTCATGTTATGGATGGCGGCAGCGATCAACTCTTTTCCCGTGCCGGTCTCCCCGAGGATGAGGATCGTTGTGTTTTGAGGTGCGACCTGTTCCGCTCGATAGAGAACATACTTGAGTCCATCACTTTGCCCGATAATATGCTCAAATTGATGTTTCATTTTGTTCTCTAGACGGAAGTAAATATTCTCGGCCTCGAGTTGTTCTTTCAATGTGCTAATTTCAGAAAGAGCTGTCTGAAGTTCAACCGTCCGCTCATCTACCTGCTGTTCGAGCCCGTCATGGGCTTTTTGCAGCGCAACCTCCATCTCCTTGCGCTCGGTGATGTCACGGACATTCATGATAAAACCTGTAACAGCTGAATTATCTAAGAGATTTTTCCCCAGCCCACCGAAATAACGGGTCAAGCCATCTTTACGCACTACGCGAAATTCATTGGGGATCGCGGAACCTGTTGTCAGAATAGCCTTGCCGTAATCATCGCGAGCACGTTCAACGTCATCCGGATGAATAAATGTGAACGCACTGCTACCGATTAGTTCCTCCGGCTTGTATCCGGAAAAACGCTCGATAGAACGGCTGCAGTATTTTATGTCCCCGTTTTTATCCGTAATGATAATTACGTCTGAAGAGTTCTCTGTAATCTCCTTAAAGAATTCTTCGCTCTCCCGCAGCGCCTCCTCGGCCTGCTTGCGGGTGGTGATATCATTCAGAAAACTCAGGGCAGCGGGTCTTTCCTTCCATTGAATAACAGTCGTATTAAAGTCAACCCACTTTACGACTCCATCTTGGCTAATAATCCTAAAAGAGTAAGCAACGGGAACTTCCTCACCTTTCAGCCTTCTTATATGATGATCGACGACCATATTACGATCATCGGGATGAATAAAGTCTTTGAAAGTTCTGGCGGATTCTAATGACCCTTCGGAATATCCTGCCATGGCCGCAGCAGCACTATTGGCAAAGACCACCTTCAGATCTTGGGCGATGATAATAGCTTCCTTGGCATTCTCTACGACCAGACGATACTTCTCTTCACTCTCCCGCAGTTTCTCCTCCGCCTCCTTGCGCGAGGTTACGTCCATCATCATGACAACAATGCCGGTTAATTTTTTATTAGTGATAAGTGCATTTGCACTCAATAAAAAAGAAAAAATATTATTTTTTCCATGCTTGAAAGTTACCTCAACCGTGTGGAGTCCGTTGTCACTTATTACCGATAGAAGGACAAAGGGAGTTCCGTCGAGGTAGCAGAGGTGAAATGCCTCGTCAAATGTCTGGAAGACTGGACTTTGACCGAAGAGCCTATTTACCGACTGACTGGCACGGATGATACGGCTTTGATGGTCGCAGAAAACAAATATTTCCGCAGCTTGATTGAGGATTTGAGATGTCAGTTTTCCCTCTGCCAGTATCTCTTCATCGCGCTTTTGTTCCGTCAAATCGGTAACTACCATGCACACCGCATCGGGTATATCCGTGGTCTGAAGGGAACTTACGGAAAGTAAGACCGGCACATAATTTTTATCTCTGGTCAGTACGCTCAATTCTATCTTACTGTTCTCCTTGAAACCCTGCTTAAACAATGCCTCAAGTAATTGCAGATTTTTTGATGAAAAGTATTGGTAGATTGAAGATCCCGTTACTTTTTCCAGAGGCTCTCTGACGATATCTGCAAAACGTTGGTTACAGAAAAGGATCGTGCCGTCTGCGGCCAGGGTGATGGCCCCTTCGTTCATGGTTTCGATCATAACCCTGTAAGGACGATCGGCGCCCGATAGTGTAAAAACACGATCACCTTCTGCCGTTGAGACAACCAGCCCATCCACCTCACCGCTTTGTATAGCACGCAGAGTTTCCTCCGCTTCCATCATCCGCGATGTGAGTTCCTGTAATTCATCCAAAAGTTGCTGGCGTGTTTTATCCGGTTTGTTCATTGATTTGTTCTTATAAATTCTTTGGTTTCAGATCGATGCCGACAAGAAATCTTTCCGTATCCGACATGTCGCCGATGAGCCTCCGGAGTGGCAGAGGGAGTTTTTTGATGAGCGTCGGGGTGGCAATAATCTGCTCTCCCTTGGCCAGCTTGGGCTGCTGGTAGATGTCGATCACCTTGAGTTCGTAGGTGCCTTTCATGTATTTTTCGCAGAGGTTTTGGACATTGGTGATGGCCCGGGTTGACTTTGGGGTCATCCCTGTAACGTACAACCGAAGAACGTACTTTGCCCGGTCTGGCTTCGCTGCCGCTTTTTCGAATTCCTCAGTGCTCGTTTTTCCTTTTTTGCTCTCCATAACTTTTACTCCAAAAGTTATTACTCAGGTAGACAGAATTCTGATTTATCATCCTCAGACAGAACGTATATCGAGTCCCACCAGCACGCGCTCTGTGTTAGCCAGATCGCCGATAATCTTTTTAAGCGGTTCAGGAAGCTCCCTTACCAGTGTCGGTATGGCAACAATCTGGTGTCCTTTAGCAAGCTGGGGATTCTTCAAAAGATCTATCACTTCAATTTTGTATTTCCCCGCAAGGTGCTCTTCGCAAATCTTCTTTAAATTGGCAAAGGCCGCAATCGATTTCGGGGTCTGACCGGCTACATATAACCTCAGACTCCAAATTTCTTTTGTCGCATCGGTCTTTGCTTTCTTTCTCTTCCCTGATAACACAGCTTTCACCTTACTCTCCTTTCCCTCTTCTTTTTCAGGCGCTTCGCCTGCAGAGCCGAACGTTTCCCCATGCGCAACTGTGCCATATCTAAACGGTCTTCCGCCAGCACAGCTTGTCTTTTTTGCTCTTCTTTCGCCACCAAATGCGTCTCTGCAGTTTCCACATCGAACTCGGCGCGCAACGCGGCAATCTTTGTTTCCAGGGCATTTCTCTTGCGCTCCTGTTCGCGGAGCCTGCTCTCCGCCTCACGTCGGCGTACCAGATCAGAGGCCTTTTCCCCGGCTTCCTGGGCTGCCCTGGCACTGCCGGTTAATACCTCGCCGGAACCGGTATAGATGTCGATCAAGTCAATACCCCGGTTCGTGAGCAGGAACTCTTGAATCTGGTTGGAGTGGGCCATGCCGCGGGATTTCAAAATGTAGAGGCCACGATTGCGTTCCCCATTGAGTTCGATATCCCGAAGCAGCAGCCACGTATCGATCAGAGAAGATATCTCTTCGCTGGTGTGTTCAAGACTGCCTGTAAAATGAGTGAGGTCAGTAAGGAAAGTGGTAATTTTTTTCATCTTCAAATGGTCGATCAGGCGCGTTAATATGGATTTGACCTCTGCTGCTGTTCCCGCGGCGCTCAGGTTGCTGATCGGGTCCACAACAAAAACCTGGGGTTTGAACTCATCGATCACTTTGTGGAAGGTGACCAGATGCATCTCCAGACCGTAAAGCGAAGGCCTCGCGGAATGAAACTTGAGCAGACCCTTCTTCACCCATCTTGTAAGATCTATGCCGATGGATTTCATGTTCCGGATGATCTGGTTGGGCGATTCTTCGAAGGCAAAATATAGGCAACGCTCGCCACGCCGGCAGGCGGCGTCGGCAAAGGTGGCCGACATACTTGTTTTGCCTGTGCCCGCTGTACCGGAGACGAGAATGGTGCTGCCCCGGTAGAACCCTTTCCCTTCGAACATTGCATCCAACTTGGGGATACCCGTGGCAATGCGCTCCGTAGAAACAGGGTAGTCGAGCCCCAGGGAAGTGATGGGCAGGATCGAGAGGCCGCTCTCGTCGATCAGGAAGGGATACTCGTCGGCGCCGTGAGATGAGCCGCGGTACTTGACAATACGCAGGCGGCGGGTGGAAATTTGCTCCTCGATGCGGAAGTCGAGGAAGATCACGCAATCGGCGACGTATTCTTCGAGCCCGTAGCGGGTCAGGAGCTTGTCGCCGCTTTCTCCCGTAACGATGGCCGTCACGCCACGTTCTTTCAACCAGTGAAAAAGCCGACGCAGCTCTGCCCGAATGATAGCGGTATTAGACAACCCGGAGAAAAGTGCTTCGATGGTATCCAGGACAACCCGCTTCGCTCCGATGGAATCAATGGCACTTCCCAGGCGGATGAACAACCCTTCCAGGTCGTACTCACCCGTCTCCTCAACCTCGCTGCGCTCGATTTTGACGTGGTCCGTGGCAATGAGACCACGCGATATCATGTTATGGAGATCAAAACCGAGGGAGATGAAGTTTTTCGCGAGGTCCTCCGGTGTCTCCTCGAAGGTCATAAAGACCCCGGGTTCTTTGTAATCCATGGCGCCCCGCATGATAAACTCCATGGAGAAAAGTGTTTTGCCGCAACCCGCAGAGCCGCAGATCAGGGTTGGCCTGCCCCTCGGAAGCCCTCCCTTCGTGATCTCATCGAGACCCTTTATACCCGTCGGGCATTTTTCAAGAACAACAGCATCATGTTTTTTCTTAACCATTGTCATCTCCCATCACTTTTACCCCGTTAGAGAGTAGAACACTTTTTCTAACGGGGCTTACTAAATTTGAAGAAATATCTGTAAAGAGTAAAATACTATTAAGGCTGCTCAGTCAAAATGAAAATTTATTTATCAAAAAAAATATTACCTCGCAATAAAAAAATGCAGGAATACCCCACTGCTGGTTACCTACGTCAAAGATAAATCTTCCCCCTCAATTTGACGTAAAAATATTTTATGTAAATATCCGATTAAATTTTGGTAAATACAATGCCTAATTATTACTAGGTTAATTTAGGTATTAATTCGATCTTATGTGAAGGTTAATAGGTGGGCTTGAAGGTTGGCTTTTTGATTCTTTAAACCAAGTTTATTTCTAAGACTATTTCTATGGAATACCACAGTTTTTATAGCTATATTTAACAACCCGGCGATCTCTTTAGTGGATTTCCCTTCCTTAACAAGAGAAGCAACCTGAACCTCTCTGTGAGTAAGATTTAAATATCTCATTTTCAGATGATAGAGGAAGGAAGAGGCGATATTGTCAAGATTTGTTTCAATAACCATTAAGTAAGACGCTTGATGATCAGATAATTGTGTCTTCTTCAATTTATCAATGTAGGGTAAAACAAGTTCCCTGATATTAGACAAAATCTTTTCCTCAAGTTCTATTCTTCCTTCCTCCACACGTTTCAATAATACGTTCAATGCCGCATTGACTTCTTCAAGGTTTTCAGTTTTTGACTTCAATTCCCTCTCACTTTTCCTCAAAGTCTCTTCTGCCTGCTTGCGTTCGGTGATGTCACGAATATTACATTGTACCAACCTTGCCCTGTCGACCAGATATATATCCGTATAGATATGCTGCCCGGACTTGGTTTTTACCGGAATATCAGTGTAATTAAGAATGCCGCTCCTGTTCAAATTTTGCATTGTCGTTTGGAAATCACCCATATCGAGCGAAACACCGATGTCCTGAAGCTTATTCCCGACGCACTCCTTTTTGGCATACCCCAACATTTTCTCGGTGGCCGGATTAGCATGGGTTATATTTCCTTCGCTTTTTTCGAGAAGCACTATCCCGTCACTTGCAGTCTCAAAAAGACGCCTGTAGCGCTCTTCAGATTCCGATAATAAGATTTCCAGTCGCCTGTGCTCGGTGATGTCCTCGATGGCCAGGAGGATGATCCGTTCTTTTCCTGACACTCTTTTTATTTGCCGGGCATTCAAAAGCATTATGCGTCTGCCAATGGTTGCAAAATCGTGTTCCACCTCATAGTTATCAAAGGTTGTCTTTTCGGGAAGGATGTTTTCCAGCAGTTCCCTCAGCTTGGGGATATCCCACTGTTTATTGCCCAAGTCATAAATAAGTTGTCCCACGGTCTCTTCAGGTTTTACCTTAAAGACTTCATAGAAGGAACGGCTGACCGTGACTACCCTTAAATCTTGATCCAGAGCAATTAAGGGTTCACGTACGGTGTTGATGATGCTCTCGGCGTATTCGCGGGCTGCATCTGCGGATATTTTAGTTACTTCCAACTCTTTCCGGTAATTATTCATCAAGTCGTTGTAGTCCTTGACTTTTAGCAGTGACCGGACCCGGGCTAAAAGCTCCATCTTATCAACAGGCTTTGAAATAAAATCATCACAGCCGGCTTCAATTCCCTTTACCCGATCTTCCCTTTCCCACAATACGGTAACCAAGATTATCGGAAGCAGTCGATGTGTATTATCTTGTCTGACCCTGCGGGTAACTTCAAAACCATCCA
>Ga0209777_10009691_pt1 | contig 10329 bp, 7 predicted proteins | sample FrelakmetHBP12HB_FD_187147 | JGI IMG/M metagenome (GOLD analysis project Ga0209777, IMG submission 187147) | Freshwater lake sediment microbial communities from the University of Notre Dame, USA, for methane emissions studies -HBP12 HB (SPAdes)... | ecosystem: Environmental > Aquatic >... | reverse complement strand
AGGTCTTGATTACGCGCTCAATCCTTACAAAGGATGCGAGCATGCGTGTGCGTACTGCTATTCGCCTTTCATATTGAGAGAATCCCGGCCCTGGGGGACCTTCGTCGATGTCCGCTCGAACCTGCCCACGGTCCTTGCCAAGGAGCTCCATGACAAGAAAAAAGGGGTCGTCGGGATCGGGACCGTGACGGACCCTTACCAGCCGGTCGAGACGGAGACAAAGCTCACTAGACTGTGCCTCGAGGTCCTGTTGCGAAAGGACTGGCCCATCGTCGTCCAGACCAAGAGCGCGCTGATAACAAGAGATCTCGACCTTCTGTCCAAGTTCTCGAAAGCAGAGGTCGGAATGACGATTACCGCCATGGACGATAAAGCTCGGAAGCTCTACGAGCCTCTCACCTCACCGGTCGAGGCCCAGTTCAAGGCCCTCAAGAAGCTCGGTGACGCTACCATCAAGACCTGGGTCTATGTCGGGCCGATAATCCCGTTCGTCACGGAAAAAGGCCTGCAGAAGCTCGTTGACGCGGCTATCGATGCCGGCGTAAAGACGATAATGGTCGACGGGCTGCGTGCCCGCGGGGATTCATGGGACAGGACCGAGAAGGCCCTTGCTGAGCTCGGGCCCGGTATCCTCGAGGACATCACGAAGATCAGGCGCGAGCTCAACGGGCGCGTCTATTTCCGCAAGGTCGCTGCGAACCTCGAGGCATTGTGCCGGGCCGCAGGCATCGAGTGCAGGGTCTTCGTCGATAGCGATAGGGTCTGATCATACTGTTAGTTAAACTGCCACAGGACCCTGGACAACACTTAAGAACACAAAGCGAAATCCCTAGACCGTGAAACAGTCATCTTTGGGAGAATTCATACCCGAGCTTAGGCCCCAGGCCCCGCCCCCGGCAGAGCACTCGGGCTGCTTCAAGGTCCAAGATGGGAAGATAGGCCATCCTTTACTGACCGAAGGAGCCGTCGCGCACAGGTCCTACCAGCTGGAGATCGCACTGCGGTCCTTGGAAAAGGACACGCTCGTTGTCATCCCCACGGGCCTGGGAAAGACGATAATCGCGGCCCTGGTCGCTGCTGATGTACTGTATCACGGTGCCGGCAAGGTCGTGTTCCTGGCACCGACCAAGCCACTAGCTCTGCAGCACATGCAATCCTTCGGGAAGCTCATCGCAGGGCTTATCCCTATGAACCTCTACACGGGCTCGACGAGCGCGCCCAAGCGGAAGACCTTGTGGGACACCACGAGGATAATCTTTGCGACCCCGCAGGGGATAGTCAACGATCTGGAGAACAAGAACTACGGCCTCAAGGATGTCGGACTGATAATCTTCGATGAGGCCCACAGGTCCGTCGGGGACTATTCCTACGTCTCGATAGCGCAGACCTACAGGGTCCAAGCCGACAAGCCGCTCGTACTAGCCTTAACCGCCTCCCCCGGTTCCGAGCGCGAGAAGATAGACGAGGTCATGAGAAACCTCGGGATAACCCATGTCGAGGCCCGCACCGACGAGGACCCGGACGTCGCTCCTTTTGTCCAGGACACGAACACACAATGGCGCAAGGTCAAGCTGTCCACCTACATGGTCCGGGCGCGCAGGTCCTTGGACGATGCGTTTACAAAGCACACGAACACGCTCAAGCGGTTCGGCTTCATGCGGCACCGCAAGAAGGGCGATGTCGTCTCCAAAAAGGACATCCTTGGGGCCTCCAGGGAGATCATGGCCCGCATCAGCACGGCCCCGGCGGAGGACAAGGGGGTCCTGTTCGGGGCCTTGTACCATCAGGGCGTATCCTTGCATATCGCGACCTGTTTGGAGCTTTTAGAGACGCAAGGGGTGGAGCCGACCCTGGCCTACATCAACAGGCTCAGGAACGAGGAGAAGCCCCGGAAAGCCTCTAAAGCGTTCCTGGAAGACGAGAACGTTTTACAGGCCTTCGACCACCTTTGCAGCCACAGGGGGGTGTCGCACCCCAAGGTGGACGAGCTCATGAACGTGCTTCGGGAGCAGTTCGGCAAGAACAAGGATTCTCTAGTTATCGTGTTCAGCCAGTACCGGGACACGATCATGGGCTTGACGGAGTCGGTGCGGTCCGCTGGATACTCGGTGGAGCGGTTCGTCGGCCAGGCCTCACGGGAAGGGGACAGCGGGATGAACCAGAAGGAACAGGCCGCGATACTGGACAGGTTCCGCAAGAGGGAGTTTTCAGTGCTGGTGGCAAGCCAGGTGGCGGAGGAAGGGCTGGATATCCCTGCGGTGGACCTTGTCGTGTTCTACGAGCCTATTCCTAGTGCTGTGCGGGCGATACAAAGACGAGGAAGGACCGGAAGGAACGAGGTCGGGAAAGTGGTCGTCCTGATCACGGAGGATTCTCGGGACGAAGGGTTCCTCTATGCTGAGATGGGACGAGAGAACAAGATGAAGAAAATAGTGAAAAGGATGGCCAGGCGGAACGGCTGATACATAGAAATTTGATTTAGCTGGGCCTGGGCGAACCCTTCTTCATTTTCAAGGGAGCAGCCTCGTCCTCCCAGCATTCTTCCGGGACGGTCTCGACTCGTCTTACCAGCCGGTCCTGAAGCTCCTCCAGTTCCTGAAGAATCCACGCGTTCAAGGTCAAGGTAAGGTTCCTGTGGCCTTGCATCTTCTTTTCTAATCTCGAAAAGATCTTATCATAGATGTACGAGACAGCTATGAAATCCTCGAGCTTCTGGGCCGTGAGGGCGACGCCGTCCTTGCTTTTACCATCCTTATCGTCATACAACAGGTCCAGCAGGTTGGTCCCAACGATTGGCAGAAGTATCATATCCGCGTTGATGACCGGCCTCATGGTCTTCCCGACATGCTCTTTCCGCAGGATGCCGCATCGTTCGAGGACACTGATGTCCCTGCTGACCGCAGCGGGATCCCGATGGAGCGCCCTGGTCAGCTCCTGGAGGCTGTAGTCCTTTCCATCCTTGAGCAGCCGGATTATCCTCAGTCTTTCCTTCGAGGCGATCATTGGGAGCTGGTGCTCGCCTAAGATCAGGACCTTTCGGTCCCTGCCGTCCCTGGGAAGGGCCTTCGGGTCCTCCCAGTACCTGTCTATCACCGACTTCAGGTCGTCCCATCTATGCGGCGGGACGGTCTTTAGCTGCTCGAGCTGGACCATTTCCGAGATGTCGGCATCGCGAGCACGACCCTTTCCTTCTTTCTTCATCTTATCCATCTTCCCTTTTTTGGGCATTCCTATCACCTCTGCTTCCTGCTCCCTTCCCCTGAGCATTTGCGGGTGGGCCCTTTTAATTCTTCTAACCGGTTCCTCCAATCTCATGTATTCATTTTCGTCTCTTTATCTTCCTGGGCTTTATCATACCTTTCATCCTTTTCCGATATAGATGCTTGTACCTGTGATATTCCTCTTTGAGCCTACTGAACGCTTCGTCGAAAACGGCCTTGAGGTTCTCGATCTTGCCTTTCAATGGGATGGGCTCGGGGCTCTGCCAGAACCTTTGCTCATGCAGGAAATCATGACAGGTATCTATCCTATAGACCTCCCTCCATTCTGGTGTCGCTTCCTCGAACCTTGCCCTATAGTTTATTACGAAATGGACGATCTTTCCCTTTCCATCCGTTTCCAATGTGATGTCAATTATATCCGATTCAGACAGTTCATGAGTGAATCGCATATTTGACATTAAACATCAAATATGCATTATTACTATTTATATTTTACTAATGATATGATGTATTAAATCAAACGATGCATTAAGAGTGAAAATCGTGAAAAGGATGGCCAACCGGAGGGGCTGAACATACCGCTTGAACCTACGGAACATCGAGTAGTGATTGTCGCTGTCCGGGCTTAAAACCCTTTTGACCGGAAATGCAAGTTACAAAGAATATTTATTAATATGATTGAATTGAATCACGTAAAAGTATTCTTCAGGTGGTATATTATGAAAAGGTCCATTATTGTCGTGCTGCTGTTGGCCGCCCTCCAGCTGATGCCGGTCCTTATGCCTTCGGGGATGGCAGATGCACCGACAAAGGATGTCGGGCCCGGCCCCATGGGAAAATACAGCGAGCTTGTCTGGCAGGACGACTATCTCAATTTCTCCAAGACGGTAGCAACCGAAGGTCCGCTCAACATCTCCAACAGCAAGGTCCTGGTGGGCAACGCGACCGTGGCACAAGGATCGGACGATCACACCGTTGTCCTGTTCCACTTTGAGGAGGGCTCGGGGACCATTGCGGTGGACTCGGGGCCTCATAAGATAAACGGGACCCTCACGAACATGGACCCGGCCACGGACTGGGTGCCGGGCATCAGCGGCAAGGGCCTCGATTTCGACGGAATCAACGATCGTGTCGCCTTACCAATGAGCTTGTTCTACGTTGTCAAGAACGTCACGACGGAGGCCTGGGTCAATTCAAGGTATATGCAGTTTTTCAATGACAAGGTCCTTCTTGACATGCCGAGCGGATATTATCTTACGGACCACGAGTTCTGCATAGAGACCCCAACGGTGCAATATGCAAGGAAGGTCAGCATCCTGGAGAACCGCTGGCTATACCTTGCAGGGACCTATGATGGCGCCACCGTCCGGTTCTATATCAATGGACTGCAGGTCGCGTCCTTGGCGACGGCGGCTGGGATAGCAGACTCGACGAACTACATGTATATCGGTTCTGCGGCCTATGGGAACTTTCCGTTGAACGGCACCCTAGATGAGGTCCGCGTCTCGGACACGGCCCGCTCCGCCAAGGAGATCAATGATACCTGGCTTACCTACCAGGACCAATTGAAAGGATACAAGGCACCGCACGCTTCGCTTCTGACCCAGAAGATGACGGTCCCGCCCAACCGGGACTGGGACGAGATCAATGTGGTCAAGAGCACGCCCGCCAACACATCGATCGATATCACCGTGCTGGACAATGCCACAAGGCTCCCGGTGTTCGGATATGATAACCTAACAGGTCCCAACATCGATCTTTCCGGGATAGACCCCAAGGTCCATCCCGCGATCCAGCTTCGGGTCGATTTCACCACCGATAACACAACGGTCTCCCCTGCGCTCGACTACATCAATGTCACATGCATCCGTCCGAACACGATCCCCAAGATGAACGAGATGAAGACCGACGGAAGCGTCCGAAGGCCAGGCTCGGTCCCCATCTATTTCAATATCTCTGATAAGGAACAGCTGGCAAGCACTCTGGATGTGAGCGTCCAGACCGCGAAATATCCCAACGGGACCTATAATTCGACAAACCTACAGGACCTGCACTTTGACACAAAGACCGGCCTTTGGACGGTCAATTTCACTGCCTTGCCCACAACGGAGAGCGGTCCTTATTCGCTCAAGGTGAAGATCGTCGATGATATGTCGTACTCCCTCACGGTCATATGGGAAGGCAAGATGAAGGTCTTCACCGACGAGGGAGCTTCCGTGGACCTGGCCCCTAAGGATCTTAGTGTCCTAAGAGGGACCGAAGGACAGCTCAGCATCGTGCCCCATCTGAACGGTGCCTTGAGTGACCTGAACTTGTCGGTGAGCGTCCTGAGATCGGGCGTGAAGATGCCCTGGTGCACCGCTCCTGTACTGAGCGGGGACCATTTCGTGATCAAGGTGCGTCCTCCGCTCAATTCCGCCCCCGGAGGCTATAGCGTCCAGATCTTGGCCACCGACAAGGTATCCTACAGGTTCTTGAACACCACTGTAAAGGACGGGTTCTTCGTCAAGAACAATCCGCCTGTCTGGACGGCAAGGACCTATAGGATGGACGAGGACGCAATGGCGTCCTTCGACCTTTCAGGGAATATCGTGGATGTCGATACACCCTCTTCGAACTTGAGCATCGGTCTTCTAGGGAACACGCTGGGCTCCCAGGCCAGCCTGGAGGTCACGAAGGGCCAGCTAGTGGTGATGAGCCTGCCCCATGACTGGGCCGGTTCGTTCAATGTGTCCTTCAATATCTCCGACGGCATCGATAGAACGGTCGGCAATGTCACCGTAAAGGTCGATCAGATCCCGGATCCCCCTGTCATCGACAATATAAATGATATGTCCGGCTTCGAGAGGACGACCCTTTATTATAATTTCACGGCCTCCGATCCTGACCCGGGCACGATCTTGCAATACTCGCTGGACCTGGGGATCGCTCCGGAAATTCTGAGCAAGGTCCCCGGATATTCCTTTGACAGCTATACCGGCTCCCTGGCGCTCCCGCTGACCAACGACATGGTCGGGGACCATGCATGCAATCTGTCGGTCACGGACGGGCAGTTCGTTGTCAAAGAGCCTTTCGGCCTGACGGTGATAAACGTCAATGACCCGCCCTCGTGGTCGAAGGTACCCTCCGATACCGTCAGGAGCCAGGGGCAGTCCTTCACCTTCGATGTTCTGGCGACCGATATCGACAAGGGGGATGCCTTGACCTATTCAGTGACCGCGGTCCCCAGTACGGACATATCGATGGACGCAAGCTCCGGGCATATGACCTTCTCGCCCAAGACCGTTGGGATCTTCTTCATCAACATCACGGCCAGCGATGGGAAGGCGGCCATCCACCACGAGTTCAAGATGGAGATCAGAAGGCCCGGGGCCAACAGCCTGCCCCAATCTTCCCTCCTTGGGCCCGCTAACGGCGCGACCGTGGACCTGGTCAATCCTTTGTTCGAGTGGACCGTAGCCGACCCCGACAGCACGAACGTGACCTCCAATGTCTACCTCGGGACGGACCTTTACGGCGTGAGCCATCTGGACCCAAGATACCTGGTCGGGAAGGACCTGACCTCCAAGAGGTTCGTCCCGGTCCAGTTCCTGGAGCAAGGGAAGACCTATTACTGGACCGTCATCCCTCAGGACCAGTCCGCTTATGGTTCCTGCAAGGACGGGGTCTGGTCCCTTACGGTCCTGGGTACTGCAAGGACGAACCATCCACCGGTCATCGAACCTTTGAAGACACTTACCGTGACCCAGGGCAAGTCCATCAAGATAGACATCAAGGCCACGGACGAGGATAAGGATGCCCTGACCTATACGATCGTGAGCGGCCCTTCGGACGCTTATGTGAACAGCAACGGGCAGATCAGCTGGAAGGCGGGCAAGCCGGCCATGGAGCCCTATCTCATCAAGGTGGCAGTCTCGGACGGAAGGTACGTAACCACAACGACGGCCCAGATAACGGTCCGATCGGCCAAGGGCAATAGCGCGGTATCGACCATGGCGATCCTTGCTATTGTCGGGATAGTCGTTGCCTGTGTTGTGGTGGTCGTAGTGTTCAAGGTGATGTCGAAAAAGAAAACGGGTTGAAGGTCGTCCCGGGTTCTAGAGATATCAATGGACGAAGCAGGAGGACCGGTTCACGGTCCTCCTAGGGTTTTTCACGAAGGTCTAATCCTTCATCAGGATGCTTTCCAGGCAATAGACCGTCAGCTCCGAGGTCTTGCACATGTGACCTACGGTGCAGACATCACAGAGGTCCTTGAGGCCCTTTCGTCCTTTGTCCAAGGTCCCTTTTGCTTCATGAAGGTCATACAGGAGCTTGAGATACTTCCCTTCGGCTATCCTGGGGACCCCATCACGGCTGTCCAGGGTGAAGGGAATAAACGCAAGAGATGAGATGATACGTAGACGGTGGATTGAACTGGTACCAATCTCTATTGGCGATCTCTGATGGCATGCCGGATCCAACCGCAATTCAAAGGACCTATCTCTTTCGATGGCTCCGACGGAACATTACCACGATGGACAACACGATCATTATCAGAGCGAGCAACTCGATGGGCCACAAGTTGGATATGACCTTCGTTTCTGCTTTCTTAGTCAGTTTTGGATATTCCCCGGTCGTAGGGACGACACCTTTGTTCTGGTCCACTTTTGCCTGGAAGGCCTTTTTGTTGTAACCTTCCTTTGAGATATTTATGTCGACCTTTGTGCCGTTCAAGGATTTGGGAACGGTAAAATGCGCAAGTCCGTCGGCACCAGTAAAGTTCGTGAAAGGTGTCCCCTTGATGGTCATGATGACCTGCGCTCCTTCCAGCGGGGTCCCTTCGGAGCTCAGCACGGGCCCCGCAACGAGGCCCATGAGCTCGAAATGCAAGGTCAGCTTGATCGATATCTGCGACGAGGACTTGCCATCCGAGACGATGACCTTCATGTTATACGGGTCTGGCCTGTAGTCCGAGGCCACCGGGGTGTACTCGAATATGCCGTCCACGAAATGCGCTCCGGAGGGCGCGTCCTGGAGCGAATAGGTCAGCGGGTCCCTATCCACGTCGGTGGCGTTTATCCTCAAGAACAAATGTTCCCCTTCCGAGACGTCTTGGGGCCCGACAGGTTCGACCACTGGCGGATTGTTCGGCTTCCCGATCGATGGGAAGACCAGATAGGTCTCCCCAGGGCAAGAACTTCGGTCAGAATATCCTTCACACCCGGCCCCATCGCTGATCAATAGATCGTCCCTGCCATCCCCGTTCGTATCCCCAGCCAATGAGATGGAAAGGGTCTTTGTATATGTACGATTGTCCTCCATGACATAGGACGCCGTCGCCGCCTTCTCGATCGGTATATCCTTTGCCCAACCTGTTCTATTACCAAGGATCAGATAGGTCTCGGTCCTTTTGGACGGGTCCGGGCTCGACCCATACATCGCTCTGGCCATGATGCCGAAATCATCAAGACCGTCCCCATTGACGTCCCCGCCGCCTGAATGCACCCATCCAAGGTAATCGCCAGGTTCCCCTACGAAGGATGCATCGGCCCTTGATAGATTGAGGTCCATCGTCCATCCGGTCTTCTTTCCAAAGACAAGGTAGACCTTCCCTTTGGTCTGGGACTGGTTGTGGTCCGGATCGGTATTGTATAATGGTGATGACATTAGTAGATCATTGAGGCCGTCGCCGTTGACATCCCCGACCTTGAAGACGGCAGGACATTGTTCTTGACCATATTCCAGGATAAAGGATGCGCCAGATCCCGATATATTCTTCTCGCCCGACCATCCCGAGGCAGCCCCGAACATCAAATAGAGCTTTTCTTTGGACCCCAGAAGAAGTAGGTCATCGAACCCGTCGCCGTTGACATCCCCTACGCCGGCGACCGGGAAGTGACAGTAACCAAGACCTGTGATGATTGTGTTGGCCTTAGAAAGGCTCACACCGGTCTTCCAACCATCCTTTTTCCCAAGGATGAGATAGGCCTTCGGTGAAAAATCATTACTGACACTAGCAGCGTAGATCAGGATATCGTCAAGATGGTCCCCGTTCACATCACCGGCACCATCAAGATAGAACCCTGCGTTGTTCCCTTCACCTAGGAAGGAGGCTGAGGAGCTTTTGAGGTCCATCTCGTGTTTCCATCCCGCGGTCCGGCCAAGGACCAGATAGACCTTCCCTGAGCCCGAACCTCCCTCATTGTTGAACGGGGCGCCGATCAACATATCGGCGAGGCCATCTCCGTTCACATCGCCTGCGGCCGCTAGGGACCAGCCGGCCAGGTCCCCTTGATTTTCCCCTTTGAAGATCACATCGGCCTTCGATGGGTCCGTGTCCGAGGTCCATCCACTGTTCTTCCCGAAGTACAAATATGCCAGTCCGACATTTGTCGGTTTAGAATTATATATTCCTGGCGCACCGATCAGGATATCAGCAAGTCCATCCCCGTTGACATCCCCAACTATCCTGGCAGATGAGCCGGCCCCATCGTATTGCGCCCCTTTGAATGAAGCATTCGCTTTCTCCAAAGGAAAATGCATGGATTGAAGGATGGGCTCGGCCGAAGAGCCGGGCATCTCAAATATCAATGGCGCGAAGAACAAGAAGACCAAGGATATTACTGAAATCACCTTCTCGAATGACATTAGTTAACAATATCTTGAGCGGTTTATTAATAATTATTGGTAATGCATATAATACTAACTTCTTTGTACTAATTAAAATTCGAAAGCTCCAGCGGGAAAAAAAGGGCGGGGAGGGGCGGGCGAAAGTGTTATTAATTCCCTTGTATATACTGTATATACAAGGGGATTTCAAGCATATTCCCCCCGCCCGCCCGCGGCCCTTTCCGGCCGCGGGACGGACGCGCGATACCGACACTGAACTGGTGGTTCCCATGAAGATCAACGATAATGTTCGCAATCGAGGCATCCGTATCCCTAAAAAAGAGCTCGCTGATAATATCAACGAAGCGAAGAGGACCTATGGCCGTAAATGGCTCTCTGCAACAAAGGCCGATCTAAGGTTCAAGTACCGCAAGTACAAGAAGGCGACGATCGACCTCAAAATGACGGGGATGTCCCCCGAGGACAGGCCCATCATAATGGCCTCCATCTTGGCCAG